>Ga0137376_10001340_pt1 | contig 13504 bp, 14 predicted proteins | sample SagtaG_23_FD_104814 | JGI IMG/M metagenome (GOLD analysis project Ga0137376, IMG submission 104814) | Vadose zone soil microbial communities from Sagehorn Ranch, Mendocino, California, USA - Sage2_L_20_16 metaG | ecosystem: Environmental > Terrestrial > Soil > Vadose zone | place: USA...
CAAAAGATACATAATCCGAAGTCGAGCCATCGGAGCAGTCGTCGCCCCTATCATTACCAGTGTTTTCACAAAGAAATTCTGCGTGTTCAATTCCCTGTGATGCCGTAATCGGCTGAACGACAAACGCAGCGGCACTTGTGCTCGGACGATTCTTGTCTACGGATGTTTGATGGGTAGAGTTAAGCAAGGGACGAGGCATGATCGATAAATCCATTTGTAGTGTAGATATATTGGGAATGTACATGGGAAAAAAAGAAAAAGGAATTTTAGCCTAGGGTCATTACGACAACGTAAACGGAACGACTCAATGGCGTCTAGGAACATTACTAACCCTCGATTTCAACGTACGTTGCAGGCAGGATATATACCACGCCGTCCCTCTCTGCCTTCCACCATTCCTCGTCGTTCTTGTCTATGATTGATATAATATCACCTTGTTCAAATTGCAGTTCATCTGGACTTCCCCCTGAGTAATCATATAGCGCTTTTGCCGTGACTTTTGAGATCAGGGTCAGCACGTTACCACAATAGACAAATAAAATGCTTTGCTCACCTGGTTCGACTACCTGCACAAAAGTTTTTGGGAATGAGCCTGATTCCCCAGAGCCGACGAGCCTCCCATGCCACCAGTCGCCGCCAGATTTGGAAGGATTCACTATGAGCACAACGTTTTCTTCGAATGCTGCTTGTCATAAGTAAATGATTGACCAGCAAAGGGTTTATCGCTCACAAAGTTCGTCTAGACCGTCACCTGTGAAAGGATACAGTGTTCGAGCGCGGTATTCTAGTCGACATCTTAGCATTAAAGTACAAAACAGCTGATGGAGTCTGACCTGTAGACTTATCAATGTCAGATAATAAGCCGTTGGCTTCGTCCTGAATATTCGTTTCGTCAACTCGAATGGTAGGGACCGGAAGTTGTTCTTCTTGCTCTTCCTCTTCTCTAGGAGCAGGTAGCACGTCTATCCAAGAACTTGACAAGCCAACATCGACCGCCCGATTCGCAAACCAATCAACCGATTGTCTATTATCGTTCGACCTTGAATTCTCCATAGGAGGTTCAGGTAAGCCTTGTGTAGAGCTAGAAGGGGTATTTGCAACGCCTGCACTGATGTGCGGAGGAGGGGTTGGATCCCCTAATACCCGACCGGAGACTGGCGGACCACTTTTGTCAACAGTCTTCGCAGGTCGTAATTTCATTCCACCTTGAATCGACCGCATCAACGCACTTACATCTCCGGGATCGGAAGCAGGAGCAGGGATGGTCTCCAAGGAGGGGGCGGATGGTGCTGGTGGCGGTGGGGGCGGGCCGGGCGCTGGAGAGGATGGCGATACAACTCGGGAGCTTTCTACGGCTGGTGAAGTAGGTGTGGGCAACATACTTCCAAATAGCTGCTGCGCAATGTTTGCTCTCGTTGCCCTAGACCTCGCAATTTCATCATCACTGCTGTCATCATCGCTTTCGTTCTCCTTGATCTCATCCCAATCATCGTCGATGCTGGACGAGGATGCAATATTATAACTCGGTTTGGCAGCGGGGAAAGGGGTTTTAGGTGGGCTAGGAGCAACTGGATTGCTCATTGCTCGAGCCCAAGGGTTCCCAGTATTATCCGCCGGAGCAGCTGGTGAGCTCGTATCCTTATTGATGAAGCGAGAAAATGGATTTGTGGATTTCTCAGACGTTGAAGGGATCGTAGACTTAGAAATTGGATCGGGGGCGGATGGCGCATCCTGAAGGGTAGCCGATGCAGGTTTTGGTGTGTCCACCGAAGGTGCACTGTTAACAGAAGGCGGTTCAGACAGTGGTTCGGGTTCTGGCTGAGGAATGGGCTGAGCAGGCTGCGGGGTTGCCTTAGCCTTCAAGGACTGTAATCTTGCTTGATATTCTTCTTCTCGCCGAGCTGCCTCCTCTTCCTCTTTTTCCAGTTGACGGAGTCGTTCTTCCCTTGCCTCGCGTTGCTTCATCAGAGCTTCCTCACGCATTCGCATAGCTTCCTCCTCAGGGTCAATCTTTGGTTTCGTCGGCGTAGGCTGTTCCGCGGCAGGGGGTTTAATTGGGGCGCCGGACGTAGGAGGTGCAGGAGGGTTTGGCCTAGCGCTACTAGCGGTTGGATTCCGACGAGGAGGGGGAGGCGCAGGTGCCCTGGACTTGGGGAGAGGCGGAGCTTTTGGGGCGGGCGCCGATCTGGGTTCTGGGGGCGTTGGGCTAGCAACGGGGGCTGGGGACGGTGTAGTGGGTGATTTCGCTTCCCTCGAAGCCTTCTCAGTCTCAAGCCGTTCCCGCCTTAGGCGTTCCCGATCCCCCGCTTGCTTCTCCGCAGCAACAGCCTTTTCTTCCGCTTCTTTCTTTTCTTGTTGTAATCTCTCTTCAACAGATGTGTCAAGAGAGGTTGTTGCCGGAGCGACTATGCCGAGAGCTGCCTTGCGAGCTTCAATACGACGCCTTGCTTCAGCTTTGGCATATGCTTGGCGTTCTTCCAATGTCATATTCTTCGCAGGCGTTGGCGAAGGGGAAGGTTTCGGGGGTGTCACTGTAGGCGGAGGTTCTCGGGTCGAAGCTGCGGGTGCTGGTGTTGAACGGGTTGGACGAGGAGGTTCACGCTCTCTTTCACGCGAACGGGATCTGTCATGCCGGGATGGCGTGCGATTATAGTCCTGCCTGTCGTAGTCTCTTCCATATTTTTCATCTCTATCATCTCTATCATAGGCTCCTCGAGAATAGGGCCTATCACGATCATCGTATCTGCGCGATGTGTAACTGTCCTCCTTTGGAGTATATCTTCCGAACCGATCGTTAGCTCTATCGCGATCACGAGCCCATTGTCTCTTCTCTCGCTCTTTCTTTTCGTCTCTGGCTTTGATCCTGCGCTCGAGTTCTGGTATGCGCTCATGCATTAGGTTCATGAGCTCTCGCTCCAGACGTCGCTTCTCTTCATCCTTTGCGACGCTACGCGGTCCTCGGGAGACGTACTGTAGGTCATCGCTTACTCGCTCGACACGATATTTGAGGTCATCCATCTCCTTTTCTAATTCTTCATCTTCAGCTGTCTTAGCTGCCTCTGCCTCTGCAGCCCGATCAAGCATATCAGCTGCATTGGCCAACTTCCTCTTCATTTCTGTCAGATCAGCCGAAGCGCCTTGCTCATTCCTAGACCTAACATCGTCGCGGTTGATGTGACGAGACCGCGGCTGATAGAATCCACCAGGAGGCTCAGAATCGTCGTGTTTGTAAATTGTTGCATCTCTTCCGCTTTCCAACGACGGTGAGGTGCTATTAAAAGAACGATTTTTCAAGCGGGAGACGGGTGCTTCCGTTGCTGATGGCGAACGAGAGTAAGTTTCATTCTTTAACAGATCCTTAAGCATGTCAACCGAGTTGCCGAGGTCTTGGGCCGAGGGTGGAACAAGTTCAGGTGGAAGTTGTTCAGGCATCGGCATTCCATTGAGAACTAATGTACGATCAAACACCAGTAAAATTTCCATAAAATGGACACTCACTCCGATAAATTAGACCCATGGCTACATGAAATTCTGCAATGTTGAGCTTGCCTCGATTATCCTTATCCGCGAGACCCCTGTGTAAAAGGAGATAAGAATTTTTATTTCTTTCTGAGCATCCAACATACCATATTCGAGCCAGGTCATCCCTCGGAATACCGCTAGCTCCAAAAACTTCGAGCGCGGTTTGACCGCTGATGAAACCAGTGCCATGGGCATCCCAAGATCGAAAGATTTGGTCGTAATTCTTTTTCTCTGCCTTGGTTAAAGCCCAGGACATCTGCTGGCCAACAGTTCCGCGTTGCGTCTGATTATGTTGTTGAAAGGACTGTTGCAAATTCTGCTGTTGGGGAGCGAGAAGTGGCATGCCTGCAGAAGAGTATGGTGCAGACGCGTTCATCGGCATGAACGTGCTTGACATCAACTGCAACCTTGGATCAATGTAGCCAGTCATTTGGGGAACTAATTGCGCAGGAGCTCTTGGCGCAAAACCGGTCGGTTGTGACACAAGACTAGGGGTGCTGACAGAGGAAGATTGTTGGGAAGGCGCATTTAGAAAGTTGAAAGATTGATTGGGCTGCTGTAGTCGGCTCGGAAATTGGGGAACCGGAGGCGGGGGTGGGGCTGGACGGTTCTGCTGCTGAAACGATGAACCAACAAAACCGGTCGGCTGTGCCTGCAAGAAGCCAGGCGATGGTTGGAATCCTGTTTGCTGGGGCTGCTGGAAACCTTGGGGACGCTGCGACGGAAACCCCGTCTGCTGCGGATTAAGTTGTGGGTTTCCAAGAGGATAACCCTGTTGAAACTGGGAGTTGGGAAATTGTTGCTGCTGGAAGGCGGGCTGTTGGGGGATCTGGGGCTGCTGAAACTGGGGTTGCTGAAACTGGGGCTGCTGAAATTGGGACTGCTGGGGGAAGCCCGTCCACGACATGGTGGTGGGACGAAGAGGCTTTGAATTATGTAAAACGGGGATTTATTATATTAGTACACTACGTATCGAAGACATGTTCGAACTGCCGGCTCTGCGCCTCCCGCTCGCACCACGAGAATCGACCAAGACTTGCGTCGAGCACTAAGTCATCCGCTTTTGCTTTCCGCACCACTTTGGCACAGACCAGTCACAAAAAGACATGGTCTGCAATTTGACTTGGGTGCGAGATTCACTCTACAAGTAACAATCCAGCTATCATGCAAACAGAAATGGCGATCGTCGTTTGGTCCTCGAAGAAGGAAGAGCGCACGTAAACTGTCCAGACCACCATCAAGGACAATTCAATCTCCGCTTCAAATCAGCCCTTGAGCAGCCACGCCTTATTCGCCAAGATCCATCCATCCAATGTCTTCCAGAAGTGTGCAACAACAGATTTGTCGACATGTCGTCGATGTGGATCAATCTTAAGCTCTGTCACATTCCAGTCCTTAATTTTCGTATTCGGCGGGTCGTTGGACCAGCAGACGTAGATACCTTTGACTGGCACATATCTTAGCATTCGTTAACATATTAGACAACGGGAAAATGTACCATGGTGAAACAGTTGCGTCGGCTCATTCCACTTGTATGGCTTGAACTGCCACGCTTGACCGGTGGTCATAACGCAGACGACACGCTCCCACGAGTCGGCACCGAATTTCGCTAGTGCTTCTACGTTGTCAACGACGAAGTAGCGTGCTTGACTTTCTGTTTCCTTCCCGCTCGAGTTGATTGTAACGCGCTTGCGGTATATAGGTATTACATCCTCAGGTCGCGTGTTACCTTCGCGCGCAGCTCTCGCCTTGGCTTCTTGCGTTAGCTCAAAACTGCCCCATATATACCTTTAGAAGCGCACGAGTGAGAATGATCTTAGAGACTCACGTTGACTCTTGCAAGAACCGTTTGACATTATGCATAGTAATCAGAGCAGTAGGAGATGACGAGATGATGATGATTGGATCGTTATGTCCTGTGTTAAATAATGCATTAAAACGCGCCTCGATCGATAGTTCCGAGGCTTACGAGCTTTGCGAGGCTGCATCTTGGAATCTGTTGTACAGCTATATAGACAAGGACAAAGATAAATAAGAAAATCACTCGCCTGAAGGTGCAGTTGACGGCGTCGAGACACTCCCGGTTTTGCTAGCTTCCTTAAGTTTCTTAAGCTTTTCAGCAGATGCCGTCCGCACAGCAGAGAAATTCTAATACAAAGGTTAAGGAGTCGACAAACACAACAAGAATAGCAACCTACATTAGGTTTTATGCCACGCAGGACAGTGTTGCGATCTCTGAGTTCTACCTCACTCTGCCTGATTCTCTTCACCATCTCAGCATCTTGCATATCAGCCACGTAGCGACGCTTCGATGGCGAAGTTGTTGAGAGCTGGGTTTTCACAGACGAAGATGGCAATGCCTGACTACCACGAGGAGGCGACCCCGGAGGTGTTGTCGACTCCTCTGCATGTAAAATATAAATATATTCTTCATGCAGTACGAGAGATTATGAACATACCAATGAGAGGCGCGATACGTTCGTATTCGGCCATCTTCCCTTCCAACCAATCTACAACGTTCTTGCGCTCGGTTACACTCACAAAACCCACAGCCAAGCCATTCTCCCGGGCTTGCTTCATATATTCACCACCTGGTGCATCGCGAAGTAGCCATGCGAGGTACACGGCCTCCAGAGTATGATAATCTTGTATACCAGAGGCTGTTGTAACACCCTGTTTCCTAAGTCGTGTCGAAGCAGATTTTGGGAAAGGCGCGCCAGCGCCAAGGACAATGTGAGTGGCATTCAACAGAGAGGAGCATGGAGAATCGCCGTTGGCATAGGTGATGGGATTCTTGCTCCGGATAGCCTGTCTGAGGCTTATAAGTGCATCTGGGTTTGAGGAGGCCATGCTGAAGTCGAAGTAACCAGTAGCGCTCTCAAGAACCAACCGTTCCGCTAATTCCGTCACTTACGAAGTTTTGAATGATAAAATTGTACACCGCCATGGCGGAACGGCTGTAGTGGCCGCAATTCGGGGATGCGTGGGATTCTTCTCATCGGCTAAACCCGCAAGTGCGCTGGTTCAAGGCTGTCCCCTCCAGAAAACTTGGTGACCACAGTTCCCCATGCCGAAAGGCTTGGCTCGAACTTGGAATAATCTGACCTTGACTGGCCAGGGAAGCAATTCCGCAACCAGCAGGACTCGCCGAGTTAGTCTTCGGAGATCAGGACAGTTCGTCAGTCGCGCAGCGGTTCGAGTCCTACGTAGACCTTTTTACCATCCTATACATTACAACATCAATTGTCTAACGTCAACTGTTCAATCCGTCCATCTATCAACCCAAGTAAGGTATCGAGCCCAAATAGAACACCTTCGTCAGGTCCCTTCCCCAGCGTGATGCGCGTGTGAGCAAAATCAATCAACTTCACGACATATGGTGGTCCTGGTTTCTCTTCATCATCACTTTCATCTTCGTCCTCCTCGTCCTCTTCGATCCATTGCAATGCCTCCTTTGCTCGTGTCCAATCCCCCTCGTAGGTGATGAGAACGCTGGCTCCCACCATTCTGACTTCGACTGTTGAAAGGATCTCCCGTATCTCCGCGACGTCGTCTCTTATACCATGCAAAATGGGCAATAATAACCGAACGGGAAGACCAAGCGATGGCTCTCCTGCATTGCTTGAACCAACAGGGAAAAATCGAGCTAAGCCTTCAGGCAACTGAGATTTTGTTATCGATCTCCCATAGGTTTTTGGTGTCACAACCGCTTGCCCCGTGGCGTTATCGTATACCTTAAAACAATGAGGACATTTTATTCTACATTGATCGATCAACTGACCTGAAAGCCAGTGAGGCGAATTCCAGTCTCAAGTGATGTCGTGTTTCGTGCCGTTTCTATCATCCTTTCTCTTTTGGCGGGTGGCGCATCCACTTCGTCGTACAATACAGTACCGAGCTTAATATCCATGATATTAGGCTTGAGGAAGGAACTTGACAGGTTCTCCAAAACGATGGACTGTGTTGGCATTCGCTAAGTCTATCGTCCAAGGAATTAGTGACTATGGCTTATCTGCTTTGTCGCTCGCTGTACGTATGTTCTCTGGTTCGATGTCGCCATCGCGCTGGATCAATTCACCCTCCAGCCTAAGCGTTCCAATAAAATTTGGCACAAATGCTTGCAGCGGCGAGAAGGCGGCGTCGCCATTGATTCTTTGATAAAATGCTATTTCGAGCGGTAACGTAGGTTTGATAATGAGAGAATCATCGTCGCTGGTCAGAAGCCCCTGATGACCACCAACCCGCGATGAGAGCGCATGAATTTCTGGAACGCCAGTTGTCGTGTTCTGCATGGATGTGGCTCGTAGTTGATTTCTGTTTTGATTAGATATCAACGTATCAACAGTAAGCTTGACCATAACCACCATGCAAGGCCTAAACTACAATACGAACACGTATCTCGCCGTTACCCTGTCTCCTGGTTCGCAATACCTCCAGAGCCCTGCTTCTCTTGTCGAAAGTCACTCCTCTCTTGTGCATGTGGGTAATGTCGGTCAGCTAGAGGATGTTCAGCTGTACAGCGTGCCCAAGGCCGTATGGCAACGCGAGGAGGCGGACATCTTAGAGATCTTGAAAGAACTACAAGGGGTTAGCAGGGTTGATGTCCAAATTCCCCGGACAAGGTCTAAAAGAGGCGGGGACGAGCTATAGGGGGTGAGCGTCGTCTAGCGCCCGCTGCTTTATTGTCCATTCACCAGGATAAGATATCATCATGTTGAACTGTTCCAAGAATACGTTCCGAATAAAAGAAAGATCAAATATACCGTACTGGGTGCATCAAAGGATGGCTGCCGTTCGCATGCCAAAACTCCAGTCATCTATCCATCGACAATGATGACCTTACCATAATAATATCAGATACTCATAGCCTTTCTTTGTGGAGGCGAGGAATGACTGTCGGAAATAGCACATCTCGGTTGCCAATCGCCTACTACGTCAAACGCCGAGCTCGCCGGCGTCAGCAGGTCAATTCTTTGTTGTAAGGAATACTAATAAAGTTAGTAAGGATTGGAAATTAAGGCGCATTCCCTTGGCGTGTTCTCGACTGTCGTCCGCTTAGACCAATCTTGTGGCGTTGTTTCTTCACACAAACTTCGAAATAAGTTCTACTAGTATTCCTGTCGCTCAGGTAGCTAGCTACATGGAGAATGGAACGACGGCCGAAATTCTCAAGATTAGATCAAGCTCTTCAGTTTTCTCTGTCAGGATCACAATATTGGCCGGCAGGTGCACGACTCACTCGTGGCGAAATGGGAGCTTCTTACGAAAACGAGTCGCCACAACACACCCATCTTTGACGCCTCGCGTGTGTGGCACATTGCAATCTGGTCGCGGGAAATGCTGTCGTCAGATTATCGAATAACAGGGGACGACTGGAGCCCAAAAGTGCAATTTGGAGACCTTTCCAGGTACAGCCACCTGCTTTGATATTGGCTAGCACTAAATGATCTTATTCGCTTACTGATATGTTTAGTGACGGATGTCTAATAGAACCCTCAGGTTCCGGCACCACAGTGTCCCCACGTTCTCCGAGATGCAGAATGGCGCGATCGGTAAGAAGATTTGTTCTGTCAGTTGGAAAGGGCTAGAACATATCTTTTAACTTATCCTGTGAATCGCACATATGCGATGGTGGCTGTAACCATAAACGGCGCCTTTCGTTCCCACTAATTCCGATCGTAACCATCGATATACTCGCCGCAAACAACTCGTGATGCATGTCGTTTACCTTGCATGAAGTTTGTCAAATGTAAAAATAGTCGCGATATCACACGTTCTATAATTATCTCGTTCTTAGCCACCGAGCCCTGTAAGATAAATAGGCTGAAATGATATCGATACTTCATCCTCAGACTATTCGACATCATGAGTTACAACGACAACTCCGACAACTCCAACAGCCACGGCAGCGGCCGCCAAGGTGGTAGCCTTGGCTCTGGCGCCGGAAGCTATGGTGGAGGCAATGACAGCTACGGTAGCAGCAACAACGATAGCGGCCGCAATGACAACTACGGTAGCAGCCGCAATGACAGCTACGGTAGCAGCAACAACGATAGCAGCGGCGGTGGCAACTATGGTAGCAGCAACCGCAATGACAACTATGGTAGCAGCAACAACGATAGCAGCGGCAATGACAACTATGGTAGCAGCAACCGCAATGACAACTACGGTAGCAGCAACAACGATAGCAGCGGCGGTGACAACTATGGTAGCAGCAACCGCAATGACAACTACGGTAGCAGCAACCGCAATGACAGCTATGGTAGCAGCGCCAACCGCAGTGACAGCTATGGTAGCAGCGCCAACGACACCTACGGTAGCAGCAACCGCAGCAAAAACGATAGCAGCGGCAATGACAACTACGGTAGCAGTAACCGCAATGACGACAGCTATGGTAGCAGCCGCCGCGACAACCAAAGCTCATACAACAACGATCAGTCGGGTGGAAACACCTACGGAAGTGGAGGCGGGAACCAGTCCAGCGCGAACAACTATGGAGGCAGTGGCGGAGGGTATGGTACCCAGTCCGGCAACCAGAACCAGGACAGCTACGGGAGCGGCGGAAACCAGGGCCAGCATGGAGGCAACCAAGGCGGCTCTGCTGGTGCTGATGCTGGTGGCCTCATGGGCCTGGCAAGCTCGGTTCTGGGCGGAAACTCTGGAGGCAAATCTGGCCAAAGTATGTCATGCTTTCGGATTATCAGAACACATACTGATTGACATGTCCAGACGCTATGCTAGGGGAAGGTATGTTACCGTTGGACAGAGTTCAAGAGACATCTCATCTAACAGACACCTAAGCGGTTAGCTTCGTTGAACAAAAGGTGATGGGAGGAGGAGGATCGCAACAGGGTAATTCGGAGGTGGAGAACTTGGTTAAGACTGGGTTGAAATCAATCTTTTGACGGACGAACTGACGCTGAATAAGGTAGAAGTGAAGTTGACCATGACTAGGACTTGTAATAGTATCAGATATCTTTGTCCAGTCCTGTAGTATTGATCGAGTAGTAACAGTGACAAATACGATACGGCACACCGGCCCTTTCCGATTTGAACGCATGGCCACTGTGAAGCTAGCAACATTATTTGTTCGAGTACGCTTTTCACCTCCCCGGGAAGGTCCTCTCCATTTCTAAGCTGAATTTCTCAGACTCTGGCAAAGCCAATAGCTAACCGGATAAAGGGCCAAGCAGCACAGTGTGTACTATATCATTGACTTTGAAATTCTATACACTTTCGGACATGTTCTCGTTCTAGACATGAGATGTTCAGGAGCCTTTGCGTGGACTTTGCTCAGATGATGCATCGCTCTGAGGTTAAGCTCAGGACCTATATTCTCGGCGAGCCTGCGAAACATATTCGTCCGCTGTCCGAAGTGCGGTGCGTGCCATTACCGTTGCCTCGTTGAACCCTTGCGACGTATTGGTGTACAGCGCTGTAGAGAACGGTGCCAATATGTTGGCGGAAGGGTTCCTTTTCGCTGTCGCGGCGTCGTTAATCGTAGGAGAAACGTGGCGCTCGTCTCGGAGTGAGTCGAAACGCCGAGAAAGCATAAACGATCAGTTAGACGATCTTGGAACGAGGCTGACAGAATTATCCACACGCGTTGATAATTTGTCCGAATCAGTAGAGTCGCAGTTACATGACCAACAACAAAGGTGTGCCATGTTATTAGTTGTACGAACGGCTTGACTGACTACCTTGTAGGAATGACGAGCTCGCAAATATTCTGAATCGCGTCCTTGAGGTCGGCCTGCATAGAGGTTCACTCGGTGAAATCCCGCTGAAACTATCACCTATTCCTTCGACTGGATCGGGCCCTAATACCCCAAAAGTTGCGACTGATACCCCTCCTACACCAAGCTCTTGATGTTTACTACATATCCAACAACTATATATTCGTCTACTTATCAAATTACACGGAGTCCAATCGCGTTAATTGTTCATACAGAGGATAAATAAATGACAATGCAAAGAGTCCTTGCTAGGTAAAAAAAAAGGTTCTACATGACACAACAATCGTTGCAAAGTGCATCGAACCAAGATGATTGATTACTGGTGACGTGAATGGCACCATCCCGCCTCTTGACTTCTATGACAAATTCTTGATCCTCTTGTCCTTTCTCGGGTACAGGATACCACCATCTCAGGATCTGCCCTTCAACACTCCAACGGCCGGCGCTAACTGTTACATCAATGTCCACCAAATCCTTTTCCGCTATTGCCCTAGGGCCAGCAGGTATGGTGTCACTTGAGGACGTTGAAATGCTGGCCGTTTCCGATTCAGGGCTTAAAGCGAGCGGTGTGATTTCATCCCGTTTAGAGAACGTCGAATTGCGTTTAGTCTGCGACCGTAGCTCAATGGGCAACCATTTATTCATGGCATAATGCACCAGAGGAATGTAGATTTCCGTAGCAGGATCCACCTCATCTGTCGCATTGAAATTTGGTCTGTCCTCGGAATTGACAGTCACAATGAGTTTGAAGTAAGCCTTCTTGATGTCAAAGGCGATGTTCTTCGGCTTCCCAACCACCTTGCGGGGCCAGGGGCGAGCGAAGGCGCGCACAGCACGAGCACCGGTTGTCAAGAAGACATACGGATTGGGGTGCCAACCAGCGGGACCATGCCTTCGATTAACGTTCATTGCCTCGCTGGCAGGATAGAGGGTTGACACGTCCACAGATGAGGTACTAGCGGACGGTAACGATGGGTCATCTTTGCTCAATAAGCATGAAGCGCTACTGTTCATATCCTGTTCATGCTCACCACCAAGCTTCTCATCGATTTGCTGTTGTTTCATGTCGTCAGAACTCCAAAGACTAAGATCCTCCATATTCCAGCCGTCACCCCAGTTGTGACAATGGTCAGGACAATATGTCCATACAGTCCAACTGAGTGCGTTGTCCCCATCACATCCGTTGAGACTCGCGTCCAGCGCTCTTTCTTGGCGGCTGTAATCTCCTTTATATTTGCCTCCGTCTGTCCAACCGTATGAACGTTTACCATCCATGTCGTAAGGGATCCCGATCTCGCCAATCAAAGAGGGATATGACCCCAGTATCTTTGCATCGTCTTTGAGGATACCCAATTGTTCCTGAAAAGACTTTCGAATGGCTGACTCGCCGATTTTAACGGCTAGCAGAGTCGAAGAGTACTTTCCTCTTAAAAGACCCAGTGCATCTGCATTGAACCAGTTCCAATGACGTGTCACAAGTGTAAGGCCATCATAATAATGGCCTGTATATGCGCACCGCCCCTTCAATTCATCTTCCGCTATGGTAGGAGGTTGTGCAAAAACGGGTGGTTGGATGAACAGAATTGCGTCGGGATGAGATTTCCTGATCCGACGCCCATACGCTATAAATAGCGGACGCCAGTAATCGGCAATAAAGTGCACTTCTGTCCCAGTCTCGGGGTGGAAGCGAAAGTACTCTGGCCTGTTGACAAAACCGGTCTCGATATCCCACACGCCGTGTAACGCCCAGATGCACGTTCCCAGAGGCCATTTGGTGACGTCCCGGCGCCATCCCCACTTGGCATTGACACCATCAGAGTTTTCATCCCTGGTCTGGCCCCATACTTTCTGCCCTTTAGGATCGATTGTTACACTGCCGTGCCGAGAAGGACCAAGAGCACCAAAGTTATAAAAATCTACTTTCTGCGCCTCACCCATGCCTAGCCGGAAGCTTTGGGCAGGCGTTGGATAGGTTCCTTTCTTAAGCGTGGAACCCTGCTTCTGTGGAGTCCGATTCAAATCTTCCCAGCCCACGAGCCCTTCGAATGGTTCGTTCATACTGTCCCATCCAAGGATACAGTCGTCAAGCAGGTCTGGGCTGGTTTCGCGAATCAAGTCTGCCAGGCGACCCATGGCCTCAATAAAGTGAGATTGAAGGTAGTCTTGAATATTTTGGCCGTCGATGATACATTTGGGGGCAAAGTTTCTCCCAGCGAAAAACAGTGTGAACACTGTCTGGGATACGA
>Ga0137376_10001342_pt1 | contig 13498 bp, 12 predicted proteins | sample SagtaG_23_FD_104814 | JGI IMG/M metagenome (GOLD analysis project Ga0137376, IMG submission 104814) | Vadose zone soil microbial communities from Sagehorn Ranch, Mendocino, California, USA - Sage2_L_20_16 metaG | ecosystem: Environmental > Terrestrial > Soil > Vadose zone | place: USA...
GCTTTCGAAGAACAAGCGGCAGACTGTCTTCAACGTCGTACGTCGCGGCGGGCGATTTCTTCTGAAGCTGCGCGGAGGCGATGAGATGGACGTGACCAGCCGTGTCAACGACCTCTCGTGGCTCACCAAGGGCGATGCAGAAGGAGCATTGCTCGTATCCGACGGGGTGACTGAGGGCAGTGAGCGTCCCGCTCTCTTCCAAGAAGACGCTGTGTGCCCGGAGAAGCACCCCGAAGAGGTGACGGTCGGAATGGCGCCGGTTCACCGCTTCTTCGCGATCGCAAAAAACGGCGCGCTGCAGCCGTTGGATGACGTTGCTCTACAACCGGGCTCGGTCTACCTGGTAGAAGCGCGACCGTCGCCGGCCGTGCCCGGAAATAGCTCGTTGCGCCGTATCGTCGCTCGCGGAGGGCCGCACGATTTGCCCGGCGATTTCGCCGAGCGTCACGACTACTATGCCCATGGAGCGATACGTAGGTGAAACGCGGCGCGTTCATCGATACCGTCTACATCCTTGCGCTCCTGAATCCGCGGGATCGATGGCATCAGAAGGCGGTCGAGCTGTCGAAGGTGCGGCGAGCGCCGCTCGTGACGTCGCATGCCGTGCTCACCGAGGTGGCCGACGCCCTCGCGCACCGCAGCCGCCGCGCCTGGGCCTCGCAGGCCATCGACGACCTGCAGGCCGACCCGGACGTCAAGTGCGTGACCGTGGACGCGTCGATCTTCGCCGGTGCGCTACGCCTTTATCGGGAGCGGGCCGACAAAGACTGGAGCCTGACGGACTGCACCTCGTTCTGCATCATGCGCCGACAAGAGCTGACTGACGCGCTCACCGCGGACAGTCACTTCGTGCAGGCCGGCTTCCGGGCACTCATGCAGGAATGAACGTCGAGTGAACATACCGGCCCGGCAGCGCTGGTGGCGACCCATCGCAGCGCGTCCGCTATAGGAAGGCCCACGCGTACGGCCCCAGGGGTGGGTGCAGAACGCGGATCGGCACGGCATAATCCGACTGTGTTGATCACCATTTCCGGCCTGCCCGGCAGCGGCAAGACGACGGTTGCCCGGCTGGTGGCCGAGCAGCTCGGCCTCGAGCACGTCTATGCGGGCGACCTCTTCCGCCGGCAGGCTGCGGCGCGCGGCCTCTCGCTCGAGGAGTACGCGCGTCGCGCGGAGACCGATCACTCCATCGACCGGGCGCTCGACGAGCAGATGCAGGCGCGCGCGGCGCGGGACGAGGCGGTGCTCGAAGGCCGGCTCGCCGCCTTCATGGCGGACGCGGCGCGGCGCCCCGCGCTGAAGGTCTTCCTCGACGCGCCCGAGCCGGTGCGCGCCGCGCGCATCGTCGCGCGCGAGGGTGGGGCAGCCGAGGCGCGTCTGCAGGAGACGCAGGCGCGCGAGGCGTCGGACGCGCGCCGCTACCGCGAGATCTACGGCTTCGACTACCACGACCGCGGCCGCTACGACCTCGTGCTCTCGACCGACGGCCGCGCGCCCGAGGAGCTGGCCGCCGACATCGTGCGCGCCGCGCGGGAGCGATTCCGTCCATGACGGTCAGCGAGCTCATCGAGCGGGTGCGGACCTACCACCCGGCGGGCAGCGTCGACACGATCCAGAAGGCGTACGACTTCTCGGCCGAGGTGCACCGCGGCCAGCGGCGCCTCTCGGGCGAGCCGTACCTGACGCATCCGGTGCAGGTCGCCGGGATCATCGCCGACATGCGGCTCGACGTGCCGAGCATCGCGACGGGGCTCCTGCACGACACCGTCGAGGACACGCTCGCCACCCTCGAGCAGATCGAGGAGACGTTCGGCGCCGAGATCGCGACGCTGGTCGACGGCGTCACGAAGATCGGCCAGATCAACTTCACGTCTCGCGAGGAGAAGCAGGCGGAGAACTTCCGGAAGATGCTCCTCGCCATGGCGCGCGACATCCGCGTGATCCTGATCAAGCTCGCCGACCGCACCCACAACATGCGGACGCTCGGCCACCTGCCGCCCGAGCGCCAGGTGGAGATCGCGCAGGAGACGCTCGACATCTACGCGCCCCTCGCGCATCGCCTCGGCATCTACTGGATCAAGAGCGACCTCGAGGACAATGCGCTCCGCTTCCTCCACCCCGAGGTCTACTACCAGCTGAAGCGCAGCGTCGCGAAGCGGAAGGCCGAGCGCGAGCGCTACATCAAGGAAGTGATCGGCGTCCTCGAGAAGAAGCTCGGCGAGGCCGGGCTCGAGGCCGAGGTGAGCGGGCGGCCGAAGCACTTCTACTCGATCTACCAGAAGATGCAGGCGCAGAACCTGCTGTACGACCAGATCTACGACCTCGTCGCCTTCCGCGTCGTCGTCGACTCGCTCGGCGAATGCTACGAGGCGCTCGGCAGCGCGCACGCCAACTGGAAGCCGGTGCCGGGGCGCTTCAAGGACTACATCGCCCTGCCGAAAGCCAACGGCTATCAGTCGCTGCACACCACGGTCATCGGCCCGTACGGCGAGCGGATCGAGATCCAGATCCGCACGCGCGAGATGCACCGCATCGCAGAGTACGGCGTCGCGGCCCACTGGCGCTACAAGCGGCAGGACGGCGCCGTCGACGACAGCCAGCGGTTCGCCTGGCTCCGCCAGCTCCTCGAATGGCAGCAGCAGCTCCAGGACCCGCAGGAGTTCCTCCGCTCAGTCAAGGAGGACCTGTTCACCGACGAGGTGTTCGTCTTCACGCCGAAGGGCGACCTGCTCAACTTCCCGGTCGGCTCCACGGTCATCGACTTCGCCTACCGCATCCACTCCGAGGTCGGGCACCACTGCACCGGCGCGCGCGTGAACGGCAAGATCGTGCCGCTGCGCTACCAGCTGCAGAGCGGTGACACCGTCGAGATCGTCACGACGGCCAGCCAGACGCCGTCGAAGGACTGGCTGAAGCTCGTGAAGAGCTCGCGCGCCAAGGCTCGCATCCGTGCCTACGTCAAGGCGCAGCAGAGCGCGCGGTCGATCGCCATCGGGCGGGAGATCCTCGACCGGGATTTCACCCGCCACCATCTCGATCCCGCCCGGCTCCGCAAGGACGGCACGCTCGAACGCGTCGCGCGCGAGCTCTCCCAGCGCGATCAGGAGACGCTGCTCGCCGGCATCGGGTACGGAAAGATCACCACGCAGAGCGTGCTCGCGCGCATCCTGCCGCCCGAGGAGCTCGAGCGGCGGCGCGAGAAGGGCGAGGGGCGGCTGCAGCGCCTGTTCCGGCTGGTCGGACGACAGGCGAAGAGCGGCGTGCAGGTGTCGGGCGTCGAGGACATGCTGGTCCGGTTCGGGAAGTGCTGCAGCCCGCTGCCGGGCGAGCGCGTCACGGGTTTCATCACCCGCGGGCGGGGGGTGACGGTGCACGCGCTCGAATGCCCGAAGGTGCTGGAGAGCGATCCCGAGCGCCGCATCGACGTGCAGTGGACGAACGGGCAGGGGACGCCGCGACCGGTCAAGGTCGAGGTCACCTGCGTCGACCGGCCGGGACTCCTGGCCGCCATGTCGAAGGCCATCAGCGCCGCCGGCATCAACATCACCCACGCCCAGGTGCAGAGCGTCGGCGACCGGAAGGCGCAGAACACCTTCGAGCTCATGGTCGAGAACCTCGATGAGCTGAACGGCGTCATGCGGAGCCTCGGCCGGGTGCGCGGCGTGATGAAGGTCGCGCGAGTACGGACGTGACCCGCACCCCGATCGCGAGCGACGCGGCGCCGCGCGCCATCGGGCCGTACGCACAGGCCGTCGCCGCGGGCGACCTCGTCTTCTGCTCCGGCCAGGTCGGACTCGACCCGGCGAACGGCCGCCTCGTGCCGGGCGGCATCGCGGTCGAGCTGAGCCGTGCGCTCGACAACCTCGCCGCCGTCCTGTCCGCCGCCGGCCTCGGCCTCGACGACGTGGTGAAGACCACGGTGTACCTGCTGGACCTCGCGGAGTTCCCGGCCATGAACGAGGTGTACGCGCGCTACTTCCGCGCGCCGTATCCGGCGCGGGCGACGGTCGGGGTGGCCGCGCTGCCCGCGGGCGCGAGGGTCGAGATCGAGGCAGTGGCGGTGCGCCGGTAGGCCGTCTTTCCGGGCGTGAAGCGAGCGTCGGCCAGCCCCCTCGATGCGGCCGTCGTGTCGTTCCTGACGCTCGCGCTCGCCGTCCAGCTCCTCCACCTGGCCGTGGTCGCCTGGCGACTGTCGGTCGATTTCTGGGACGGCTACGAGTACAGCGGCAGGCCGCGTATCGCTGAGGCCGTCCCGCCGCTTGTGGCGGCGTCCCCATCCACTATCGTGCACGGAATGCTGCCGCCGCCCTCGGGGACGCTGCTTGTCGCGTGGATCGTCCTCGCCCTCGTGCTCGTGGGGCTCGGCACGCTCGTCCGGCGCCTGGGGCGGGTGCCCGCGGCCGCCGGGACCGACCCGTTCCTCGACTTCTGGACGGGGTGGGCGGCGCTCACGGTCGTCCTCGAGGCGTGGCACCTCGTGCTGCCGATCGACACGGGCGCGCTGGCGTTCGTCGCCTCGCTTGGCCTGCTCGGGCTCGCGACGGACGGCCGGCAGCCATGGCGCGCGCTCGTCCGCGGCGCACGCGCGCACCCCTTCGTTGTCGCGGCCGTCCTCGTCGCCGCCCTCTGGCTGTCGCGGCTCTGCCTCGCGGGGGCGCGCAACGGCGACAGTGGCTACTACCACTTCCCCATCATGCGGTGGGCGGCGACGTTCCCGGCGGTGCCGGGTCTCGTGAACCTGTTCCCGTTCCTCGCCTACAACCAGTCCTTCCTGCTCTACGCGACGGTGGTGAACGTCGGCCCGCTGGCGCAGGCGGGGAACCACGTGGCGAACGGCATCCTCGTCCTCGCGCTGCTCGCGCGGTGCACGCTCGGGCTCGCTCGGGCGGTGCAGGCGGACGCATCCGGCGCGCCCGCCGATCTTTATTACGCACTGCTCCTACCGGCCGCGTTCGGCCTCGCGTTCGACATCAATCTCACCAGTCCGTCGCCGGATCTGGCGGTGTTCGCGCTGGAGGTCGTCCTCTGCGGCGCGCTCGTCGCGTTTCTCACCGAGCGCCGCGATGCGCCCGCGAGGCGTCTCGCGGCGGCGTGCGCGCTGCTCGCGACCGTCGGGGTCACCGTGAAGCTGTCATTCGCGGGGCTCGCCGCCGCCGTGCTGCCGCTCGTCCTCGTGGTCGTGATGCGGCGGGCGGCGTCGGCGCGCGCGGCACTCACGGTGATCGTGCTCGCGACGCTGGCAGTCGTCCCCTGGGTGGTGCACGGCGTCGTTCTGTCGGGGTACCCGCTGTACCCGAGCCCCGTGATGCCGTTGCCCGTCGTGTGGCGCGCGCCGCTCGCGGCGACGATCGCCCAGGGGAACGCCATTCGCGAATGGAACGGCGTCGCCGATGCGTGGCGCGTCGCGCTCAGCGACCCGCGCTGGTTCGCCGGTCTGCTCGGCACGCTCGGCTGGACGCAACGCGACGTGCTGCTGGCGCTCGCGATCGTCGCGGTCGCGTTGCCGGTGGCGGCCGGGCGATGCGTCTGGACCCGGCGAGTGCCCGTGCTGGCGCTCGCCCTCGTCCCGACCGTCGCCGGGCTCGTATTCGTGTTCGTGGCCGCCCCGCAGGCGCGCTTCGCGGGGGCGCTGCCGTGGGTGCTCGCTGCGGAAAGCGTGCTCCTCGTCGCGAGCTGGAACGGAGCTGGCCGCCGCCGGGCGCGCACGGTGCTCGCCGGCGTCGCCGTCGCACTCGCCGCGCTCCATCTCCGCGACGGCCCGGTTTTCCGCCGCGACCTTGCCGGCTTCGAGGGGCTTCCGAGCCCCGAGCTGCGCGAGGTCAGGATCGGGGACGGGCTCGCCGTCCAGGTCCCCGTGCCGAGCGATCAGTGCTGGGACGCACCGCCGCCATGTACGCCCGTGCCGAACCGCGCCCTTCGCCTGCGACGCGAGGGCGACCTCGGCGCGGGATTCGTGATCGACGGCAACGTCGAGCCTGGCCCGCCGTGAAGATAAACAATCGCTGACCCGCCACCCGCCGATCGGCTCCCGTCGATAGGGGTTTGAAGGAGGGGCGGGCCTGCATGGACACCATCCTCGGTCTGATCGCGCGCGGGGATGCGAGCGTGCGGGCGGCCAAGGACAGCGCCGGCATTTCGGAGGTTTCCGTGGTCGATCACTCGGCACGCAACTTTCTTGGTATCAGAGGCCAGTACTGCACGATCGTCCGCGGCAACTAGCCCGCGAGGCCTCACGATCGGCGCCCCCCGTCCGCGAGCAGGGCGGTCAGGAACGCGCGGTCCGCGAGCAGCGACGCGTCCGCCATGAACATCTTCCCGTAGCGCTCGAAGTAGACGAGCTGCTTCGCGAGGAGGAAGGTCCCGCGGTCGAAGCTCGAGCCGACGGCACCGTGCTCGAGGATCCCGGCGTGCAGTCGCCGCCGCGCGCGTAGGCGTTCGAGCCGTGCGCGCCACGAGAGCCGGGATGCCGCTTCGGCATCGGGCATGCGTCCCTGAATCGCCGTCAGCAGCGCCGCGATGCTGACGGCGCCGAACCGCTGGTTCAGCAGCGGCTCCATGACGCTGCGCACGAAGCTTTCGAGCTCGGCGTCGCCGAGGCCGAGCTGCTCGCGGAGCGCCGGGCCGTAGGCGCGCTGGATCTGCGCGGCGACGTCGGCCCACGCGGTCTCGTCGCCGAGCGCCGCTTCGAGCAGGCGGCGAAAGAAGCGATGGGTGTCCGCGTCGAGACGGCCGACGATGCCCCAGTCGAGCACGCCGAGCCGCCCGTCGCGCAGGAGCAACATGTTGCCCGCGTGGACGTCGCCGTGGAACGTCCCGTCGCGGATCGCGATCTCGATCCACGCGCGAACCACCTGCTCCATGAGCGGCCGGGGGTCGAGCCCGAGCGTTGCGACGGCGGGCAGGTCGTCGATCGTCACGCCATCGAGGAATTCCATGGTGAGCACGTCCTGCCCCGACAGCGCGGGGAGCGGTTCGGGGACGACGACCATCGTCAGCCCGAGCTCGGCGAGTCGCCGGCGGAAGTACGCCATCGTCCGGGCTTCGTTGCGGAGGTCGAGCTCCTCGGCGATCTGCTGGCGGAAGCCGTCGAGCAAACGCACCAGCTGCGCGGCCTCGGAGATGCCGACCCGCAGGGAGAGGAAGTCGAAGAGCGGCCCCATGAGGCGCAGATCCGCCGCGACGCGGCCCGGGACCTCGGGGCGCAGGACCTTGACGGCGACGAGTCGGCCGTCGTGCAAGACGGCGCGATGGACCACCGCGAGCGACGCGCGCCCGACCGGCACCTCCTCGAAGCGGGCGAACGCCGCAGCGAGCGGGCGTCCGAGCGTCCGCTCGACCGCGGCTCGGACGGCAGGGAAGGGCACGCGCGGTCCCGTATCGAGGCAGGACCGGAACTCGTCCGCGACGGTGTCGCCGAACACGCCGGGGGCGGACGCCACCAGCTGGCCGAGCTTCACGTACGTCGCGCCGAGGGCCTCGAACGTACGCCGGAGCGCCCGCGCGACGTCCTCTGCCGGCTGTGGTCGCCGGAGCAGACGGCGGATTGCGGCGCCCCGGAGATGGCGAGCGGCGGTCCGCACGGTCGCCGTCGCGCGCCGGCGGACGTCACGGCGGCGAGGCTCCGGGAGGGACAGCGGAACGAGCGGCGGCAGGCCGTCGGACATGTTACGTCCGGTGCGCCAGGCCGCGCGCCCTGGAAAGCAAGCAAGCGGCTTCCTCGCGAAGGCGCGATTCTGATCGGTGACGACCCCTTCCGCTCTCCCTGCTGCCCCGGTATCGTCTGGAGCGATGTGGTACCACGTGATCGCCTGCGACTACGACGGGACGCTCGCCACCGACGGCCGCATCGCGCCGGAGACCCTCGCGGCGCTCGGCCGCGTTCGCCATGCGGGGCGTCGGGTCGTCCTCATCACCGGACGGCGGTTCGACGACCTGCTCGTCGTGTGTCCCGAGCTCGACTTCTTCGACTGGGTCGTCGCGGAGAACGGCGCCGTGCTCTACGAGCCGCGCGCCAAGCGGGTGGACGACCTCGCGGCGCCGCCCCCTGCGGCCTTTCTCGCCGCGCTCGAGCGGGCGGGCGTGCCGTTCTCGGCCGGTCGCGTCATCGTCGCGACGGAGGTGCCGCACGAGACGGCCGTCCTGCGGGCCATCCACGACCTCGGGCTCGAGCTGCAGATCATCTTCAATCGCGAGTCCGTCATGGTGCTGCCGGCGGCCGTCTCGAAGCAGAGCGGGCTCGAGGAGGCGCTCCGCCGCCTCGGCGTGCCCGCGCACAATGCGATCGGCGTCGGCGACGCCGAGAACGACCACGCCTTCCTCCGCCTCGCCGGCTTCGCGGTGGCGGTGGGCAACGCGATCCCGTCGCTGATCGCCGAGGCCGACCTCGTGACCCGCGCCGCGAATGGGGCCGGCGTGCGGGAATTCGTCGACTCCTGGCTGCTCGCCGGCCAGGAACCGTTTCGGCCGCGGAGCATCGCCGTGGGCGTCGAGGACGACGGCACACCCGTCACGCTGCCCGTGCGCGGCCCCAATCTCCTCGTGACCGGGGCGTCCGGCAGCGGGAAGTCGACGCTCGCCGGCGTCTTCGTCGAGCGTCTCGTGCACGACAAATACGTGGTCTGCCTGCTCGACCCCGAGGGGGACTACCGGCCGCTCGCCGAGCAGGAGGGGATCGTCGTGCTCGCCAGCGAACCGGGCACGGAGGCGAACCGGGCGGAGGAGATCGGGCGCCTGCTGCGCCACCGGAGCACGTCGGTCGCGATCGATCTGTCCTCGCTCGACCGCTCGGAGCGGGTGCGGGCAGCGGCCCGCTTTCTGCACGCCGTGCAGCGGCTCCGCGCCGAGACGGGTGCGCCGCACTGGGTGTTGATCGACGAGGCGCATCACCTCTTCCCGCGCGGCGGCAGCGTGGCCGAGGCGATGTTCGACTTCGAGTGGCGCGGGGTGTGCCTCATCACCAGCGACCCCGACCAGGTGGCGCCGTCGGTGCTGGCCGTCGCGGAGCGGGTGCTCGCCACCTCCATCGCGGCGGTCACCGAACGCCTGCCGCTGCTCCCGCGCGACGCCGTCCCGGGCGGCGAGCTCGACGCCGACGAGGCCCTCGACATCACACGCAGCGCCGGGGCGCCGCTGCGCGTCCGGCGCTTCCGCGTCGCGCCGCGCGAGACGACCCACCGCCGCCACGTGCGGAAGTACGCCACCGGCCGCCTCGAGCCCGAGCATTCATTCCACTTCCGCGGCCCGGACGGCCGGCTGAACCTCGTGGCTCACAACCTCGAGACGTTCACCATGCTCGCCGAGGGCGTCGACGACGCCACGTGGCTTCATCACTTTCGGAGCGGCGACGTCAGCCGGTGGCTGCGTGAAGCCATCAAGGACGTCGGGCTCGCAGACGAGGTCCAGGCGCTCGAGCGAAGCGGCGACGCCGCAAGCAGCCGGCGCGCGGTGCTCGAGGCGATCGGCCGTCGCTACACGCCAGTCGCCCGCCCCGACGCGGGCGACGATCGCCGCTGAGGTCCATCCCGTCGCGCTCCTTGCCGGGCGGTGAGATCACGCCACCCGGGACGAGCGCAAGTCGACGTCGGCGCCTACCTGCATCGCGTGCGGACGGCAGTCGTCCTCGGCGACCCGGGCGAGTGCGCCGCGGTCACGTGGAACGGGCCGGGCGCGGCGCGGCCGCGCTGCACTGGCGACGCGCGCCGTCTCACCTGCCGGTAGCGTTGGCGGCGCCGGCGGCGCCTGCTAGCGTCGCCGCGTGTGCGGTCTGGTCGCGCTGCTCTGCCTCGCGGTGGGCGTGGCTGGCGCCGCCGATCCGCCGGGCACACCGGCATCGCGCGAGGCGCTCGAGCTGTGTCACCGCGCCGACGACGCTCCCGAGGGCGAGCGTGCGGCACTGCTCGACCGCGCGCTCGCGCAGGCCGAGCGGGCGGTCGTCGCCGACGACGGCGACGCGCTCGCCCACTTCGCGGTCTTCTGCAGCCTCGGCGGTAAGATGCGGCGCGCGGGGGCCAGCGTCGGCGCGCTGGCCGAGCTTCGCCGGCTGCGGCGCGAGATCGATCGCACCCTCGAGCTGGCGCCGGACTTCGCTGATGCGCTCGCCGGAAAGGGCGCGCTGCTCCTCGACGCGCCGCGCCTGCTCGGCGGCGACCCGAAGGACGCCGAGCGGCAGCTCCGCCGCGCGCTGGAAATCGACCCGGACTACCTCGGCCCGCGCCTCGACCTCGCGCGGGCGCTCCGGGCGCGGGGCGCGAAGGACGAGGCGCACGCCGAGGCCGAGCGCGCGCTCGAGATCGCCCGGCGGAAGAACGACGCGGACGGCATCAAGCGGGCGGAGGCGCTGCTCGCCGATGGGCGGGCACGTTAACCCTGCACACAACCGCCACGCCTCGCTGTGCCGCGCGCGGCGCTTCCGATGGCCCGCCGGCACCCCGCACCACCAGCCTTGTCGCGGGGTGCGAACTCGACTATCGCCCCGGCCATGAAATTCGGCCTCATGTACGCCAACGCCGGCCCGTTCGGCTTCCCCGACAACCTCGCCCACCTGGCGCGTACGGCCGAGGACGTCGGCATCGAATCGCTCTGGGCGGTCGAGCACGTCGTCATCCCGGTCGGGTACCGCTCGGTGTATCCCTACAGCCCGTCGGGTAAGATCCCCGGTCCGGAGAACATCCCGCTCCTGGACCCGCTTCTGGCCCTCACCTTCGCGGCCGCCGTGACGAAAAAGCTCCGCCTCGCGACGGGCATACTGCTCCTGCCGCAGCGCCATCCGATCTACGTCGCCAAGGAGGTCGCGACGCTCGACGTGCTGTCGAACGGGCGGGTGATCCTCGGCATCGGCGTCGGCTGGCTGCGCGAGGAGTTCGAGGCGCTCGGCATCCCGTTCGAGGACCGCGCCGCGCGCACGGCCGAGGCGGTGCGCGCGCTGCGCTCGCTCTGGAAGGAGACGCCCGAGGCGTTCGCCGGGAAGTACTTCCGCTGGCCGCCCCTCGAGTCGAATCCGAAGCCGGTGCAGCGGCCGGGGGTGCCGATCGTCGTCGGCGGCCATACGCCGCTCGCCGTCCGGCGCGCCGCCCGCTACGGCGACGGTTTCTTTCCGGGCGTCGACACGCCGGAGAAGCTGAAGGCGATCCTCGCGGCGCTCGGCGAGGAGTGCGCGCGGCGCGGGCGGAATCCCCGCGAGATCGAGATCACGGCGGGGCGCGCCGCCATGGACCTCGACACCGTGCGCCGCTACCAGGATCTCGGCGTCGCGCGGCTGACGATCCCGCCTCCGGCCTTCGACCAGGAGGGCCTGCGGACGGGGCTCGAGGCGTTCGCCGACCGTATCATCGCGAAGCTCTGAAGCCGCCCATCACCTCCTTCGCGAACCGCCGGAGGAGCGCGCGGTCGAACGGCGGCGCGAGCTGGAGGACGAGGTGGCGCACGCCGGCGTCGGCCAGCGCCTGCACGCGCATCCGGATCTCCTTCGACGAGCCGGTCAGGTCCGCGGCCCGGAGCGACGTCGCCTTCTCCACCTCGGCGGGATCGCGGCCCACCTTGTGGCAGATCTCGTCGAAGCCGCGGCACACCTCCTTCACCTTCTCCGGGTCGCCGTCACGGACGAAGAAGTGCCAGATCTGCGCGTGGCGGGCCGCGACCGGCTGGACGACCTTCGGCCCCATGCCGCCGATCAGGATCGGCGGATGCGGGCGCTGGACGGCCTTCGGCTCGCACGGCGCGTCGGTGAGCGTGTAGTACTTGCCCTTGTACGTCGTGCGCGGCTGGGTGAAGAGCGCTTTCAGCACCTCGACCGACTCGCGGAGACGGCGGGCGCGGCCGCCCGGGGTGTAGAACGGGATGCCGTAGGCCGTGTGCTCGCGTTCGAACCAGCCGGCGCCGATGCCGAGGATCAGCCGGCCGTTGCACGCGTGGTCGACCGTGATGGCCGACTTCGCGAGCACGGCGGGGAAGCGATACGTGTTGCCCGTGACGAGGAGCCCCACGCGGATGCGGCGCGTCTGCGTGGCGAGCGCGGCGAGCAGCGTCCAGCCCTCGAAGCACGGACCGTCCGCATCCGCCATGATGGGCATGAAGTGATCGAACGCGAATACGGAGTCGAAGCCGAGGTCGTCGGCTTCCTTCCAGACGGACAGCAGGTCCTTGTAGGTCGTCTGCTGCGGCGGCGTCTGCACGCCGAAGCGGAGCGACGGAGCCCGCCCGGCCTGCGCGACGGCCTGCGGGCCGAGCAGGGCGGCCGTCGTGCCGGCGGCGCCGACCGCGGCGATGAATTCGCGTCGCGACCAATCCGTCACATGGCTCCGTGGCGCAGCAGGCGGCCCGGATGGATCCCGGTCTCGCGGTCGTCCTCGATCGTCACCTCGCCGTTGACGAGGACGAAGCGATAACCCTGCGCGCGCTGGATGCGCCGCCACTCGCCGCCGGGGAAATCGTGCGCGCCCTCCGTCGGCAGGCAGGCGAGCTTCTCGAGGTCGTAGACGACGACGTCCGCCGGCGCACCTTCGACGAGCGTCCCGCGGTCGCGGAAGCCGGCGCAGTGGGCGGGGAGGGCGGACAGGCGCCAGTGGGCGTGCTCGAGCGAGCACATCGCCTCCTCGCGGACGATGCGGCTCAAGAACTCGGTCGGGTAGCGGCCGCCGGTGAAGAACTTCGTGTGCGCGCCGCCGTCCGACACGCCGGGGACGATCCACTCGTAGTCGATGATCTCGCGGAGCGCAGCGCGGTCGACGTTGGCGGGCTCGGCGTAGAAGACCGTGCGCAGGTCGTCCGCGACGGCGACGTCGAGCATCGCGTCGACGGGATGTTTGCCCGTCCGCGCCGCCACCTCGGCGACGGTCAGGTTCTCGAAGGGCTTCGTCTCCGGCGTGAAGCAGTCGAGCACGACGGTCCGCCCGATCGGGACCGTCACGATACCCGAGTCGTACCCGCGGAGCCGCGGGCGCCGCCCGGGGTCGGCGAGCTTCTGCTTGCGCTCCGCGACGGTGCCGACCGTCGCCTCGACCCAGGCCGGGTCGTCGTCGAAGAGGTTCCAGTCCTCGAACGTGAAGGTGAAGGCGGCGGTGGTGGTGACGCCCTGGCCGTACACCCGGATGCCGCGCTGCCGGCACGAGTCGAGCCAGCCGATCAGGCCGCGGTGCGCCTCGGGAAAGCGCACGAACGACTGGACGACGTTGTAGAGGATCGGCCGGCCGCTCACCTCGGCGAGCTGCTCGATGTGCGCGAAGTCGTGCGCGCCGTCGGTGGTGGCGAGCGCCATCTGCATGAAGCCGTGGTTGCGCTCCGCGAGCACCTCGGCGAGCGCGAGCGCCGTCTCGTCGCGCATGACGTCGGTGACCATCGGCCCGCCGTCATAGTCGCGTTGCACCGCGCCGGGCCCGTCGGGATGCAGGCGCTGTGCCGACCAGCCGCAGCCGCCGGCATCCATGCCCTCGTGCAGGAGCCGGCGAAGCTCGCGATGCTCGGCGTCGGTGGGCATGGCGCCCGCCTTCGCGCGCTCGAAGCC
>Ga0137376_10001346_pt1 | contig 13485 bp, 20 predicted proteins | sample SagtaG_23_FD_104814 | JGI IMG/M metagenome (GOLD analysis project Ga0137376, IMG submission 104814) | Vadose zone soil microbial communities from Sagehorn Ranch, Mendocino, California, USA - Sage2_L_20_16 metaG | ecosystem: Environmental > Terrestrial > Soil > Vadose zone | place: USA...
CGCGTACCGTTCTACAAGAGGAAATGGTTCATCATTACTCAAATTGTCCTCGCGCCAATTGGCTTCGCGTTGATATTTATTTTGCTTTGGCCAGTCGTTCGTGCCGTTGTGCAACTGATCGTCAACAAATCCACGCTGGATATTCAGGTCGCAACAATCTCGGGTGCTACAAACAATTCGTGAGTTTCCTATTTATTGCATACAATATCAGGTAACCCATACTATGTGCTTCAAGGTTTACATTGACTTTGATAGGAAATGTGCGCATACATGGCCAACTTTCGCCCTTACTTCATAGATATTAACTGATGTTAGGTTGGACATACCGGCGCGGTTCCAGCCACAATCAGATTCACAGAGCCGATTAACGTAGCATGGGTCTACAATGGAAGCACAACGCAGATTGGTTCTATGCAACTGAACGATCCTTTGAAGACCAGTCATGGCCGCGCAACGCTTAACCAGACTACGACCTTCAACATCACAGACACAGCTACCTTTACTCGCTTCTCTGAGTACCTGATAACTTCGTCGAATTTCACCTGGTTACTACAATCACGTAATTTGCGCGTAAATGCTGTGAAATTTCCTGTGGCCAAAGGGATCTCGTTCAATAAGGAAGTGACCTTGAATGGTTTGTCTATGCGTCCGTGTCTTTTGTCTGTCCTGACATGATGTGTCGACCAGGATTGAACGGTTTTGATGGTTTAGTTATTCTCAAGGATTTGCAGCTTCCCAGTGATAATCCTGCGGGTGGAATCAATTTCGTAGCCGTCACCGAATTGACTAATCGCAGGTAAGTTTTAGATACAACGAGTTCTTTCATTGTGATGAGACCGATATTTTAGCCCCTTTATTCTCAATCTTGGAACTGTTGTCTTTCAACTAACGTATCAGGATGTTTTTCTGGGTTTTGGAACCGGAGAGAACGTAGAGTTAGTAAGTCTGTCCTACCTGCGAAGATGAAAACGTGTACCAAGGTTCTCTGCAGGTAAATGGTGTCAATTCTATATCTCTCAGCGGTTACCTAGTGCGGCACACCGACTCTCACGAGTTGGGTGTAATATCGACTCTCTTTACGAACTATTTGAATGGGGATGAATCACCCGTTATCGTGATCGGACAGTCGACGTTGCAATCAGATGGATCCTCGATCTCTTGGCTTAGCTCGGCATTGCAAGCGTTAAGGCTTATCGTACCTTTCAAATCACTTGACGCCATTAACCCAATCAATTCCATTACGATCGGGGAACTTGAACTCGACTTCAATGCTCAAAATCCATGGTCGCCAATCGCACAAAGCAACTCTGTCACGGCCAGCATGAGTAAGGAACCATGGATATTTCATCAATCACCAATGGGACTGAACTCCATGCTCCATAGAGTTACCTTTTGGCTTCAACATCAGCGTTGGTGAAATCCAAAACGCTTTCACCATCACGGAAAACGGAACTGCTGTCGCTGGCCTTTCTACGGTAAGGTCATTACGTAGAGTGGGGGGGGGGTATATTCACACTTGTTCTTCAGCCGCCGGGGGCATCCCGGTCCTCCATATCTGTTCTTGGACCGACAGATACGGAGGGGACAATCAACATCACGATTGCAAACACCACCCTCAGTGTCTCAGAGGGACAGCACCCAGCCTTCTCTTCATTTAGTGAGTGGCAGCTGATTTGTCAAATCGCAACCAACGCTAAGTTCTCTCCAGATGCTGAGTTGACCAGCTCTCAGGCAGCGAATTTTGATTTGGTTGGAAATGCAACCGCGGTTGCCAACACAAGTCTGGGTGCAATTACACTTGATCCAATCAAAGTCAACGTATCCACAAGTCTCAAAGGCCTGGATGGGTTGAGAGGGTCAATTCTGATCGACAATGTTGACGTTGTTAATGGCACCGCAGACGCCATCATCCTGGATATTAATGGTATTTGCCCTTCTCAGGCCATGCCGTGCAACACTTGTTGAACCTGTTTTAGTCAATATCTTCAATCCGTCCAGTCTCAAGTTATACCTCGGAGATCTGAGTATGTTATCCCCAAGTCTTTCGTCTCCCGAATCTGCGGTTTTTATGATACACATAGCTTTTCAGATGCTTCGTGGCGGGGCGATTCTGGGCACCACAGTCATGCCTAATTTATTTCTGAATATCGGAAATAATTCTATCGCTGCCTCTTCGTCCTTTAACGTGAGTTTGTGCTAAGATACCCGAAAATTCTCGCCTAATTTCATGCAGCCGAATGGTTCTCCCGAAGGGCAACAGACTCTGAATGACTTTGTGAATCACCGAAGTGAGCGCGACCTTCACACACTATCTTCGCTTGTAAACATTATTCCATCCAGATGTCCCATTGACCATATCTGGCTTCTCCGGTAGCACCAACGTCGCATCACTTGTGCAGGCAATGGAAACTGTCAATGTTAATGTTACTCTACCCGCATCCAACTTCAACCTACTTGGTACAGCATCATTAACAGGCAAGGTCAATATCTTGTTTAAGTAAACAGTGTATTCACGTTTTTGCTAGTGCTTCCAACAACCGGGCAGAATAACATAAGTCATGTGCAAGTTACACTGAACAACCCTTTCACTCCTGATTTGCATATTACACACATCAATTCCACGGTATCTTCCTTCGGCATTCTCTTGGGCACTATCGATACCGCAACGGATTTTTATGTTCCTGGAAATTCGTCAGCCGAGTCCCCAGTGTTGAACTTCAATATGAATTCCGACCCCGCCGCCTTATTCACGGTGACTCGCGATCTTGCGGTTGAAGCTGGTTTGGACGTTGCACCGCTGGATGCCATTGTCAGTCTTGGGGGCTATCAGTACCTTTCGCCATCAAACACGACAGCTAACAAACGTCAGAACAACATATTCAAGTAAGTTAGCGTAACAGCAACACTGATCTTGAGTTGACCGTATACAGCGGTTTCAACCTTCCTTCCTTTGTGCAAACGGCATTTAAGGGCTTAAAATGTGAGGTCCAACTGACCACAGCACTTGCAATAGGTGAAGACTCCTCGTTACAACCTAACAATTGTACTCACATGATGCAGGCGGTTATCAGACAACTCTGGATTATTCCCAATCTGGGCTTCCTACATCCACAGGTTCTTCTTTAGATCTTATTCTGCCTGTTCTTGCGCAGCCCATTGTCCAACGGATCGTTTCTGGGTCCACTTTGGGGTAAGTATGAGTGTAATCAGCTTGTCACTCTACTTAACTCGTTTGCTAGCATCGACAGTGTTCTCATCTCGGATCCACAGCAAACTTCTTTCAGTTCAGTTACCTATGTTCTCATCCTTATCTTAACTCATCACGTGCCTAGATTCGTATTTGAAAGGCGAAATTAGAAATGCTGGTCCTTGTACGTTTGATCATTAAATTTATTTGCACGCTATTTCACGATGTTGCTCAGTCAATGCCGTGATCTCGTTTCCATCTGGTTTGACGGTTTCATGGGAAGGCCAATCTCTTGGTAGCATCCGGATGAACGACGTAAATGTCGTTGGAGATGTTGGTGCAACCATTGACGCAGACTCTTTGTTCACTGTGGCAAATGTTCCCCATCTGACCGATTTCACCAAGGTATCTGTTCGTCTAGTCAGTATTTTATCTTCCCTTTGACGTTTGCCTAGACTCTTTTGACGGAACAATCGTTCAACTGGGTGATTACTAGTGAAAATTTAACTGGTGAGTTCAGATCTCTAGCAACATCAAGAGCTTCATTCTCACTGTTGTTCCAGTGTCGGCGCTTGGTTTGTCGAGTTTCGCAGGATCATGACAAGACTCATCCAATTTGATTCACAGGAATTAGTGTTCCCGATATATTGTTATCTGCGAAGCAGGTGACATTGCAAGGCCTTAATGGATTGCAAGGCGATGTTAAGATTGAAACATTCAACTTGCCAAACAATGATCCTGCTGGTGGCATACAATTGACGTTGCAGACGAATATAACAAATGTGAGTTATTGCCAAGCCAGTCGTATTATTGGGTTAAATTTTGGTATTAGCCGTCACAAATCGGGATGCAACTCAGCTCAATTTCGTTCGACACGTATTTTGATGATATTATGATTGCTTCTGCTGACAGTGTGGGGCAAGTACTGCTTGCGCCCGTCTCCACCAATTCTTTACCTCTAAGTGGTCGCTTGGTGCCTCAACAATCGTCGGCGGGTCTCTCGGCAGTTTCAACGATTTTCAACAACTTCTTACACGGGATGGATAGCAATATCACCGTCCAAGGTGCCGGCGCCGCGCCAGCGGGGGTAATGAAACATACGTCCCTCCAGAACTTCTTCTGACATCTACTTTTTAAAGGTCACTTGGTTGAACGATGGTATCAAAGTGCTCAAGATTGAGACTGTTCTTCCTAATCGGGGTCCCTTGAACATCATTGATTCAATAAATATCAACCAGATGACAATGATGTTTACGGATTCGACTGCATATGATCCATCGACGAGCAGCAATTCGACAGACGCTGCTTTCCAGATGCCCTTTGGATTTCCACTTGACATTCAGGCTCTACAGCAAAATTTAACCATTGGTTTTCAAGGTTCATCGATTGCTCAGTTGATTATCCCCAAAAGTCCCAGTATCACCGATACGCAGAAGAGAATCATACATCTCGAATTCGCTGACGTCCCATTCGACGTTTTCAGTGATGAGCATCCTTCGTTCAGTCAGTTCCTTACTTCCACGACCGTAGGGAAGCAAGAACAGATACAAGTTTCTGGCTCTGCGAACGCTGACGCTCTTACCGCAGTTGGCTTGCTTTCGTTGCAGGATATCACTTTCGCTGTGAATACTGAAATTCCTGGTTTGCAAGGTCTCGCCGCCGTGCCGCCAGCGATAAGCAACTTGGACGTGAACCATGGCTACTCTAATTATCTGTTGATTAAAGTCGACAGCGCTCTATTAAATCCAAGGCACGTTGGTCATTTCCCATCTCGCCCTGTACTAATGCATTTGCTCTAGCACTCTGACTATAGGTTTGTAAAGTTGTCCTGTATAATACCGGCAGAAATTATTTAGATCCTTAGGAACCGGCGATGTCACGTTTTCACTTCAATACGAGTAAGAATTCTAATCGCAACCAAAATGATAAACCTGAACGTTCTGCTAGGGGGCAGACCATCGGCTCTGCAAATCTCGTACGTCAATATCTTATTATACCTGGATTGTTTACTGATTATGGTAACAGTATAATCTTACGATTATGCCCGGAAATGTCACGTATCCAATAGGTACGAAATTTTTGGTCGCCTCCTCTTCTTCCTTGCTTACGGGACTGGTCAGACGTAGAATATGCACCTCAGGGCGATGCTGTCTCCGCCGGTCGTGCGTTGCTACAAAATTTCTTGCAGGGCGTCGATGCAGATACCACGATTACGGGGACAACCAGTTCAACGCCTATAGAATCACTCCAGCAGGCTCTATCCCAAATCCGCTTACCTGCCACAATACCTGCTTTGAAACAAAATATTGTCAAGAGCGCCTCCCTGACGTTCCCTATTGACATCGTCAGTACGGGTGTGGCATCGGCTTCCTTTACACTGGTTAATCCTTTCACTGCAAGTATTAATATGCTAGAGGTATCATCCACAGCGCAGTATCACAATTTTACACTAGGCACCATTGATAACGTCGATATCTCGGAGAATCCCATTCGCGTGGAAGGGCATAGCACCGTTACATCTCCGGCCTTGCCATTGAAATTCAATCTAGATCCCCTGACTATCGTCGAAGTAATCACCATTGCAGCACAGGAGAAAAACATCAATCTCGGTCCCCTAGCTCAGATGTTCCAATTTATTATCGATAATCCAAACTATCATCCACCGGTAAGCTTAAGTTACATGTCTCAGACCTATATAAATACTCTTGCTCTTATAGGTTATCACGCAAGTCGACACAAGTCCTCCGACATGTAAAAGGTAGGTCATTGTTACTGTTATGTAGGACACTATTCACCACCACCTGCCACAGCGGACAGCAATTTGATATTTCAGGGACGATATTAAATGCGCTTTCTGGCTTGTTAGTAGACTTGAGTATTGAAACCTCAGTCATGTTAGACGACTGTGAGCTAGCATGATTCACGACCATGTCTAATTATCTGATGTGTGTCAAGATGCGACTGATCTGGCCTTCGAACAACACGCCGTTCCAGTGAAGGTATATTCTTTGACCTCGTCCGGATGGCTGTTACTAACCATGTCATAGGTTGATGACACAGCGTTGTATTTAATCGGAGCAGTAGCAGGGCCAATCGCCCAGCATCTTGTAGATGATGCAATTCTCACTTTCAGTTCCGCTGAAATCAGGTATGTCTGCATGTATTTTTCATTTCGGATACACATATCTAAACGTTTACCAAGCAATATATCCAATAATGGATTTGACTTGTATCTGGTCGGTTCATTAACTAATGCCGGTCCTCTCGATGCATTGATTACCTTCACCGAGCCGTTAAGGTGAGTCGATACGGAAGGATTCGTGCAATGCTGAATGAAAATTCTACAGTGTTAATTGGAATGGCCAGGACATCGCACAGATCGCTCTTGATCCAAGTACGTTTCCAGCTCCTGTAACTGTCGTCTCATATTAACTCCCTTTTAGTCTGTGCTGCGGCAAACCAGGGTGTTCCTGATTATCGTTCTACAGCGAAGCTCACCATCACAGATAATGTCGAGTAAGTTTGCCATTACCAAATCTTCCAAGTACTAAGTCTTTTGAAGGTTCACGTCATTCGCAACTTTCCTGCTACACAATCCGAGTTTTGAATGGACTATATCGACCCAGGAGTTGTCCGTCACCGCCCTGGGAACAATATTTAATAATGTGTCCCTCTCGAAGACCGTTGCATTCAAAGCATTCAATAATCTTCCTGGCGTTTCGATCAGCAACTTCAACCTTCCATCAGATGACCCAGCAGGTGGCATAGATATTGAAACCGATGTGAACATTCCATCCCCTGCTCGTCAGTACTGCACTTATCATCATTTTTTTCCACTTATCCAACACATATTTCAGAGATTGGAATTGAGCTTGGCGTTGTAAATTTCCAATCATTCTATGAACAAACCCTTGTTGGTCGTGAGTCTATTGCCCATCGTAGTTGTGTTCTGCTAGTAATATATCTGAAGCACTCACTGCTCAAAATCTGTCCCTCGCTCCTCATTCTGTGACTGTCTCACAGTTATCCGGACGGATCATTCTGCAGAGCGGTGAAGACCTGAACAACATAGGGCAACTCTTTTCAAACTTCTTAGCTGGTCAAAACTCGTCCCTAGTGGCGAAGGGTGATAGTGTAACTCCGCCAGGAGCAAGCGAACCGGTGACATGGTTATCTGAGGCATTCCAAACCTTGGAACTCCCCGTTACACTTCCTGGAAGAAAGTTCAATATTATCCAGTCGATCGAAATAAACGACCTTAGCGTTACCATCCTGTCCCAAGGACAAGCATTTGCGCCCCCAGCCAGCTCCAAAGACACTCTAGTGCAATACAAAAATCCTTTCGGTTTCGCGCTTCAGGTCATTGCCGCCGGAGAGACTCTCATACTGGCATCACAGGGTACAGACATCGCTCAGGTAAGATTATTTTACCACTTATTCGAGGTTACTGATATGCGTCCATTGTAGTTGAATATTCCCCAGACGCCTGTGAACAGTGGCGTATCGACCGGAAACCTGGCGGACATGCAGATTTCCTTCGAGAATCTACCCTTGACTTCTTTGAATACGGGGGCTTTCCAACAGATGTTCGCAGACGTTACATTGCAAAGTTCCGTGAGCCTAGGACTGCGTGGAACAGCCGATGTTCTAGCCAAAACGTCCATTGGCAATATCCCCATTTCGGGGATACCTTTCGACGTCACATCGCAATTAAAAGGTCCGCATACATTTAGATGGCCCTAACTTCCGTCGTACTGATATGATCCATCCAAGGCATTGACGCATTTAATCATATGGCACCCTTAAGCAATGTATCCGTCACAGGTAGTGGAGGCGGGGGAGGAAATCAATATATTGTAGCGCCCCTCACAACAACTCTCAATAATCCATCGAATGTGTCACTAATAACCAACGATATCGCCCTACCCGTTGTATATCAAGGCGTCAAAATCGGACGGGCCGCTATTAACGTAAGGACAGACTTTTTCGACCAGGACACAAACTAATCCTTGCAGTCATTCAATTTGCAACCAGGCACAAACGTTGTACCAACGGAATTTCATTACCAACCTGATAATGCCAACGACACGGTTGCACAGGTTCGTTTGGTGGATCACGTATTTTCGTTAGCCTCATTCTGGTTTTAGTCATTTATAAGCCGATTTATTCAAACTCAAGATACCATTCCAATCGCGATAGCTGGTGACGGTCAAAGTTCTCCTTATGGGTCATTACAACCTGCTTTATCGGGCCTCCAAATATCTACGAGCTTGCAAGGTCAACTAATTTTTCCTCTATACACACTCGGTCTCACATACTGCTATATCCAGGTCTTAATCATCCTAGCTTCATCACACATGTTAACGTATACATAACGCTTACCACGCTGGTGACGAATCTGGTTTCGGTCGACTTTGATGTGCGCTCGCAACTTCACATTCCCATTAGACGCTGCAGCTAACTATTGAATTTAGATAAACAACCCGTTGGATACAGAGATGGTAATCGAGTTTGTCCAGTCGGACGCCGGAGTCAACGGTGAAACTTACGCAGCGATTTCCCATTCGTTCTCGAATCTCGTGATACCTGCGGGTGCTACAGTCAACTCTGGTGTCATTGATAATGTTCCCCTTACTCAAGGTGCCGTGAAATCTTTGACTATCATTCCCCTGGGCTATCTCGATATCTCTGCCGCGACTACTGTTCGAATAGGGGGCACCGCGGGATACCAAATTCCTTGGCTGCAAATAAAACAACCGCACGTCCCTGCTTCTTATAGTCTATCGACGGGTATTCAACTTGACGAATTATCTAACATTGCATCTTCGGACACGACGAGCTCAAGGGCCTCGGCGTTGGCGGGAGTTCTTTGATTCACATCATTGTATAGCAAGACGTGTTCTGCTTACGAATCGTAAGGTTCTTTTTATTTCAGATGTGATACAGGGTTTAGATGCTTTCATTCTGCAATGCCCTACCCAAGGGATACATATACCCTTTCTTTGTGTACCTTATTGTCGTAAGAGCTCTCGTGTTTAGCATTTGTTATTCGATTAAGCAGGTGGTAAGAAAGAAGTCCACAATATAATGGATACAATTCCCCAAATTGTGCACCATGTAACCCATTGTCGTCCCAAAGTGGCCCGCGTAGCTATCAATCGAGCAACAGCCCAATAGACGATCGGCATAGAAGGGGCCAAACGTAGGATTATTTGAGTGTGCGCATTCAGCAGAAGCATGCAAGATAAAATCACAGAATGCACCAGATGAGGAAAAAGAGAGATATTATAGAACGGCATCGATGCGCGATCGGTAGCATTACGATTTCTAGATGAGGAAAGAAGATGATATCGGGCATAGGCTATCAGGAAGTCGGCGATGAGAAAAAACAACGGAGCGGCAACAATAAAATTGGGTAACTGGGAAAAAGACCAGTAGCGCAAAAAACCAACATTCCAGTACCGGCTTTGGGTATAGGTATAGATGGACGGCAGGGAATGGGCACACCAAGCGGGGGTGACATCGGTTGCAGACTTGCAAAACACAAGATATGCGATATAATTGTGATTAACGAATGGCATGAGCACCATTGAAGTCAACAGGATAGCAGAGCCAATCTTGGACATGGCGGGCTAAGGAGTAAGTGTTTATTGAACTAGCGGGCGAAAAAAAAAAAGCAAAGACGTACTTTTTCTGTGGCGAGAAGGGGTTGCAGAATCATGCCCCAGAGGATGTAGCCGCTGAGGAGAAATCCATTTGATCGAAACGAACTAGCTAGCGTGAAGAAGATGGTGGCCAGCAACCATTTTTTCTTCGCACAATAGAACATGCCTTTAATTTTCCTAAGGAAAGACGAATCGGACATGCAGGAGATGGGCCTCACCTTTGTACGACAGATACGTGAAAAAAGGTTCGCTGTATGGAACCAGGCGAACTGTCACTGGACTGGATGACAGAAGCGAGATGACGAGGGTCATGTACGCCAGCGAATGAGATTGCAGATGATGCAATGAGAGAAGGTAAAGGGTGCGGCTCGAGTCGCATGCTACGGCAGCCAAGACCAGGATGAACAGGAGGTTAGTTGGAGGCAGATAGCGGGTGAGGATTGGAGTGCCAGGAAAGAAAGCCCATTCGTGCTCATAGAGATAGCCAGAGCGAGCGATGTGGAGAAAATGGAAGGAGTCCCAGCGGAGGAGGGGGTAGAGAAGAGGAGTGAGGGGAGTAAGCAACGGAGACTTGTCGAAGAGAGGGAGAATCGAGGCGGCGGCATAGAGTAGAAGATACGAAAGAGCGAAAACCAGAAGCGACGCCGAGGTTACAGACAACATGCAAGTCCCCGTCCTCCTCAATTTCCTCAGCGACGTCCCACTTCCACTCACATCCGTCCTCGTCCATCTCGCTCCCCACATCGCCTGCACAAGGTTCATTGCCGAGTCCATCAGCTGGAAGACCCCTTGGTATGAATCCTGGCTCCTGCTCGCCCTTTGGTGGCTCGTCTGCCTCCTTGGAGAGCTCATCCTTCGGTCCGCTACTTCTTTTTTACCGCTCGCTAGTCAATGACATCTTTACAGATATATGTTCCCCTTTCTTGTATTCCTTGCTCTCACTGCACCCCAGTGGTCCCAACCTGCACGATCGAGCCAGCCCTTGATTACCGAGGTCACCTTACAGAACATCGTATCAGATCTCCAGTCTATCCAATCTCTTCTGCCTTCCTTTCCCCCTCTTCCTGAAACTCATGTGCTGATTCGAATCCTTCTGCTTCTCTATGCTCCATTGCTTGCTGCTACCTACTGCATCCGGCTCCGTATCCTAATTGCAATCGCCGGAACTCTTCTAGTCACATATCGCGCACCATGGGCCATCGTCCTGCGCAAGACGTTGTGGAGAAGCGCCCACATCCGCTGCATTATTTACAATCTTTGGTCGCATTTGTCTGGGCAACCTATTTTGCCCGCCAGCATTCCACACGATACCGACGCCTCTTCTACCAAGCCTGTAAATGCGCTTCGGTTCTTGTTCACTGTATACGAGAACCAACGGTGGTGGATGGGACTTGACTGGACAGCTGCTCTACTTCCGGGTGAACGTCCTTCTTGGTGTTCAGCAGCTCAGTACCCTGTTTCCCCACCCAACGCCTTTTCACTTCCGAAAAGTACCACGGTCACTGTCTCAGATGGCAAAGGTATGAGGGTTCGGCGTACTGCCATCTGGAGATGGGAAGAACCCGAATGGCGTGTAATGGTACGCAGAGGAGATGGTGGTCTGAGCAGAGTAGAGCGTCCATTGCCCAGCGTGGACAAGGAAGGCGCTAACCGCTTACTGAAAGGGAAGAGGCGAGAATCATCTGGCTCGACTACGGCCATGCCACCCGCCCCTGCCAGAGACTTGTTCGAGGATAACGCAGATGATGTTGACGACACAAGTCCAGACCCCGCCACCGATTCGGACGGCTGGGTATACGGAGACAACAAGTGGGAAAACCAGAGTAGCAAAGGCGGAATGAGCAAGGCAGGTTGATCACCGCACCAGGGAGAAAAACCTAATTATGCTTGCTGCAGTATACAAGATATAGACGGTGGACACGTGTTGCAACAGTTCACGAAACAGTGGAACCATTGCACGAACACAAGCCTGGGGATGCAAGAGACGAGTCAACTGATTCTCTCGGCAGTGCGATCGTCGACACGGACAAAGTTAACCAAAGCACCATTGCAACTGGGCAAGAATTCAGTCCGCTAAGGCAGCGGTTGATTAATACTCTGAAGCAGCCTAGCTCAAGTGGGCAGGACGAAAATTGAAGTATCGAGGGTATATGATACTTTCAGAATGATGTCGACTTGGTACGAAGAGTAGGTCAGAGCTTGCAAGGCATGGATTTTTCTTGTCAGACCAGTTGTTACACATTCGATATTACCAACCAAGCCGTGGCGCAGAACACCACTCTTTGTGTCTAGCTTAATACATCGTCAGAGAAAATTGCGGTTTTTGCGATGCCATCTTGCGTGATCACTCCGCGGTACATGCCTGGAGAATTCAAGGACATCACAACTACGTACGAGTAAACCTTCGCTGATGGCACAGCAGAAAAAGGTAACATACCATGCCCAGACGAATCAAGGGCGATGACACCGCCCAACGCACCGTCGCATGATAATGCTTCGACTGCTTTCTCTGCCGACTCCTCTAATGGTTCGCCGAGGAACTTTACTCTATGCCCAATGGTCGACGCGGTCGCTTGTCTAATGAAATACTGGCGTATATCGACATCACATATACCACACAAGTACAATAAAAGAAGATTGCAACTTACATCACCATCGCCAGTACCTGAGATGCCAACTGCTTGCTTACTTCCATCTCCTGCGGTCCACTCCTCCGCCCAGAAACCAGCACCAAAAATCGGTGTGTCTCCTATCCGTCCCACAAGTTTGTTGGTCCTTCCACCGGTTGACGTGACTACTGCAATACATCCTTTCACATCTAGGGCAACCGCGCCTACTGTGCCAGTCGGGTAAGGATCAAAAGCATGAATGCTCTCAGTTGATATAGTTGTTGACCCAGGAAGGCCCAGTCCTCGTCGATGTTCCTCCCACCGATGTTCCGTAAAGAAGTAGGATGGGTCCACCAGCTCTTCACCAAGTGACTTGGCGAGGGACTCTGCGTTAGAGCCAGAGAGGAAGGCGTGAGGTCCCTTTTCGGGGGATAGGTATAACGCTCTGGCCAATTTTCCTGGGTTCTTGACTCTAGTTAACAAGGCCACAGCGAAACCACGTCGGGCGGGGCTGATGTCTGGATGAGACGAAGGCGGCTTGGAAAGCATGATAGATGCTTCCAGCTCATTCTTGAAATTCAGAAATCAGAGATGCCGAGACGGTGAAGTCGCCCAAGGTAAACGCTGACCTTGCCATCGATATTGAAGACTGCTCCTTTGCCGGCGTTGAATAGAGGACAGTCTGGATGGATTGACAGACCTGGATGGAATCTGATAAAATACTATAAGCAAGACTCTTACCTTCCAGGAATGTAGCCGCAGAGATGGCTGCATCCATCGCTTCTCCTCCTGATTTCAGGACATGATAGCCCTAAGACGTTTACGATTAAATTTAGTCCCTATGACAAAAACTCAACTGCCAATAGAGCAGATCTTAACGCCTGCCGATACGCTTCCTGTTGCTCCAGTGTGGATTTTTCCCTGAGTATGGTGCCAGCGCCTCCATGGATTACAAGTACATAACGATCTTGTCTAGCCATCGACCAACACGTTGCACGACCTTCTATTTATAAAAGCAAATGCC
>Ga0137376_10001353_pt1 | contig 13464 bp, 13 predicted proteins | sample SagtaG_23_FD_104814 | JGI IMG/M metagenome (GOLD analysis project Ga0137376, IMG submission 104814) | Vadose zone soil microbial communities from Sagehorn Ranch, Mendocino, California, USA - Sage2_L_20_16 metaG | ecosystem: Environmental > Terrestrial > Soil > Vadose zone | place: USA...
CGTGAATTCGATTTCCGCCGGTCAAACATTTCGCGCCAGCGCCGATTGATTTCTGCACCTGATCGTGAACGCCTTTCAAAATCTGTTCCGTCGCCAACGGACCGATCTCCGTCGCTTCATCCATCGGGTCGCCGACTGTTAGCGCGCGCATTCGTTCCACGAATTCGGCTAGATACTTGTCATAGACTTTATCGGCGATGAAAAACCTCTTGGCCGCGATGCAGGATTGACCGGTGTTGATCGTGCGCGCCTTCACGCCGGTGGCGACCGCGCTTTCAAAATCGGCACTCGGCATGACAATAAACGGATCGCTGCCGCCAAGCTCCAAAACGCTTTTCTTGATCTCGCGTCCCGCTACGCTTGCAACCGCACTTCCGGCCCGATCGCTTCCAGTCAGCGTGACTGCTTTAATGCGCGGGTCGGCAATCAGCTTTGCTACTTGCTCTGCCTCGATCAGGAGCGTTTGCAAAATACCCTCGTCAAATCCGGCGCGACGAAAAACATCTTCAATCGCGAGAGCACACTGCGGAACGTTGGCGGCGTGTTTAAGTAACGCCACGTTACCGGCCATGATCGCTGGTGCGGCAAAGCGAAAGACCTGCCAGAACGGAAAATTCCACGGCATGATGGCCAGCACCGCACCCAGCGGTTGGTACCGGATCAGACTGCGCGCAGCTGCCGTCTGGGTTGGCTCGTCTTCGAGGAAGCGTTCGCCGTTTTCGGCGTAGAATCGACAGCCGCGCGCGCATTTCTCCACTTCGTCGAGTGCGGCGCGAAAAAGCTTTCCCATCTCCAGGGTAATGACACCGGCCAATTTCTCTTTCTCTTGATCAAGCAAGGAAGCCACCGCCAGCAACAACTCGGCGCGTTTGCTGAACGGTTCCCGGCGATGCCGGGCAAACGCCCGATCAGCCCTTTTTAATCGTTGCTCGATCTCGCCGTCGCTGAAGGCGGGAAATTCCTTCAGCGTTTCACCAGTGGCCGGGTTTATCGACACTATAGCCATCTTGCTCAATATGTGGCCTCACCACTGAACTTGCGAGCGCCTACAAGGGAACAGAGGCGTGCCCGCCTGTGTGGAGTAGCGGAGATGTTCTCCACTTTCTTGGTTGAGCGAAGGACAACTCCGCTAGCCGCACAGACTAAAACTAAAAGTCTGTGTTCCGGCGTTCCTGGGCTACAACCGCAGACCTTTAGGAATCAAAAATCGGTCAACGAAATCGAAGCTCCACTGCACAACGAGTGCAAGTAGCGCAGCCGGAATGGCTCCTTGCAAGATGGTAATATGGTCGTTCAGATTTAATCCGCTTAATATCGGTTCGCCCAAGCCGCCGGCCCCGATGAGGGCGGCAAGTGTCGCCGTGCCGACGTTAATTACCGCACTGGTTTTAATCCCGGCCAGAATGGAACGCGAGGCAATCGGGAGATATATCTTGCGAAGGCGCGCTCTCGCTTCCAGGCCGAGAGCTGTCGCCGAATCACGAATCGGCTGGGCGATGTCCTGCAACCCAGTGGCGGTGTTACGCACGATGGGCAGCAATCCATAAAGAAATAGCGCGGCGATCGCAGTGCGCGCGCTAATTCCAAAAAACGGAAGTGGAACAAGAAGCGCCAGCAGTGCGAGCGATGGAATTGTTTGCACGATTCCAGTAAAGGCCATGATCACATGACCAATTGGACCGCCGCGTGACGCGACAATTCCCAGTGGGATGCCGGCCAGCACAGCGAGCAGCAGCGAGATCCCGGCGAGCTCAAGATGTCGCACCGTCCAACGGACGAGCTTGTGAGAGAAGGATTCTCCGCCTCCCGCTGCGGGGCTGGCGCCACGCTCTTGGAAATATAAACTCGCCGCTCGGCTATAGTCCTTGCTGCGTTCCGCTTCAGCGTTCAACCGCGTCATTCTTGCTTCGTCGAGCGTGCCTTCGAGCTTCTTTAGCGTTGCGATGGCCGATGGTGAAAGGGAAAGCCGGTAGAGATATACCGCTTCGTAACGAGGAAAAAACTGAAGGTTATCTTCAAGCACAACGAGGTCGTTCTCCGCGATCTTTGCATCCGTCGAGTAAGCGTCCTTGACGTCGATCGAGCCTTTCGCGAGGGCGGCATAACCAAGCGCGTGATCGATCCCAATGATATTTTGCTGCGGGAGTTGGTAACGACCGCGCAGTGGCGGCCATCCATCGCGCCGATCGAGGAATTCGTGAGTAAGCCCAATCTTTAATTCGGGATGATCTCGTAAATCGCTGATGCTGCGAACATCTAATCGTTGCGCTTCCCGGCGCCGCATGACCAACGCGTAGGTGTTGTTGAAACCGAGCGGACCGGTCATGCCTACGCCAAACTTTGCCAACTCTGCGCGCATCTTTTCGCGCGAGTTGGATGAATCTTTCAGTATTTCTTCGGCGATGGTTCCGGTGTATTCCGGATAGACATGAATCTGAGCAGCGCGAATTGCTTCCCATAAAATGATCGTCCCGCCCATTCCTTGTCGATGTTCGGCGGGAATGTCAGTATCAATGAGCGCGCGCTTGGCAATTTCGCCCAGCACATACGATTCCGTGAATTTTTTCGAGCCGATAACTACAGTTTGTGCGTTGAGTGACACCATACTCGCCAAAAAGAAAAGCAATGGTAGGGACAGCGCGCTGCGCTGTCCGCGGACGCCGCAGCGCGGCGTCCCTACCAGCGTTGCGCAAAATGACCTTTTCATGTTAAAGCAAGCGTGCGCTGCGCGTTGATAAATTCGGAAACGAAATCATTTGCCGGCTTTTCGCGAAGGTCGGCAATCGACCCTCTCTGCACGATTCGGCCCTCATTCATGAGAACGATTTTGTTGCCGAGATAGGCGGCTTCCGCCAGATCGTGAGTGACGAGGAGCGCTGTTTGTTGTAAGCGCGTAAAGATTTCCTTCAAATCTTTTTGCAGCGACGCGCGCACCAGCGGGTCGAGGGCGCCGAGGGGCTCATCGAGCAAGAGTAGCTCGGGCGAGAGCATTAACGCGCGCATTAGACTCACGCGTTGACGTTGACCGCCGGAAAGCTCAACCGGATATCGGGCCAGCGCGTCTTGGGGGAATCTTGTCAGCACGCACAGTTCTGTCAGCCGCGATTCGATCTCCTTATTGGCTTTTCTAAGATGTCGCGCCATGAGTAACACATTCGCGCGTGCAGTCAGATGTGGGAATAAACCGCCTTCCTGGATCACGTAGCCGATACGGCGGCGCAGTTTTTCGATGTTGTCAGGCGTGATCGGTACGCCGTCGAAGTTGATCGTACCGCTGTCGGGCTCGACCAACCGAATGATAAGTCGGAGCAGCGTCGATTTGCCGCAACCGCTCGGTCCGATCAGAACCGTCGTCTGGCCCTGCTCGATCGAGAGATTTGTCGAATGCAACGCTGGTGCGTCCGCGTAACGTTTGCTGACGTTTGTCAGTTCAACCAGCGCGCTCATTAAGAAACGGAGGGGCGAACTCCGGCGAGCCCAGATTGCTACAATTTCACGGCGAAATAAAAAACACCGAACAAACGCGCTTCATCGGTCCACACCTTTTCGAATTCAAAGCCGGCTTTGCGCGCGAGCGCAGCGAAACCTTCCGGCGTGTGCTTGTAAGAGTATTCGGTGAGAATCCTTTCGCCCGTCTGAAAACGAAATTGTCGATCTTCGATGTGAACGCTTTGGTCCGCCTGGCTAATCAGATACATTTCGACTCGGCCTGCGCTTGAATTGTAGATCGCGCGATGTGTCCAGTGTAGCAAATCAAAGTCGGTGCCGAGTTCGCGATTTGTGCGCGCGAGCAAATTCAAATTGAACTCCGCGGTCACGCCCGCGCTATCGTTGTAAGCCGCCTCAATCACATGTCGATCCTTCTGGAGGTCCACACCGATCAGCAGTCCGCCGCCATCGCCGGCAAGATCGACAAGGCGACGCAAAAACTCGGTGGCTGCATTTGGTTCGAAGTTGCCGATGGTTGAGCCGGGAAAGTAGATGACGCTGCGCGACGATGGCCGGCGCGGCAGGGGTAACTCGAAGTGGTCGAGGTAATCTGCGCAAATAGGTAAAATTTCCAATTGCGAGAAATTTTTCTGGAACCGCGCGGTTGATTTTTTCAGCTGCTCCTTTGAGATGTCGATCGGCACGTAGACGGCAGGTTCGTGAAGTTCTTCGAGGAGAATTCGCGTTTTCGTTCCCGCCCCCGTGCCTAAACCGATCAGCTCGATTCGCGAGCCTAGCAGTGATGCAATTTCGGCACCGTGTAGTCGAAGAATCTTCAACTCGGTCCGAGTAATGTAATATTCCGGTAGCTCGCAGATCTTTTGGAACAACTGAGCGCCGTGTTCGTCGTAAAAAAACTTGCAGGGGAGCGTGCGGTGGGATTGAGAAAGCCCGGCGATTGTTTCCTCAAGGAAACTTAATTTGGCGGGCGCAGCGTCGAAAAGCGCCGCGGAACTGGCACGATGAATCATGAAGGATCGTGCGCGAGTCGAATCCCGGTGAATTGCCAGCGTTTTTCCGGTGGAAAGAAATTGCGATAGGTCGGGCGAATATGACTACGTGACGTCGCGCAAGAACCGCCGCGAAGGACGTATTGATTGCACATGAACTTGCCATTGTATTCGCCAAGAGGACCTGGTTCCGTACGATAGCCCGGGTAAGGCGAATAAGCGCTGCGGGTCCACTCCCAGACGTCGCCGAACATTTGGCCAAATTGTTGGCCTAAAGCAGGCGTCGCCACAGGCTGGGGATGAAATCGTTGCTCCTCAACGAAGTTCCCCTCAATTGCGGAGTCGTGCGCGGCATGTTCCCATTCAAATTCAGTCGGCAGCCGTGCGCCGGCCCAGTTCGCATAAGCGTCCGCTTCAAAATAACTGACGTGTGTGACTGGCTCTGATTCGTCTACCGGGTGAAAACCTGAAAGAGTAAAATTCCACCATGCCCCGTCTCGTTTGACCCAGTAGAGTGGTGCTTGCCAACCTTGTTCATTGACCGTTATCCACCCGAGTGAAAGCCAAAACTCCGGCCGCGCGTAGCCGCCGGCCTCGATGAACTCGATAAACTCGCCGTTCGTAACCAATCGGGAAGCGAGTGAAAACGTGGGCACGAGCACGCGGTGACGCGGGCCTTCGTTATCGTAAGAGAATCCAGAGCCTTGGTGACCGATTTCGACTGTGGCCTCATCGAACTCGACAAATTTGATTGGCCGCGTTTTCTCGGGAACGAGGTCGATTTTACGTTCGCGGAAGATCGGATGAAGCGGATTCTGGGCGAACACATGTTTGATGTCGGTCAGCAGCAGTTCCTGGTGCTGCTGTTCGTGGTGGATCCCGAGCGTGATAATTGGTTCCATTTCCGCGCGCCGTTTTTCGTCGGTGCTCGACAACAGATCATCGATGTACGAATCGATCGAGGAACGGTATCGTTGCGCCTCTTTCACAGTCGGCCTTGAAATCAAACCGCGCAGATCCCGGCGGTGCATGTCGCCGGCCGCATTGTAATATGAATTGAAGAGGTAGGCGTATTCTGGAATTTCGGATTCGTATCCCGCCACCCATCGTTTCAAGACGAACGTTTCAAAGAACCAACTCGTGTGCGCAAGATGCCACTTCGTCGGACTCACATCCGGCATCGATTGCACCACACAATCTTCGGGTTCAAGGCCGCGGCAAAGTTCGGCGGTAAAATTTCGGATCTCGTGAAAACGCCCGAGAAGGAGTCGAGCGCGATCGGGCGCGCCTCGCTCATCCAAGTGGGCGGCCGCCGTTGAATTGGTTGTCGCGGCCGCGGTTTGACTCAAGTGATTCCGCCCTCCTGCTCCAGTTCTTCGCGACGCGCCTCGAGCATTTGATCATGGCTGGCTTCTTCGACCCCGTCGGTGACGAGATGCTCCCCGAGCGTTTCTTCGTTTTCGTCTACCCCTGGTCGAGGCACGCGATGTCCGGAGTCGCTCGGCGTCACTTCCCATTCTTCCTCTAAATTTACGTTTTGCTTCGTTTCCTCCGGCGGTGATGGCAGGACCTCACCGAGGATCTCGCGCCGAGCCTGATCCCAATCTGCGTCGGTATATTCATCGGGATCACGTTCGTCGATCAACGCAATCTCTCTGGCGCGCTTTTCGACATCTTCCCGGGATGGGAGACCAAGGCCGTTACCGTGCACCGCGATTTTCCCTGGGACCGGTTGTGAGAATTCCTCCATACCTATAATACGAAATGCTAATGCGGACTGTCCGCATCATATTTTGGACTACAGATTAGGCCCTTGCAACGCAAAGACCGAGATTCTTTGTTTTATTATTTTAATAAAAGCATGAACAGCGAACAGGTTATTCACGTGGGAGACCATGCCAGGATTACGCTGACAGAGTATGGTGACCCCGTCGGCATGCCGGTGATATTTTGCCACGGGTGGCCGAGTTCATGCACCATGGCGGAGCTGACAGACGATGCCGCGCGCGAAGTCGGTGTGCGAATTATATCGCCCGATCGACCCGGAATCAGTGGCTCTGCTTTGCAGAAAGAACGCAAGTTACTCGATTGGCCGCCGCTCCTCGAGAGTGTCGTTGACTGCCTCGGAATCGGGGAATTCCGGATGCTGGCGATTTCGGGCGGGGCGCCCTACGCGTTTGTTACGGCCTTGGCGATGCCGGCGAGAGTTGGGGCGATCGCGGTCGTGAGTGGGGTGCCGCCTATTCACGAACTGGGAGATCACGACGGATTACTGCCACTCCATCGCTGGATGTTGGCGCTCTACCGGATGCGACCAGAGTTGTTGCGGACGTGTTTTCACGCCGCGCGGCCATTTATTTCTATGCGCGCGTCGATCCGGGTGGCCCGCGGACTGGTCAGGCTCTTGCAGCCCTGCGATGCGGAGAGCTTGCGTGATTCGGCTGCTTTCAATGCCTGCTTCGAAAGTCAGCGGCGCGCCTGGCGGGGCTCGGCTGAAGGCGTGATGATGGACGCGAAAATCTATGCCGAGCCGTGGGGCTTCGCGTTGGAGAACATCGATGTGCCGGTCAGGCTTTGGCACGGCCGGAAAGACCGAACTTTTTCAGTTCGTCTGGCCGAGGCGGTGGCGAGGCGGCTGCCTAACTGCACCGCGCATTATGTTGACAATGCGGGTCATTATTCATTGCCGATTCGAAACATGCGGAGGATTCTTGCTGACTTGATCGCGATTGGTAGCGGCGATTGACCCAATCGCCTTGGCGGTTCGGTGAACCACCGCTACCCTCACAGTTTCCCCGTGCGTTTCGGGGTTGCTCGGGCTAAAAATTACTGTGGAAGATTTCACAACCGGCACGACCCAAAATCAACCTGCGCGTCGTATGGCCACGCTTGGTAGCAAATGGGACGCTCGCGTGCGCCAATTGGTCGACGAATGGGGGGCCGATAAAAATCCTGAGCTAATCGAGGAAATGATCATAACCGCGCTGAAAATAGCGCGTGATGAGATGGGAGTTGCTGATCTTAAGCTGATCAACCGCTCCCTGAAAGAGCTGCGTTATGCGGCAAAGGTTTTCGCGCCTTATTCCGAAAAGCGAAAGGTTGCCGTCTTTGGTTCGGCGCGAACGCCGCCCGACGCGGAACAGTTTAGAATGGCCGAGGAATTTGGGCGTCAAGTCGTAGCCCACAATTTCATGGTCATCACTGGTGGTGGTGACGGCATTATGGGCGCAGCACAGCGTGGGGCCGGACGGGAGAATAGTTTTGGGCTTAATATCCGGCTGCCATTTGAGCAAAAGGCCAATCCGATCATCGAGGGCGATGGCAAGCTGATTAACTTTAATTACTTCTTTACCAGGAAACTCAATTTCGTGAAGGAGACGCACGCCCTGGCGCTCTTTCCTGGGGGCTTTGGGACGATGGATGAAGGCTTTGAAGTGCTTACTCTCATGCAGACTGGCAAAGCGCGGATTATTCCCATGGTCCTGCTGGACATGCCGAAGGGGAAATATTGGGAGACGTGGATGAAATTCGTTAGGGACGACATGTTCAAGCTTGGATATTTATCGCCCGACGATTTTTCGCTTTTCAAGTTGTGCCACAGCGTGTCGGAGGCGGTGAACGAGATCGTACAATTCTATAAAAATTATCACTCTGTACGCTGGGTTGGACGGGAACTCGTTTTGCGCATTTGCCGCCGTTTGCCCGATAAGGCGATGGTTGATATTAATAAAAAATTCGCGGATATCGTTCGGGAAGGCAAAATTGTCCAAGGCAACGCGCTACCCCAGGAGCAAAACGAACCTGAGATTGCGCATTTACCGCGCTTGATACTAAGGCCGCACCGCCGTGATTTTGGCCGTTTTCGCGAGCTGATCAATGCGATCAACGCCTGGTGATGGCAAAATATCCATGAAAATGCCGTGGAGCCGCTGCCAGCCCGAGGTAGGTGATTGACCTCAATCGCCGACAGGGTGGCAGCGCACGGGTAGCCTCAGTCAGACGAGACAAGCTCCGCGTGAGCGGCTGGTGCTACACGGGTCGCCGCGGACAATTCCGAGGTTGAAACAAACCGCGACGATTCCCGCCGACATAAGCCCAAATCGCACTTCAGTTTCGCTTCCATCATGCGGTCGAAACAGAAATGCTCGCGCGCATATCGCAAACCGTTGGTAGCGCATCGCGCCGCCAGCTCGTTGTCCGAAAGAAATCGCAGAATCGCAGTCGCAAGCGCTCCGCTGTCGCCTGGCTCGACCATCAAACCGTTCTCGCCATCTTCGACGATCTCAGGAACATCGCCAATCTTTGTAACCACGACCGGCCGGCCGCTGGCGAAGGCTTCCCGCAAGACAATGGGCGAAGCCTCCGTGCAGAGAGACGCGATTACAACAATATTTGCGGCCGCAAGGATGTCCGGCGTGTCCCATCGGTAGCCGAGCATGAGAATTTTGTTTTCCAGACCCCAGTCATATATCGCCCGGCGCAGCTTCTTTTCCCGCCTGAGGTCACCTGTGCCTTGGCCCACAAAAATAAAACGCGCCTCGGGACGGTGCTGCAAAACCAGTCGCGCCGCTTTCATCAATTTCATTTGTCCTTTGTCGGAGCGAATCATCCCGATGTTCGCAATGATCGGCGTTTCCGCGGAGTAACCCATTTCGGCTCGAAACTTCATTCCGTCATGGCCTAGTCCGAATTTGGACAGATCCACGCCGGACCCGATCACGTCGATTTTATCGGGCGAGATACCGTTCTCTTCGACTAGCTGTTTTTTTATCACCTGCGCGTCCGCCACGATTTTGGCGCAACCATATTTATAGATAAAAGCGCGATTCGCGTTTCCAAGCGGATCGGTAATACAACGGGCGCGCGTCACCGGCATGCCGCAAAAAAACAGGGGAAGGCAAAGCCAGTGGTCTTTCGAGCTGTAGGTCTTAATTACGTCGATTCGATGTCGGCGGCAAAAAAGCCAGATGCGGAATGACGCGATTGGATCGATACGTCGCCTTAATGGGAGCCACCGCACGCGCGTTCCGAGTTTCTTCGCTTTCGAGAATACTCCACTTTTCCGGTCGCAGACCAGCCACCCTTCGTGTCCGCGGGCGTTCAGCCAATTAACCTCGAGGCAGGTGCGATATTCCTGTCCACCCCAGCTCCCACTGCTCTCCAGGTGAAGTATGTTCATTTTAAAGGGCCAGCTCGCGGTTTCCTCAGGCGTTCGCCACAGGTTGATTGTCCGCGCCACGTTTTTCGAGAATATAATCGTGAATCGTGTTTACGCTCCGTAGTGCTTTGCCCGCTACTTCCGAATTCGGGACGCCTACGCCGAAAGTTTTCTCCATGCTTACGACGAGTTCCAGCGCATCGATAGAGTCCAGACCGAGGCCATTCGGGCCAAAAAGCGGCAGATCGTCCGCAATCTGGTCCGCTGTGGTTTGCAACATGAGATTCTTCACCAGCATTTCTTTGATGCGGCTACGCAGATTGGGCTCGGACATAAAGCGACGCCGAAAGTGTAATATAAGGCGAGGCCCGTCAAACGCTCTAATTCAAACTTTTCGACGTTCGCCGGCTTCCGGTGCCGGGGCCATCGTAGAGAGGAGGGTTAAGCGGGGCGACCGAATAAATCGTAAGCAAGCCTTTACCTTTAGCCCTTTTCGAGGAGGGAAGCGGAAGTCAAAACAGGTAATGCCGTTCGCAGGAGTACATGGAAGACGGTCCAGTGCGAAACGCCGCGGCCCCGAAAACTTGGCGGCTAGGAGGGCCGCCACTACTTCAAACCTGATCCGCTCTTTCGCCGGGGGTGACCGTTTGGTTGGGATCGGGCTGTGTTACACCCGTAGGGGGTGCGGGATTTTCAATTCGCGGCACGGTCGTTTGGGCCGATTTAACTTCTGGCTGTTTGTCTGGCTCGGTCGTGCTTGCCTTATGCAGTTCGTCAGTAAAATCGTTCTTGGCCTTTTGAAACTCTTTCAGCGCTTGACCCATTCCGCGCGCGAGTTCCGGCAACTTCTTCGCCCCAAAGAGCAGCAGGATCAGGAGAAGAATGAAAATTCCCTGCGGTCCCTCGAAGATATTCAGAATGCTCGCAACGAGACTCATATGGCTCATTCAAAGATCAGTCCATTTGTTGAAGTTTGCAAGGCAATTCAATCTGATCAACGGCTCCTTTGTGACTCTGTGTAAACAAGTCGCATGCATTGCGGGTGTTGGCGCTTCGTGTTAGGCACAGCCTGGTGCTTCAACAAGTCCTTCATCCTTGTCGAAACGACTAAGAAATACTTTTGTGAACTTTCTGTTCGTTGTGCGAGAAATTCCGATATGAGACTCGCGATCTCGTTTGCCGCTTTGGTAATCGGTCTTTACGTTGCCGGCTGTGCGGCAACTTCATCGGACTCGCGAAATTATCCGCTTAGAGAACGGATAGAAGAGCGTCCTGCGGCGACGCCGACGCCGACGCCGACGGCCCCGATCTATATTCCTCTTGATCCCACTGGCCAACCGCAATAACTGCTGTCAGAATCCGATCGATCCATTGTATGCCGGTGAGGCGATCCAAAATGCGGTTACGGCGCTATTCGTCGGCATTTTAGGAAGAGATTCAGAATGCCCACGACTTTGGAAGCGGTCCGCCCAATTGTAATCGATGATGTTCGAGAAGCGCGTAAACGAATAGGCAAGGTCATCGTGCGCACGCCGCTCGTGCGGCTTGAACTGGGGCGCGAATATCCTGACATCCGTCTCAAATTGGAAAACCTTCAGCCGATCAATGCCTATAAGTTGCGGGGTGCCGCTAACGCCGTGGCGATGCTCTCCAAGTCTGAGCGCGAACGCGGTGTGTGGACAATCAGCGCGGGAAATGCAGGGCAAGGCGTTGCCTATGCCGCAAAAAAAGCGGACGTGCCGTGTACAGTGGTGGTGATCGAAACGGCACCCGCATCTAAGATCGAGCGGATGCGCGCGCTAGGGGCAAAACTCATCCCGGTGCCATACGATGTCGCCTGGAAGGCTCTCGAAGACCGTTCATTTCCCGGAGCGGAAGGGACATTTGTCCATCCGTTCGACGATCACAATTTTATTGCCGGTCATGGCACGATGGGTTTCGAGATTCTTGAGGACGCCCCTGACACCAAAACGGTTATTGCGAGCATAGGCGGCGGCGGACTCATCACAGGCGTTGGCAGCGCGCTCAAGGCGCTTAAACCGGATATACAGATCTGGGGCGCTGAACCGGAGACGGCCGCGCCCGCCGCGCTCTCGTTCGCGATGGGATCTCCGCAAGTGTTCCACGATTGGAAGTCATCTTTCGTGGACGGGGCTGGCGGTCAAAGCGTCTTTCCGCGCATGTGGGAGCGGATGAAGCCGGTGGTAAACGGCTGTATCGTCGTTACCCTGGAAGAGACGCAAAAAGCAATGCGGTTGATGGCGGAAAAGGCGAGAATTATTTCTGAAGGCGCGGGCGCGCTACCACTCGCGGCCGCATTGACTGGCAAAGCCGGCAAGGGCCCAATCGTCGCGATCGTCTCTGGTGGCAACATCGACCTGGAGAAGTTTTGCCAGCTTATCAAGTTGCCAGCAACCTGATGATGCTTGGTGTTAGTCAGGCTCAATCGACGCGAGGTGTTTGGGGCGGACCGGTGGAGCTGATTCGGGAAATCACGCGGGCGCAGTCGACAACTTGCTTAAACCGTCACTTTTGATGAAACGAAAGAAGGCTTGCTAGGGAGAAGGCGCTCCAAAACATCTCCGCGGCGGTTGATCCTTGAGACCGCCCTGACTTCTCGGCATTGTGCCGGAACCGGCCGACGCTTATCGCCCACACAGACAGAGTGGCAATTGCTGAATAATACCAGATATACGGATATATTAATCTTTACGCAGTAATTATGAAACATGCTTATGGCAGTCTATCTATCTAATTGGGCGCGGCTGAGGCGTTAATGATTTAGAATAAGAGCGAGCCGGATACTGCGTTCAAGGAGTGGGGGTCGGCAATGCCACACTACACTTTCTGTTGTGGCTGCCGAGGCGCCAAAGTTCGCGGATCAATTTTATTTGATTAAAGTTGCCAGACGCGTAGGGAACTTGGTAAATACAATTAGCTCCCACGCTAGTCGCGCGATGCGAAAAATATAGTCTTAGGAGTTTCGTTAGGCGCAAATGAGAAAATTATCGAAAATAATCTCAAATGGGTGCCTCACTTGCGCTCTATTTATCTTTTCAATTTGGATAGCGGAAGCCGCACCAACTGTTACCCTGAAATGGGACCCCAGTCGCGCCTCCGACGTTGCCGGCTACCGCTTGTATTACGGCACCAGCAGCCGGGCCTACACGCAGAAACTAGACATCGGCAACAGCACCGCCACCTTGGTGTCAAATCTGGCAGAAGGACGGACGTATTTTTTTGCCGTAACCGCCTACAACACGGCCGCTGAAAGCTCGCCGTCAAACGAAGTGTCGTACACGGTCCCCCTAGCGACAAGCGTTCCGAAGCCAGCTCCGATGGTAACAGCACAGAAAGCGCCGCCGCAGGTTGCGATGCCGATAATCACGCCTCCGTCGACGCTTAACTCCGTCCACGACATGCACGAACGTCCGAGACGCCCTCACGGTTCGCCCGAGGCCTGGGCTTATGCGCGATGGTGCGAACGCGAACCCTGAGGCGTTCTGCACAGTCACAGCTTGTTTCTTGCTTGACGTGAAATGGTCGACCCTCTAGACCGCCGGCCTGCAAAACACACGGCGAGCAAGAGTCCTGTTAGACCAGCCTTCTTTGCGCTCGTTTTGGTAGCTCTCAGTGCGGCCGGACCGAACCAAAAGGGGCACAGCACTGGCGAACTCCTAGACACTCCGTAATAACAGGGCAGGTGAATGATCCGCCAGGGTTTGGAGTGCGGCAGCTCTCTGCCGCTTTTTTTGAAGTTGTTGGTCGCTGGAACCTTTTTTCAAGATTTGGCGTGCTCGAAGCAAAGCGCCAGAAGGCTGGCGTACTCCAAAACGCTTATGGCAACAGCGCGCGAATGATCCGCCA
>Ga0137376_10001355_pt1 | contig 13458 bp, 10 predicted proteins | sample SagtaG_23_FD_104814 | JGI IMG/M metagenome (GOLD analysis project Ga0137376, IMG submission 104814) | Vadose zone soil microbial communities from Sagehorn Ranch, Mendocino, California, USA - Sage2_L_20_16 metaG | ecosystem: Environmental > Terrestrial > Soil > Vadose zone | place: USA...
AAGGAGTGTTGTTCATGGATCGGCTAATAGAGAGAGCATATATGATAGATTTTCTTGCTTCAGCCCATTTCCCTTGATCCTGGAGCGTGATAGACAGGTAAATATGCAATATACTAATATATCTTTGATCTTTGATCTGCTCGGCTAGCTTGATACCACGTTTTAACCATTCTTCAGCTTCTTGTAAATTCCCAGATCGTGCAGCTAACACACCCAAATTCCCAAATACAACAGACATCAAAGGAACGTCACCAATTCGCTCTGCAATATGAATGGAACGACGGAAAGCTGCATGTGCAAGCTCATGCTCCGCTTTTCGCAAATATACATCTCCTAAATCGCAGCATACATTAGCTATCTCTCTTTGACGATTGTATTGTTCAAACACTGTAAGTGCTGATTGCAGGTGTGTTAAAGCTTCATGATGATCTCCAACCATGTTAGCAACAGCGCCAATCAATTTCTGCGTACGACCTAGATTGACTGGATCACCTGCAAGTGTACGTTTTGTACCTGTCGTATGAAAAGCATTAGTTCTCGAGGATTCCTGTTTTTTGAGCGACTCCTCAAGCAGACTTAACGCCTCACCTGCCATCTTACGAGCCTCATCATAATTGCCATCTTGCAGGTAGAGATAACTCTGCTGAAAACTGAGAATGGCCCATGCAGCTCCCCCCACCACTCCTGCTTCGCGCAAGACTTGCTCTCCACGTTCACAGCACTCTTGAGCATGCAGACTATCCCCGACGTCATACCATGTCAGAGCTATTTCGCGCCAGAGGAGGGCATCGATCTGGGCTTCGTATTGGTTTTCGGTAGGTGTGGTATAAGCTCGCTGGTGGCTTCTGACTGCGAGAACGCGCTCATAGAGGTGCCGCGCTTCTTCATAGTTTCCCTGGACGCGGGTGCATTCACCTAATCTTTCCAGGAAATAGGCTAGCTGTGATCTTTCGTCCTCGGTGGCGTTACTCAGTGATGGTCCTATGTGTTCGTCGAGCTGGGCAACGGCGAGATGGTAGAAGCCTTCGGCTTCGGGATAGGCGGAGAGGTTGTAGGAGCGGTCACCCGCTAATGCGGCGTAATGGACAACCTGGAGGGGTTCGGCGCCGCCCGCGACGAGGTGATTGACGATCACAGCGGCACCTTCCTCCTCGCGCTCCCGATAGACTTCCTGCAGGACCTGGGCGGCACGGCGGTGGAGGCGCGCACGACGGGCGGCTGAGAGCTGGTCGTAGAGGTGGCTGACGAGCAGGGGGTGCCAGAACTGGTAGTTGATACGAGTGCCGGTACCTTCTTCGGTGATAACACCGGCCTGGATGGCCTCTTCGAGCAGGTCAAGGATGGTGTCTTCGTTGGCATTGGCGTTGACGCCTACTTCCATCTGCTGGATGATGTGGAAGGTGAAGGAGCCGCCCAGCACGGCAGCGTTGCCAAGGAGCCGTTGACAGGCAGGGGTCAAGCGGCTCATGCGCAGTTCAAGAACAGCGGCGATGGTGTCTGGCAGAGTAAGCTCAGAATCGAGTATGTCGCTGCCGTTGGCTTGATTGGGCGCTATAGATTGGGCGCTGAGCGCGTCTCCTACATGCGAAGTGGAGGGTGTTATTTGCGTCTCAACAGTGCGCGCAAGCTCTTCCGCGAAGAAGGGGTTACCCGCTGCCCTGGTCTGGATGTATTGCACCATCGTCCCTGGCAAGTGGGACAGCAGCGAGGCTATCTGCTCGTCGGTAAGCGGCTGAATGGGGATACTCAATATGACCTGCTCGCGCTGCAGGTCAGTGAGGAGCGGACGCAAGGGATTACTGGCAGGTAGTTCATTGTCGCGATAGGTCCCTACAAGGATCACGGGACGTCCGGACAGACGGCGCACCAGGTAGGCAAAGAGCTCGCTGCTACTAGCATCAGCCCAGTGGAAGTCATCCAGCACGAGGAGCAGAGGTGTGCGTTCACTGATGGTATTAAGCAGTTCAAGCGTGGCCTCCCACAGGCGCAGTTGCTCCTGTTCTGGCGATAGAGGGGCAGGATAGACCACCGCGGGAAAAAGATCGTGCAGTTCTGGCAGTAAGGTACTTAAAGGTTGATAGGTAAGAGGGTGCTTACTGATCTCCTGCCGCTGCCAGAGGCCGTGCGCCATAGCACTGCGTAACACTTCCGTCCATTGTCGATAGGGGACGCTGCTCTCCTGCGCGTAGATCCTACTCCAGGCAACGGCCCAACCACGCTTCAACGCTCCCTGGCTCAACTCTTCAGCCAGTCGTGTCTTACCAATGCCCGCCTCACCAACGAGTAGTATACATTGTGGTCGACGCTGGGTATCCAGGGGAAGAGAGGCGGCTTTCTTGCGGGTGCGCGTGCCCTGCTCACTTGCCAGCAGCAGCTGGTTCATGATCTCAAGTTCCTGATCTCGACCAATCAATGGCGTCTGGTGGCTACGGCCAATCTGCACCTTATAGCCTTGCTTGTAAGCAGTAGAGGTGTCGCGGTCTACCAGTGAGGCAGCCTCCGCGGGTGATAGGGATTGTGAGGTGAGTGCTATGGCAGCGTGGCTATCGCCTTGCTGCACCGCCTCGTACAGAGAGCGGGTTTCCGGTAAAGGAGCGATATTGTAATCCCGCTGGAGCGCGGTGGTAAAGCGGTGATAAGCACGCAACGCCTCGCCGCGCCGATCCAGTTGTGCCAGCGAGATGATGAGTCGTTGCACCGCCGCCTCGTTGGCCGGGTCGGCGGCAAGCAACCGATCGAGCGGATCGATCGCGGTAGAGAGGGCATCGCGTGCAATGCGCAGATCCGCCACTTCGAGCAGCAGCCCCATCCAGTTTCGTTGGAGCGATTCGCGGCGCGCGATAATCCAATCTGCAGAGCGCTCTTCCGGCAGAAAGTCTCCACCATAGAGAACTGATGCCTCCTCGAGCAATTTCTCCCTGCTGCCGGGATCACCTGTCGTACGTGCCTGGTTAAGCAAGGCTTCGAATGCATCGGCATCGACCCAGATCTGTGACTGCTCGGCCAGTATAAGACCCTCACGTTCCATGCGCAAGAGATGCGAGGAAGCAGGGCGGCTAAGCGCTGGTTCGAGTAACTGGCGGAGGCTGTAGACGGTGCGATCTAAACGGCTCGAGGCTGTCTCAATATCCGCATCGGGCCACAACGCATCCATAACCTGTTCTCGACCGAGTTTACGTCCGGGGTTACTCAGGAGGCAGGCCAGCAAGGCACGGACACGCTGGTGTTGCCATACGGCATCTGTGACAGTTTGCCATTCCTGGTTGCTTCGGCGCTCCAACTGGAATTGTCCCAGCGTACGTATGCGCAGAGCAACTGGTTCGAGGTTATCGGGGGGCGATGGAGATTCAAGCAAAACCTGCAAGTCAGGCGGAGGGTTCTTCCCGATGTAGGTGCGAGTGGTACGTCCATTCTCAGTGCTGTAGGCGTACCAATAAGGCCCGTGCCCAATACCTTCACGACACTTACGGCAGCGTTGTTTGCCACAGTAACTGACCTGCTGATGGTACGTGATCTTGCCGTTCATCTTCCATTCCTCTAGTTTAGCTGCTTCAAGCGTAATGCGAGAAGAGAAGCAGTATACGCATGCAGAAAGTAGTAAACAGGCAACGACATTACTATTATACGGCACACGTCAACAATAAAAGAAAACGCTAAATATTAGAAGACTGGTATAAGACAAAGACTTTTTTTTCTAAGAAAAGACAAGTCACGCGCTCCTGTCCTAAGAACTTCCAGGGCAAAGGTTGTACGAAAAATGATGATTTGTGGAACTCTATGTATTTCTTCAAATAAATAGACTGTGTATCTAAATCTCTTTCTTGTAGCGCTTTTCGGTGTAAGGGACATTTCCAGGAGTATTTCATGTGAGATGGAGGTAGTGAGGAGTCTTCATAAAGATCTCTATCTTATACTTCCAGAGGTTAATGAAGTTCTTCGTAGTGCATAGCCAATGCGAGAAGGTATTACAACTATGTGTGAGAGTGAAGTTGCGCGCTTGCGCCGACAGATTGAATTAGAACTTGTAGCTATGCAACGCGGAATGCATGGTTTTGCACTGGGAACAGCCCGGCACCGATTTATCCATAAGCGGATGGACCGCGTTGGGATCTGTCAAGATAAGCTCGCTTTAGAGGTGGGAGAAGATCAAGCTAATGAGATTGTCTACGGCATTTATACCGAAACGATCAAATAGCAATTGATCCATATTACGCATTGGATCAGCCTCCCATCTGAAAGCAAAGAATTACGCCAATATTTAGAGAATATTTGTAGGAGAGAGACATTTTAGGAGGGTATTTTGTAGTATGGCAAGCATCCATAGATTACTGACTGTCGGGTGTGTCCTTGTCGGTCTGATGGTGCTGGTAAGTACGATATCCGCTTTTTTCTCACCATCGATACAGGCAGCGCTGATGATACCGGCAACGCCTGGCAACAGGTCGAATACGAACACAGCATTGACAACGCAACCGACTATGAATGCTCCAAAGACAGGTTCCATGCCGTCACCTACAGCTATGACAGCGTCTGTGTTAGCACAGGATACGTTTCAGCGCAACAATCAGCGTTTATGGGGCACAGCCTCCGATGGTCAGACGTGGGGTGGTAATGCCAATAGTTCACAGAGCTTTGCCATTGATGGGCAAACGGGCTTCGTCGGTAACGTGCAGGGCGTTTTTGATGCCATCCTCGGTCCGCGTACCACTGATGCTGATGTCACCTTTAGTGGTTCCTTGACTTTTTTTGGCAATGGCAGTTCCAACATCGGGTCGCTACTGCGCTGGATGGATACGAATAACTGGTATAAAGCTTATCTCGATGGCACGCAATTGATCTTGCTCAAGAAAGTGGCCGGTAATTTAACGCGGCTGAACGTGGTTGTGTTTCCAACACAGAGCAACAAAGAGTACACGCTGCGTTTTCGCGTCGTAGGATCGATGCTTATGGCCAAAGCGTGGCTGACAGATCAGGCTGAGCCTTCTAACTGGATGGTAACGGCAAACGATACATCGCTGACCGCGGGATTCGGTGGATTGCGCGTGGTCGTCCAGAAGGGTGTTGTAGCGAGAATTCACATGTTTACGGAGATGGTCGCGCGATAGAGGGTGTATCCAGGGGGAAAGATTATTTTGGAACAGTTAAAACTTGCCTACGATCTTCACCCATGGTTGAGGCGCGTTTCCTGGGGGCTACTGGCAATTGCTGGTGCAGGTATTTACTTGATTCCCGGAGGTTTTCCTCCACGAGCATGGATATTACTCTTCACGGTGATACCGCAGCTTGCCAAACTATGGGCACTGCGTGGGCCTGCGATTATGCTTCCCGTCGCATTGTTAGCCCTCCAGTCTCTTACATGGTTGATTGCGTGGGGACTATTTCTAGGAACGTGCATTGTTATTATCCGGCTTTGGAGGCAGGGGCAGCACGAGCGTAAAGAGTTTGAGGCTGATTTGCAGGAAGCTCACAACGACATTAGCGAGGAACAGGAGGCTTTGCCATGGTCGCCATTACCATTGCCCGCGCGCCAGAAACCACCCCTGGTGCTAACCAATTCTTTAGAGAAAGAACAACAGGCACCTACCCACCCCTGGCAACGGCAACTCTCGCTCCATTTAAATGTGGGAGTTGGCTGGGATGTCGGTACCACGCGCAAGCATAAGCCCAACGAAGATAGTCTTGTCGCGTTTGAGGGTACCTGTATTTATAATGGCGAGCTGCTTCCCTTTGGTCTATTTGTGGTAGCGGATGGCATGGGCGGCTATGCGCATGGACAGGATGCCAGTTACCTGGCGGTTCAAACCGTTTTGCAGTCGTTGTTACCGAACATTGTAGGCAGTGAAGAGATGACTGACGATATCCTCATCGATGTGCTGGTGGAAAGTGTAAAACAGGCAAACCTGGGGGTGCTACAGCGCAGCCAGGAGGTAAATGCCGAGATGGGTGCAACGATTACCGCTGCGCTCGTGATGGACAAAACCGCTTTCGTGGTGAATGTCGGTGACAGCCGCACCTATCACTATCGCGAGTGCGAGGGGTTGACACAAGTGACTCGTGACCATTCGCATGTCGCCCGTCTAGTAGCAGCAGGTCAGATAGCGCGTGACGAAATTTACACCCATCCAGATCGCAACCAGGTTTATCGAGGATTGGGAGCGGAGTCACGTGTGAAGGTAGACCGGTTTTCTGTTCCCTTACGAGCAAACGACTGTTTGTTGCTCTGTTCAGACGGACTGTGGGAGATGGTGCGGGATCCAGAGATTGAAAAGACTTTGAAAGAGATGGGAAATAACCCATCACAGGCAAGTAAAGCTTTAGTCCGAGCGGCCTTAAAAGGCGGAGGACTGGATAACATCAGTGTGATTGTAGTACATGTCGCACCTACAACGGTGTGATCAGTTGAAGGGGATTATTGCATGAACGATCAACGTTATGGAACTTCCAGCGCAGTAGCCACACGTCTTCCCGAAGGAAGACAGCCGGGCGACCAATATAAGCAACGAATAGCGCCCCTCCTGAACCCGATTTCAGAGGAAGGCTATCAATTGAAGATCGGTATACCTGATGCCAATACAACCTTACGACAGGATCAGGAACTACATTGCTTGCGGGATAGCAAGTATCTCTACAAGCACGAGATAGGGCGTGTCCAGCAACTCTCTGCAGAGGAGGTTGTCGGGCTGGCCCAGCGTATAGAGCGAGGCCAGCTGGAACAAAGAAAACCGAAGCCGAACCGCTACGTTATCGAAGATGGAGAGAATGCCAAGTGCCAGTTGATCGAGGCCAACCTGCGACTGGTCGTCAGCATCGCTCGAAAGTATATCGGTCTGGGTATGGATCTGATGGACCTGGTACAGGAGGGGAATATCGGGCTTATCCATGCCGTAGATAAATTCGATTACAGAATGGGCTACAAGTTCAGTACTTACGCGACATGGTGGATTCGCCGTGCGATGTCGCACGCGTTGGCCAGGCAGTCTCGTACCATCCGAGTGCCCTTGTACAAGAAGGAAGAGATGAAACGCCTGATGCAAGTCAGACAGCGACTACAGCAAGAGATGGAACGAGAACCGACAGTGGAAGATATCGCCCAGGAGATGGGGATGAACGTGCAGCAGGTGATCGCGCTATTGGTAGCCAGCGAGGACACTATCAGCCTGGACGCGCCGAACGGCAGCACAGAGGATGAACCGTCATTCAGCGATACGCTGGAGGATGATGTCGCGTACTCACCGGAGCAGGTCGTTATCTCGCAGATGCTTGAGACGCACATCCAGGATCTGCTGAAAAATCTTACACCCGACGAACGCAAGATCCTGCGCCTGCGCTACGGCCTCGAGGGGATCCCGGAACATTCCTTAAAAGAGGTGGGGAAGAAGCTGGGAGTAACTCATGAGACGATTCGCCAGGTGGAGAATAAGGCATTACGCAAACTGGTTCAACCCAGTCGTACCCGCATGCTACATGATTTTTTGAGTTAGGAAAGGGGTTGTTGAAGGGAGCTAGAAAGGAGGTGATAGGCAGCACTCAACAATATACTATAAACAGTGGATCGCCTGGTGAGCGCATTCAGACCCGGTCACATCTCAACGTGAGACCAGGAAAGAATGATGAGCGATACACAACACCAGCATGACGGACGGATAGCTGCACATCCACCTCTCGATTGTGCCGAAATCAGCCGTCATGCCGGCATTCACATTACGCGATTTTCAATTTTTTTCATCGTTTAGATAATAAAGAGAAAGATATCAAGACGGAAAGGAGCGACAAGTATGAGTAAACTGGTAATGATCATTGATGATTCAGTTACAGTGCGCAAAATCGTTGAAGTAAGCCTGAGACGTGAAGGTATCGAATACGTGAGTTACTCTAATGGAATAGAGGCTGTACGCGCGCTGACAGAAAAGAAACATGTCGCCCCTGACCTGGTCTTTCTTGATATCTCACTGCCGAGAATGGATGGTTACCAATTCGCGCAATACCTGAGATCACATCCACAGTACAATAACACAGTGATTGTCATGCTTTCCGGTCACAGTGGCGTCCTTGATCGCCTCAAGGGGCGGTTGTCCGGGGCCAGAAATTATGTGACCAAGCCATTCAGGACGCAGGATATTCTTTCTGTTGTTCATGAATACCTCGGCAAAACTCCACCTCAACATTCGCAATACCTGTCGCAGGCCGATAATGAAGTCTACTATTGACGGTAGATGAGTCATGGGGAAACCTGCGTCTGCCACTCTAAAAACACATAATGCCACTATTGTGCACGTTTATTAGGTTAGGAGAGAAAGTCTCCCGAGCAAGCTAAGCTAAAGAGACGAGCAGCAGGAGCGACATTATGGCACGATGGGCATACCTTGAGATTGGTTTTGATCCAGGAACTGGCAATGTTACACACGTTGACGGGCGAGAAGTTATTGATCCAAAGGTGGCACCTCCAGCCCGGCAAGTGAGAAACCAACTGGGCAATGAGGGGTGGGAACTGGTGAGCGCTCATGTATCGACATGGCTCTTCAAGCGTGAAATCGTCGTGCCTCAACAATGGGAATACTGTTGCCTGGCAGAGGACCATGCAGGCGGCATCCGCCGAGGGGAATGGATTCTGGTTTATTACCAGGCAGATGGAAATCACCTGGAACATGAGCACAGGCGGCTGGGGATGGCTTTAGCTCAACTTGGCAAGGCTGGATGGCAAATGATCGGCGTTGCGGATCCAGGCACTGATGGAGGATTTGATAATACTGCATTCTATTTTGCGAGGCCGCTGCCGGCGCCTCTCGCGTCTTCTTCTGATTTCTCCAATCACAAACAAGAGGAGAAGGAACAGTTATAGATGGAACTGGCTGTAGGAGGCTTTGCTACCTACAGCCAGTTCCATTACGAAAGGAACGAATAATTCAAGATTTCCCGTGTATTGTGGCTTGTCGTGTGCTTTGAACTGACGGTGTTGTGGGCGTTCCGCGTAGAATACATCCTGTCTCCAAGATAGATGAGACGGTCAATCCAAAGGTTCGCAACTTGAGGCGCGTGCGTGACAGTACATTGCGTACAGGTCTCATCTCCTGGTCCCATGTGCCGATATCCTGTGCCATTTGGAGACGCTGGCGACAGCGGTCAACAACGATATCGTTCACGCTGCCATTGTAGAAACTCGCGTACAGCACCTCATAGGGGCAATAATAGGGGTACGAGTCCAGGAGGGGAAGCAGGATGCTCATTTCGCTGGTGGTAAACTGCTGCTGGGCAACCAATTGTGGTCCCTCGTTTCCAATGGAGAGGTATGAGAGGGTGCCAAGCTCCATGTTCAGAGCCAGTTTGTAGCCAGTTGGCAGCGCATCTTGCAAAGAAAAATGCCTGATTCCTTCAGTGATTTGTTCTACGTTGTTGCGAGTAGCTTTCTCTTCACAATAAGCTACTACTTGCATGTCAGTACTCCTTATCACTATGCCCCGATGCGCTCTTAAGCAGCGTTTATTTTTTTACATCGTCTTGTCGACAAGGGGGACTCGTCGCACAGGATTCGTTACAACCTAATTATGCCCGTAAAGTCTATACATACGGAAGAACTTATGTTATCATTTAATTTAACATCTTTATCATTTTTTTAGCGCGGCTAGAAGGAATGAGGATGCAAATACCAAAGACCACACCTCAACCCCGGTGGCGACTAGCCGAGGCACGCACTAAACGAAAGTGGTCGCAGCAAGAAGTTGCTGATCTCATCGGCACGACGCATGTCAATATCAGCCGTTGGGAACGTGATATCACCAGGCCCAATCCCTACTTTCGACGGAAGCTCTGCGCCCTCTTCGGGAAGAGCGAACAGGAATTGGACATTAGCCCGGATGTGGAGGGTACGACGTGGAATGTGGGGGAGAGAATAGCAACGGGAGATGAGGCGGTGGCTGGTATGGGGAACAGGGAGACTACAGAGGGTGGGGCAACCGCTCAAGGTGGGGCGATATATGATCCAGCGATCCCTATTAAACCAGCAACAGCCCTGGTGGGGCGCGACGGAGAACTTGGTCGGATTCAGCAACGGCTTTGTAACGGCGGCAGTGTTGCGCTGACAGCGCTGAATGGTCTACCAGGGGTGGGAAAGACGGCATTGTCCATCGCGCTGGCACACGATACGGCAATACAAGAGCATTTCCGAGATGGTATATTGTGGGCCGGCCTGGGACCACAACCTAACATAGCAGGGCATTTGAGCCGCTGGGGAACGCTGCTGGGCATCTCAGAAAATACGATGGCAGCAATCAGCAGTGTCGAGGAATGGGCGAAAACGCTGCGAGCTATCATTGGCTCACGTTTCATGCTGCTGGTCATTGATGATGCCTGGAATGTCGAGGATGCACTGGCAATGAAAGTCGGTGGACCTAACTGCGCTCACCTCGTAACCACGCGTTTTCCTTCTATCGCTACGTATATCACCGTAGATGGCGCTACGATGATCCAGGAGTTGGACGAGCACCATAGCATCGAGCTTTTAAGAAAGCTGGCTCCTGGCGTCGTTGATCGTGAAACGAAAAAGGCTTCAGTACTGGTTCAGGCCGTTGGAGGGCTTCCCCTGGCGCTCAAGCTGATGGGCAACTACTTGCGCAAGGAGGCCCATAGCGGAAGATCTCGTCGCATCGGCACGGCTATCGAGCGACTGACGAGTGCCGAGGAGCGATTACGAATCAGTGAACCACAAGGACCAGTGGAGCGCCATACGAGCCTTTCCCAGCATACCTCCCTGTCATTACAATCGGTCTTCGAGGTCACTGACCAGCAGCTAGACGAACCGGTGCGTGCCGCGCTTTATGCCCTCTCGGTCTTCCCACCCAAGCCGAACAGTTTTTCAGAGGAGGCGGCCCTCGTGGTAGCTGCCTGTACAGTAGAAATACTCGATGCATTGACCGATACAGGGCTGTTAGAGAGCAGTGGCGAAGACCGTTACACTCTCCACCAGACGATAGCCGACTATGCCCATACACACTTGAAAGAAGATACGATCGTCTACGAACGGTTGATCACGTACGTGTTTAGCTTCGTCGAGGCGCATAAAAAAGACTACGAATTGCTTGGGCTGGAATTTAACATCATCCTCGCGGCGCTGGCAGTAGCGCAACAAATAGAAAAGCCGGCCGAACTTGTGCGTGGGGTCAATGCATTTGCTCCATTCCTGATCTTGCGGGGCCTTTATGACCTGGCAGATCAACAGTTACAACAAGCGCTTAATGCCGCAAAAGCTCTGAACGATAGGTATGGTATGACCAGTTCATTGCTGCACCTTGGAGAGGTTGCACAGAAACAGGGCAACTATGACCAGGCAGTAACATTTTATCATGAAGGGCTGAGACTGGCGCGTGAGATACAAGATGCTGAACGCATCAGCGCGCTGCTCACCAATCTTGGTTGGGTGAGCTCGAAACGCGGAGAGTTTGGGCTGGCAGAAGACTACCTGCAAGAAGGTGTGATATTAGCACGGAAGATCGAGCACAAAGAACGTATCAGTGACCTGCTCGAAATGCTCGGTTCGGTAGCGGGGAGCCGGGGAGATTATGCGCAATCGGAGACATTTCTACAGGACGGGTTGAAGCTAGCACGACAGGTTGGGGATCGCGAACGTATTTGCTCTCTACTTATCAATCTGGGAGCAACGGCAGGGGAACAAGGAAACTATCGACAAGCAGAAGAGTATTTCCAGGAAGGGCTAACTATTGCACGTCAAATTGGACATCGTGAATGGATCAGTGCTTTACTCGGTAACCTAGGAGACGCAGTCGGCGAACTGGGGAATTTTGCCCAGGCAGAAGTCTACTTTCAGGAAGGACTGACACTGGCGCGCCAGATGGGACATCGTGAATGGATCTGCGCCTTGCTCATAAATATGGGATTAACGTTACGGAAGCAGGGTAACTATAGGAAGGCGGAAGATTATTTACAAGAAAGCCTGGCTTTAGCACGCCAACTTGGCAGGCCCGATATGATTTCTCATGCTCTCTACGAGTACGGAAATCTCTGCCTTAATCAGCAGCGGGTAGAGAAGGGAGAAGCAAGTTTTCGTGAGATGCTCACCACTGTCTCTGAAGGAGATGACGATCTCCTTGCTTTAGCCAACTATGGTTTGGCACGAACTGTGGCAGTCAAGGGTGACTTGCTTGAGGCAAGAAAGCTCGGGGAAATGAGTGTAATGACACTTGAGGGAATGGGGCATCGAAATGCGAATGAGGTGAGAGATTGGCTGAACATTATCAAGTAGTTAAAGACCATATGTGCAGCACTAATTTCGATCGACTGAAAGAAGCCTTCAAGCCGTAGGGAGCGGCAGGGATGATGTGGGCAAGTGAACGTTCGTGACGCCAATTACCCAATACCCCTGGCCGCATCGATCTTCCTGTACAGGTGACGCTGCCTTTTTCATCCACTGGATGTGACTGCGTCTCCATTCCTCATCTACACCCTCCCACCCTACGGTTTGACCACTACACCACCACAACCCCCTACAAAAAGCATCCTGGTAAAGAGGCTAAGCCTCCTTGATTCCCAAATCTGGGATGTATACGTTGATCAAGCTGTCTTATGCCATTAAGGCCGCCAGAACACGCAGGGAACTATTTTATGTTGATATGACGCGACATGTTGTGCAGGAGTATGGGGTGCCGCTGCATGCGTAGCAAATACGGGTGACAGCACCAGGTACAGGGCAATGAGCACGAGTACAGCAAGCGGTAGGGTCAGTCGAATGATATGTTTGAACATGTGTTGTTGTTCCTTTCGTTCCATTTCGTGCATTTGGGGAGAAAGGGTATCCACCAACGAGGGATGACCCTACAGGAGCAGTGAGCGAATGCTCGTGCCGAATGAGGGGAATCAGCTACTATGGGCTGCCCTGCGTTTCAGTGCATATTCGGCAGTAGTTGTTCAGAGGTCTCCTGCGATTTGACCCCAAAAAATTACATGATTGAATGCTTCTCCGTTGCCCTATGCGCGAGTCCATCTACTTCACCAACAACCCCAAGAGGAGCCTCTGGCTACATGGCTTTTCCATCCTCATCTATGGAAAAAACGTGCTTGCCAGCCCGGCAATAATACTGTAAGTTTCCATCTTCATCTGTAGCTGGAGCACTTTCTGTTTCGACATCAACCAGCAGTATTGCCTGGTCTTCATCGTAGGGACATTTCTGATGCTTCATTTCTTTGAGGTCAATATCCATGTGTTTCTCTCGTTTCTTTGCTAATAATGTTTACTACTCAAATGACGCTAAAACAACGCACTACATAAGTTTGACGCACTACAAAAACAACCTATTGCTTGCTGGTCGACACGTGAAAAGAAGGGTTACAGACGTGTTGCAATACGGTTTCGGGTTCTTACGGGGTAATGGTAGATACAAGGTCAGTTGGTTACGTATGGACTCACGCGCAATTTGAAATGGGCAAGATGATTGTTCCTTTAGTCAGACT
>Ga0137376_10001359_pt1 | contig 13453 bp, 10 predicted proteins | sample SagtaG_23_FD_104814 | JGI IMG/M metagenome (GOLD analysis project Ga0137376, IMG submission 104814) | Vadose zone soil microbial communities from Sagehorn Ranch, Mendocino, California, USA - Sage2_L_20_16 metaG | ecosystem: Environmental > Terrestrial > Soil > Vadose zone | place: USA...
CAGGTCGGCCTTCGCCCAGACGTCCTTGGCCTCGGGGACGATCGTCGCCCCCACCGCCCGATAGGCGTCGTCCGGGAAGCCGCTCCCCAACCCCGCACCCTGCTCGACGAGCACCGTATGCCCGTCGCCGCGCAGCGACTCCGCGCCCGCCGGCACCAGCGCCACTCGGTTCTCGGCCGTTTTGATCTCCCGCGGCACCCCGACGATCATCCCCGCTCCCTGGTCTCTGAGTAACGTCAGATCTTCGGCCCCAACCCCACCACGGTCTGCCGGCCCGGATCGAAGAACTCCGCCGCCACCGCCCCCACTTCGTCCTCGGTCAACGATTCCACGGTGGCGACCATCTCGTCGAGACTCGAGTACCGCTCGCCGTGCACGGCGAACCCGGCCAACCGATACATCCGGGCGGTAGGGCTCTCCAGCGACAGCATCAGCTGCCCGGTGGTCTGACGCTTGGCCTCGGCCAGCGCCTCACCGCGCAGCCCGTCGCGCGCCAGCTTCGCGTACTCCGCGAGAATCGCCTGGGTCGCCTGATCCGCCGCCGCCGGCTGCGTGCCGACGTACGTGCCCAGCACGCCGACCTCGCGATAGAAGCTCGCGTACGTGTACACGCTGTAGGCGAGACCCAGCTCCTCCCGGATGCGCTGGAACAGCCGGCTCGACATCCCGCCGCCCAAAATGTTGCTCAGCACCAGCAGCGCGTACTTGCGCCGGTCGGCGAACGGCACGGTGTCCGTCGCGATCACGATGTGCGTCTGCGCGGTGTCGCGAGCGTGACGCGTGGTACGCCCACGCACGGCGGCCGGAACGGGCGGGAGAGGCGGCGGGCCCCCATCCCCCTTCCCCCCTTCCCCAGTGAGCCACCCTTGCTTCCCCAGCTCTTCGAGCAGCCCTTCGTGGGTCAGGTTCCCAGCCGCCGCGATCACGCAGTTGCCGGGGAAGTACGCCTGCCCGTGCAGGCGTTTCAGGTCGTCGGCCGACAAGGCGCCGACCGTGTCCCGCGTGCCGAGGATCGAGTAGCCGTAGGAGTGCTCGGGCCACAGCGTGGAGGCCAGCAGCTCGAACACCAGGTCGTCGGGCGTGTCCTCGACGGTGCTGATCTCCTCGAGGACGACGTTGCGCTCCAGCGAGAGGTCCTGATCGCGCAGCACCGGCCGGCGCACCAGGTCGGTGAGCACGTCCACGGCGCGCGGCAGGTCCGCGTCCAGGACGCGCGCCTGAAACGCCGTGCTGTCGCGGGAAGTGTAGGCGTCGAGGGAGCCGCCGCGCGCTTCCAGCTCCAGGGCGATCTGCTGCGCCGTGCGCCGCTCGGTGCCCTTGAACACCATGTGCTCGAGCAGGTGCGACACCCCCATCTTGCGCCGGGGCTCGTGCACGCTGGCGGTGCGCACCCACACCCCCACCGCCGCCGAGCGCACGTGGGCCACGCGCTCGGAGAGCACGAGGACCCCGTTCGCCGCGGTAGTGTGGTGAATCTCCCGGTCGAGCCGGACCGTCTCCATCAACGCGTGGTGCGGGCCGGCTCGGGCTTCTCCAGCAGCGCTTTCCGCGACAGCCGCATGCGGCCGCGCTCATCCACCTCGAGCAGCTTGACGCGCACGTGGTCGCCCTTCTTCACAACGTCCTCGGTGCGCTCGGTGCGGCCGTGCTGCAACTCCGAGATGTGCAGCAGCCCCTCGACGCCGGGGAGGATCTCGATGAAAGCGCCGAACGCCGTGGTGCTCTTCACCACGCCCTCGTACACCTTGCCGACCTCGGGCGTCTGAATCATCGCCGCGACGATGTCGCGAGCCCGCTCCCCGCCCTCGCCCACGGCGGAGATGGTCACCATGCCGTTGTCGTCCACGTTGATCTCGGCCCCGGTCTGCTCCTGGATGCTGCGGATCGTCTTGCCCTTGGGGCCGATCAGGTCGCCGATCTTATCGACGGGGATCTGGATCGTGATGATCCGCGGCGCGTACTTGGACAGCGACGAGCGCGGCTCGGGGATCACCTTGTCCATGACGTCGAGGATGTGCAGCCGCGCCTTCTTGGCCTTGTCCAGCGCCTCGGCGATGATCCCGAAATCGAGCCCCTCGATCTTGATGTCCATCTGGATCGAGGTCACGCCGGTCTTGGTTCCGGCGACCTTGAAGTCCATGTCGCCGAGGTGATCCTCGGTGCCGAGGATGTCGGTGAGCACCGCGACGCGCTTGCCTTCCTTGATCAGGCCCATCGCCACGCCCGCGCACGCGGCCGACATCGGCACGCCGGCGTCGAACAACGCCAGCGACCCGCCGCACACCGTCGCCATCGAGGACGAGCCGTTGGACTCCAAGATGTCGGACACGATGCGGATCGTGTACGGGAACGACTCGTACGGCGGCAGCAGCGCCTGCAGCGCCCGCTCGGCGAGCGCGCCGTGGCCCACTTCGCGCCGCGACGTGCCGCGGATCGGCCGCACCTCGCCCGTCGAGAACGGCGGGAAGTTGTAGTGCAGCATGAACGACTTGGTCGTCTCCTGCGCCACGTCGATCGAGTCGATGCGCTGCTCGTCCTGCACCGTCCCCAACGTCGCCGACACCAGCGCCTGCGTCTGGCCGCGCGTGAACAGCGCCGACCCATGGGTGCGCGGCAGCACGCCCACTTCGCAGGTGATGGGGCGCACCGTGTCGAGATCGCGGCCGTCCACCCGCTCGCCGCGCGAGAGCACCTGGTCGCGCATCGTGCGGTACTCGATGTCCTCGATCACCGTCGCCACGTCCTTGCCGTTGTCCGGGAACTCGGCGGCGAGCTGCTCCTGGATCGTCGCCTTCAACGCCGCGAGCGCCTGCGCCCGCTCCGCCTTCTCCGGCAGGTTCAGCGCTTCAGCGATGCGCGGCTCGGCCAGCGCCTTGACGCGCGCCACCAGCTCCGCCGCCGGCTCCACCTTGGTCCACTCCATCTTCGGCTGCCGCACGTCGGCGATCAGCTCGTCGGCCGCGTCGAGCAGCTCGCGGATCCCCTTGTGCGCCACTTCCAGCGCCTTGACGATCTCCGCTTCCGTCAGCTCCAGCGCCCCGCCCTCGACCATCACGATCGAATCGCGCGACCCGGACACGACCATGTCCACGTCGCTGAACTCGAGCTGCTGGAAGGTGGGGTTGAGGATCCACGCGCCTTCGACCCGGCCGACGCGCACGGCGGCGACGGGGCCGTTCCACGGCACCTTCGACATCGTGAGCGCCGCGGAAGCCGCGGTCACCCCCAGCACGTCGGCGTCGTTCTCCTGGTCGGCGGAGAGCACGTAGACGAAGACCTGCACTTCGTTCTTGAAGCCCTCGGGGAACAGTGGCCGGAAGGTGCGGTCGGCGACCCGCGCCGAGAGAATCTCCTCGTCGCTGGGCCGGCCTTCGCGCTTCAGGAACCCGCCGGGGATCTTGCCCGCCGCGTACGCCTTCTCGCGGTACTCGACGGTGAGGGGGAAGAACGGGAGAGTCGAGACCTGGTCGGAAACCGTCACGGTCGCCAGCACCACCGTCTCGCCGAATTGAATCAGGCACGCCCCGGCGGCCTGTTTCGCGAGCCGCCCGGTTTCCATCTTGAGGGGCCGGCCCGCGAACGTACGCTCAACGTGTTTCACCATATCGCCTGTCTAGAGCTGAAATACGAAAACACGCCGGGCGTCCCGGGGCTCTGTGCCGGGACACCTGGCGCGACGCCTTCTCCAATTAATGGCGGAGACCCAGCTCGTCGATGAGCTGCCGATACCGTTCCAGGTCGGTCCGCTTGAGGTACTCCAGCAGGCGGCGGCGCTTGCTGACCATTTTCAGCAAGCCGCGCTGCCCGTGGTAGTCCTTGGAGTGCACCCGGAAGTGATCGGTGAGGCTGTTGATCCGCTCGGTGAGCAGCGCCACCTGGACCGGGGTCGATCCCGAGTCCTTCTCGTGCTGCCCGTACTTCCGGACCGGCGTCGTCTTGTCGAACATCGCTCCGATTCCCTAATCGTTAGTAGCAGCGTAAGTTAGATACTCCCCGCGCCCTTGTAAAGCCCGTGACGAACGCCGCCACCGACCTCGTCGGCCACACCCTTGGGCCCTACCAGCTCGAGCGATTGCTCGGGCAGGGCGGCTTCGCGTGGGTGTTCGTCGGACGCGAAGCCGACGGCACGCCCGTCGCCGTCAAAGTGTTGAAGCCGCGCTACGCCGGCGACCCGCAGTTCGAGTCGCGCTTCCGCAACGAGAGCGAGACCGCGGCCAAGCTGGAGCACCCCAACATCATCCGCATCCGCTCAGTGGGGAAATCGGGCGGCAACGTCTACTTCGCCATGGACCTGTGCGCCGAAAGCCTGGGGACGCTGATCGCCAATGAAGGGCCGCTCGCCGAGGACGAGATCGTGCGCATCGCGCGCGACGTCACTAACGGCCTGGCGTTCGCCCACCGCCAGGGGGTGATCCACCGCGACCTGAAAGCGGACAACGTGCTGCTGCACTCCGACGGCAGCGCGGTGATCACCGATTTCGGCATCGCGCGGGCGATCTCGGGCTACGTCGCCTCGACCGGCGTCAACATGACCATCGGGACGCCGCACTACCTCTCCCCCGAGCAGGCGCAGGGCCGCTCCCTCGACCAGCGTGCCGACTTTTACGCGCTTGGCGTCACCCTGTACAAGTCCGCCACCGGCGAGGTGCCGTTCACGTCGAACGACTGGTTCGAGCTGGCGCGGATGCACGTCGAGGACCCGCCGCCGCCGTTGCGCAAGAAGCGGCCCGAGCTGTCCAAGCGCTTCGAGCGCGTGGTGACCAAATGTCTCGCCAAGCACCCCGACGACCGCTACCGCGAGGCCGCCGAGCTGCTCGCCGATCTCGACGAGGTGCAGGAGAAGCGGCGCGCGACCGCCGAGATCGGGATGGCCCCGGTGGGTACGAAGCAGATCAAGGCGATCATGGATCCGGGCCGCACTCCCAAACCGTGGCTGCTGCTCGCCGGCGTGGCCGTCGCCCTGATCGCCGCCGTGGCGCTGATCGTGAAACTGATGCGCTAGCCCCTATCGCCGCGCCCTGCGGCGGCGCAGATTAGCAAACTAAGGAAGGGCAGCCCTGATGCGTCGTGCCCCGAGGTTCGTTGTGCTCCCGCTCATCGCCGCGGGCCTCTGCGCCCGGCCGTTGCCGGCTCAGGGCTGCCTCCCGCGCGACAGCCTCGGCAACCCGATCCCCGACACGATTCCCACCAACCCCCCGATCGGCTACCGGCAGCTGCGGCTGTATTACAGGAAGGGAACGCTGACGCAGCTCACCCCGGGCTCGTCGGTGCCGGTGTTCGGGGACACAGTGGTCAACGGCTGCCAGACCTTTTCGTACCGGATGCAGCTGCACCCCACGGTCGCGGTGCTGCCGGACATCTTCCTGGTCGATTCCCAGCCGAACCTGGTACCCGCGGCCCTCGACACGGTCGAGCTCGACAAGGGGCGCCGCATCGAAAGTCACCCGCCGCTGTTGGACACCATCACGGGCAAGCCCAGCGGCGGCGTGAACGAGACCACCTACTACTACATCCGGTTCGCGGTCTACAAGGGCCCCGATCCCACGGCCCTCACGGCGCAGTTGTGGACTTTCGGGGACTCGGCGACGGATCCCCGGGATTTCACGGAAGTCCCGTACATCGACGCCCCCAAGACGAAAGTCGAGTACATCTTCAGCGTGGCGCTGCTGTCGTTCGGCCAGCGCGGCTTCTACCCGGGGCCGTTCGAGCACCGCTACATCCTCGACTCGACGCACACCGGCCCCCTGCAATCAACCAATCGCCACACCAGTGTGGACCTGTCGCCGCCGCTGGTGCGGACGCTTTTCTGGGACCCGCGCTACCTCGGCCGCGGCATCCACTGGTTCCGGCCCTGGCAGTATCGCAAAGATCGCTCGGCCCCGGACACGATCGAGACGTTCGAGCAGGCGCTGGTCTACCCGCACACCGACTTCTCCGTGCTGCTACCCGGCAGCGCCCCGATCGCGGCTCTGGCGGCCGAAAACCAGCGCGTGGATACGGTGTGGCAGGTGATCCGCGACTGGGACAGCACGGTGTTCACCGGGGACAGCTCCGCGCGTGACTACCGGCACTTCGTCGATCCCAGCCAGCTGTACCTGTGGGGATTCGTCTTCAACCCGCGCTCGCCGTACAAGCCGCTCAACTTCGGGGATACCATCTCCGGCGACCGCACCGGCCCGCCGGAGTTCTATCTCGGTCCCGACCGGCGCTTTCAGTGGACGCGGCTGCTGGATACGCTCCACGTCTCCTTGATCGCGCGCGATGCCTACAACCTCAGGGACTCGGTGCCGATCCTGGTGCGGTCGCGCGGGCTGCGGATCTCCCGCCTGCGCTTCCAGACCCGCGACCCCAGCCGCCGCGTGCGGCGGCGCTGTTACGGCGTCGGCTGCCTGGACGCCAGCCCGCACGGCGGCTTCGAGGGCGCGTTCCCGCCGCGGACCGTGGATGTGGTGTATGACACCACGGGGCTGAGCCTGGAAGTGCTGGCCGGCGGCTTCCGCGACGACCTGGCGACGATGGACACGATGAGCTGGCGCATCACGCCGCAGTTCTGGAGGCGCATCGAGGGGCACGGGCGGAATCCGACGTTGCGCAGCGACGCCGCGAGCGCCTGGCCCGACTTCAACTATTCCTGGGGCCCGACGGTGCTGTTCGCGAGCGTCACGCTCGACACCTTCCGGCTGGTGGAGGCCGCGGGCGTGCAGTTGTACTTCCCGCGGGACGCGCGCGTGCAGCCGGATGGCGGCGGGGACCATCCGGCGCCCAACTGGTTCCGGTACTGGCTGCAGGTGATCCGGCAGGCTCCCGGATTCACCGAGCTCGCCGGCACGCCGACTTCATTCTTCGAGCGGCAGCCCACGGATACGTGGACGGGGTCCTATGCCCCGAACGCGACGGGGAGTGCGGGAACCCTCCAGCTCAACGGCTTGAACGAAATGCAGGTCAACTTCGTGACGGGCCAGATCACTACGACGCCTCACCTTTTTCGGCACACGCGCGGGTGCGATCACGCTTCCGTCAGTGCGCACAACTGGACGTTTCCGACCACGCCGGCGGACGACGACCAGTTGGCGACCGCGGCGGGGTTGCCGGCGGGGTTTGCCACCATGCCTGCGGGATACTGTCGGCTCCAGGGGGTGTCGTCGGTGTCCAGCGGGATCGACGCGCTGGCCCTGGTGTGGGAGCACGAAGCGGGGCACGCCCTCTACCTCCAGCGCCTCGCGGCCTGGGCGCAGGCAAACCACTGCGTCGGCACCGGGTGCGAGGCCGTCGGGGCGACCGTCGCGGGCCAGCAGGTCGTCGTGTACATGCCGTCGTTGTATTGGACCTCGAGCCCGGTCGGGCATCGCTTTCAGTGCCACGGTCTCGTTCCCGCGCCCGGACTTCTCAGCGTGCAGGTCCTGTTGGGGCCGTGCGCCGACAATGTGCGGCATTGGATGGAATTCGTCGCGGACATGCATCGTTATCGCATCACTCCTGATCAGCTGCGATCCTTGCACGCACAGGATTGGGCGTATCCCGGGAGTCAGTATGCGCATTGAGCTCCGCGAGCTGCGCTGCCTCGCGGCGCTGGTGGTGCTGGTGACGGCGCCCGGGGCCGGTCAGGTGGCCCGCGTCGGCGTGCCGGGGCGTGTGGACTACAACCCGTACTTCGCCATCGGCCTGACCGACCCCCGGTTGCGGACGGTGTTGCAGTCCACGGACCCGCAGGTGCTCCTGGGCGTCGTGGAGCAGACGGTGCTCAGTGTCGGCCAGGGGGAAGTGGCAGCGGCGGTCCCACCTGCCGCGCTGGGTGTCCTCGCGGCGGATCGGCTGGCCGCGCTCCGCGCGTTCGGCGTGGCGGATTCACTGCTGCGCCTTTGGGAACGCGTCCGCACCGTGCCCGCGGGACCCGGGGAGCCGGGGGCGAACGTCAGCGTTCTCGCGTTTGGAATCCAGAACTACCAGTACGCCCTCGCGTTCCGTGGACTGTCGAACGCCGAGGCGGCCCACCGCATTCTCGACTCCCTGAGCCGTCTGCCGATCGTGACCTCAGCCGAGTTCGAATTCCTGGCAAGTCTGGGAAGGGACGGCGCGGATTCCGCCCGCGACCGGTTCCTACAGGCTGCGGGCGAACAGGAGCGGCTGGTGTACCTCCAGGCGCTGATCGAAATCGGCGATCCCGCAGCGATCCCCATCTTCGCCGACATTCTGGCGCGGGGCGCGCAGGCGTATGGTCCCGTCGGTGGCTCGGAGGATCGCGTCGCAGCCGGGCTGCTGCGCGTAGGCACGCTGGAGGCCGTGATTGCCTTGCGGGACGCCCTGGCCCGGGCCGAGAGCAACGGGACATATGACGCGCAACGCAGCCAGTTCGGCTACGACGCCGTGGACAGTTGGCGGTCGCATCAAGTGCCGGACCTCACGGGCCATACGATCGCTGAATGGATCGACATCCTGAGCCGCCCCACCGAGCCGCCGCCGGTCGCCGCGCAAGCGGTCCCCTCGCCGCTCGCCTGGAACCTGACCTGGCGCAAGGACGTCCCGCCGAGCCAGGCGCAGGTGTCCTTCGAGGTGGGCAACGTCGCCGGCGGTCGCGACCCGCGCACATTGCAGCTCTCAACGATCCGGCTCAACGGTGCGATCGGCGCGCTCACCCTCCGTCCCCACAACCAGGGCAACGCGCGCTGGACCGGCGCGTGGGTGGACGTCGTATTCCGTCAACGCGATGCCATTCTGCTGGTCCCGCCCGACGCCAAAGCCGGGGACGCCTTCGCCGTCACGCTGACCGGCACGCTCGCGGACGGCACCCGCATCACGGCTCCGGCCACGATCCGCGTGGAGGGTCGGTGAGACACGCGTGGGAGCTGGCCGCCCTCGCGACGCTGGCCACCGTCCCGCTGGTGGGGCAGCAGCGCCCGCGAGGCGACTCCGCCGAGATCGCGGTGACCGTCATCCTCGCCGGCGGCGATCCGGTGGCGAGCGCCTGGTCGCGGTGGGTGGCGGCGCACACCACGCACGGGGCGGGCCGCGGCGCGACGGGCGGCGTGTGGCGCGCCCAGGTAATCATCGACACCCGGCTGCCCGCGGCCGCCGCGGCGCAGGCCGACGGCCCCGTTGCGGTCTACGCCCCGGATCTGTCGGTCGAAGAGGCCGGCGCCGTGGCGCGCGCCGTGGGCGACAACGCGGCCCCGGCGTCCGTCTCCGGTGGCCTGAGCGGCGAGGACGACACGGCGCTGGTCCGGATGACGGCGAGCCGTCCCGCGCCCGCCGTGCCCTTGGAGCGACCCCGCAGCCGCATGATGCGGCCCGCTCTCGTCGTGCGCGCGGCGGTGCCCGTGCACCGCAGCGACTGGGTGCACACCGAGACCCTCCGGTATCGGCTTCCCGCCGGGGCGGCGGCGGGGGACACGGTGTGGATTGTCGTGGCGGACCGCGGCACGCGGCGTTGGGTGGCCCCCGCCGTCCTCACTGGAAGCGCGGCAGCGGCCGCGGCGCCGACCCCGGCGACCTCCAGCCTCGCGGCTCCTCCATTGCGCGTGGATGTGCCGCTCGTCTTCGGCGTGCACCAGCGGCCGGCCGACCCCACCCTGCTGGCCGCCGGGTTCGCCCGGGCCGTGGATCTCCCGGCAGCCGGAGCCGCGCTGCGGGGCCCCGGGAGTGATCCGGCGCTCGTCGCGACCGTGCGGCGCTACGGCATTACGGCGATCGAGGTCGCATTGCCTCAGGCGGCGGCGGTGTCCGTGCGCATCGTGGATCTCACGGGGCGTCCCGTCACGACGCTCGGCCCGCAGTCGCTCGACGCCGGGTACTGGACCGTGCGGTGGGACGGCACCCGTGCCGGCGGCGCACGCGCGACACCCGGGGTGTACCTCGCGATCACCGACGCGCTCGGCGTCCGCGTCGTCACCAAGCTCATCCTCGCCCCATGATCCTCGCCGGGACCGTGGCGCTCCTGGTCGCGCAGGCGATCCCCCGCCTCGGCGCCGAAGCCATCCTTGGCTCCGGCGGCGTGACGGTGCTCGCCCCCCAGGGCGCGCTCGGCGCGTTATCCAACCCCGCGCTGCTCGCGACGGATCGCGGCTGGAGCGCGGTGCTCACCTTCGCCCGCGCGGGCGCGGTGGACATCGGGGAGCGGGCGGCCGCGGCGCGATGGTCGAGCGGGCGCGTCGGCGTCGGCATCCGTGTCGCCTCGCGCGCCGTCGACAATCTCTTCGAGGATCCCGCGCTCGCCGCCACGGGCCTCGAGGTGCGGGATGCCGAAGCCAGTGTCGGGCTGGGCGCTGAGGTGCGCCGCGTTTCCGGCGGCGTCGCTGCGACCTGGTTCGGGAGCACCGTCCTGGGAGCGCAGGGGAGCGGCGTCGGCCTGCGGGCGGGCCTTGCCGCCACGCGGGGCCGCCTGACGGCCGCCTTGAGCTACGGCGACCAGACCGCCGCGATGCGGTGGCGCAGCGACGGGGCGCCGGCTCCCGGCACGCGCGGCGTGACGCGCCTCGCCCTGGGGCTCGGGTACGCCCCGCGTCTCGGATCGAGCCTGCCGCTACGAGCGGCCGTTGAATTCGACCGCGATGGCGGGGCGGTCCCCGCGACTTGGCTCCGCGGCACGCTCGGAGCCGGTCTGTTCCAGGACCATCTACGGTGCTTCGCGGGCGCCGGCGTAGAGGTATCCGCCGCGTCCGTCCCCGCCGCTCCGGAAGTCGGCGTGACGGTCAACGCGGCGGCGTTCGCAGTGTCGCTGGGCTACCGTTTCCAGACGCAGACTATTCCGGGCAACACGCTCGCGATCAGCGGCCTGTTCGGCGTGGGGCGCTAGCGGAACACGCCTCGAATCGCGGCCAGCACGCGAGCGATGAACCCACCCTGCCCCGGCGCGCCCCCCTCCCCCTTCCCCCCTCCCCCTAGTACCAGCTCCACCGCGAGGCGCAACTGTGTTTCGTACTCCCTTGGAAACGGCCGCTCCGCGGCTTTGATCAGGAACCCCGGCCGATTGGCGGCGCCCGCCAGCTCGACCACCCCCGGCGCGGCGCGCTCGATCACGTTCACGATCGGCCGCAACGCTTCCCCCTTCCCCCTTCCCCCTTCCCCGTAGTACCGGCTGGCCACCTCCGCCACGACGCGCTCCGCCTTCACGCGTCCGGCGAGATAGCCCTCGAGCACCGGTCTAATGGAAGAGGTTGCGAACGAGGTCATTGCCGATCGCGAACAGCATTAGGCACAGAATGATGAACAGTCCCACCTGCGAGAGCCGCAGGCGCACTTCCAGTGGCAAGGGCTTCCGGCGTACCGCTTCCGCCAGCACGAAGGCGATCTGGCCGCCGTCCAGCACGGGAATCGGCAGCAGGTTGAGAATCGCGAGGTTGATCGAGAAGATCGCCACGAACGGCAGCAGCCAGTCTACGAACCCCAGTCGCGCGGCCTGGCCGGACAGCTGGCCGATCATGATCGGGCCGCCGAGGTCGCGCAGCGAGAACCGCCCGCGCAGCATCTGGCCGAACACCGAGGCGATGGCCCCGATCTGCCGGCCGGTCCCCACGACGCCGAACCGCACTCCTTCACCGAGCGAGACCCGCGTGTAGCGGGTGGGCCGGTCGTTGAACGCGCCGATGAACCCGATCGTGACCGGTTTGCCGGCGATGGTGTCGAGCCGCGATTCGGGCACGACGGTGACGGCCACCGTCTCGTCCCCGCGCCGCACCACGAACGGCAACGGCCGCCCGGCGTGGCTGCGAATGGCGGCCAGGAGATCGGTCCAGGAACGCACCGTGTCGCCCGCCGCGCGCACGACCAGGTCCCCGGCCCGGAGCCCCCCGCTGTACGCGGGGAACCCCGGCTGCACCACGCCCAAGCGGGCCGGGATGAGCGGAACCACAGCGCCCGCCACGGCCCGCCGCGCATTGACGTCGCCGAGCCGCGCGTGGATCGGGGCGCGCCCGGCCGCTTCCACCATGAGCTCCGGGGGACCGGCCAGCACCGCGTCGAGGAACGTATCCCAGCTCCGCACCGCGGTGCCGTTGACGCGCACCAGGCTGTCGCCGTGCGTCAGCGCGCCGAGCGCCTTGGCCTCCGGCGGCAGCGCCGCGACCGCCACCGAGTCCACGCGGGTGACGGCCAGCTCCGGCGTGCCCACCACGGTGGCGATGCCGACGAAGATCACCAGGGCCAGCACCAGGTTCATCGTGACGCCGGCGCCGAGAATCACGAGCCGGCGCCACACGGGCTTCTGGTCGAACGCGCGGGCCCGATCCACGACCGCACCGCTCACGCCCTCGAGCTTCTCGAGCCCTTCGTCCTCCAAGCCGGCCATCTTCACGTAGCCGCCGATGGGCAGCCACGAGATCCAGTACTCGGTCTCGCCACGGCGCCACGACACCAGCGGCCGCCCGAACCCGAGAGAAAAGCGCAGCACCTGGACGCTTAAGGCTTTGGCCGCGAGGAAGTGCCCCAGCTCGTGCACGAAGATCAGCACGCCGATGACGACGATAAAGACGAGAACCGACGTCACGCGCAGGCCGCCTCCCGCGCCAGCTGCCGCGCGGCGGCGTCGGCCGCCAGCACGGCTTCCAGCGAGTCCGCGGCGCCCCCGGGATGCGCCTCGAGCACGCGCTCGATCACCTCGGCGATGCGGCCGAACGTCAGCCCGCCGCCCAGAAACAGCTCGACCGCGACTTCGTTCGCCGCGTTGAACACCGCTGCCGCCGTGCCGCCGGCCTTGCCCGCCGCCCGGCCCAGGGCGTACGCCGGGAACACGTTGGGAGGCACCGGCTCGAACGTCAGGCTGCCGATCTCCACCGGATCGAAGCGCCGCGCGCCCGCGTCGGCGATGCGCTCGGGGTGCGTCAGGGCGTAGAGAATCGGCAGCTCCATCGTCGGGAAGCCCACCTGCGCGAGCACGGAGCCGTCCACGAACTCGCAGAACGCGTGCACCACCGACTGCGGATGGATCACCACCTCGACTTGGTCGATGGCGACGCCGAAGAGGAAGTGCGCCTCGATCACCTCCAGCGCCTTGTTGACGAGCGTCGCCGAGTCCACGGTGATCTTGCGGCCCATCTTCCACGTGGGATGCTGCAGCGCCTCCGCGACCGTGGCGGCCGCGGCGCGTTCAGGGCTCCAGGTGCGGAACGGGCCGCCCGACGCCGTGAGGATCAACCGGGCCAGCTCCGTCGGCCGCCGCCCCGTGAGGCACTGCAACACCGCGCTGTGCTCGGAATCCACGGGGACGATCTCGCCCCCGCCCTCCTGCGCCGCGCGCGTCACCAGGTCGCCGGCCATGACCAGCGTCTCTTTGTTGGCGAGCGCGACGCGTTTGCCGGCCTTGAGGGCCGCGAGCGTCGCCTCGAGCCCGGCCGCCCCCACGATGCCGTTGACGACGATCCTCACGTCGGGGCGCGTCGCCGCCTCAACGAGACAGGTGTTCCCCTTCCCCCATCCCCCTTCCCCCGCAGTTCCCCCATTCACCAGTCCGACGTACCCCGGC
>Ga0137376_10001361_pt1 | contig 13448 bp, 13 predicted proteins | sample SagtaG_23_FD_104814 | JGI IMG/M metagenome (GOLD analysis project Ga0137376, IMG submission 104814) | Vadose zone soil microbial communities from Sagehorn Ranch, Mendocino, California, USA - Sage2_L_20_16 metaG | ecosystem: Environmental > Terrestrial > Soil > Vadose zone | place: USA...
GATGAAACGCATCCCTACGGACACGGCAAGGCGGAACCGATCGCCGCGATGATTGTGGCCATTGGTGTTCTCGCAGCCGCACTTGGTTTGGCAATTCAAAGCGTGCGCGAAATTTTGACGCCGCACCACGGACCGGCGCCATTCACGCTCGGGATATTGATCGTGGTGATCGTGGTAAAAGAAATTTTGTTCCGTTACGTCAACCGCATCGGGCGCCACGTCGAGAGCACGGCCGTGCAAACCGATGCCTGGCATCATCGCAGCGACGCGCTTACGTCCGCCGCCGCATTCATCGGCATCTCCGTCGCCCTGATCGGCGGCAGTGGTTGGCAAAGCGCGGATGATTGGGCGGCGCTTTTCGCCTGCGCCGTCATCGCCGCAAATGGCATTCGGCTTTTGCGACCGGCGTTTTATGAAATCATGGACACGGCGCCGCGCGGCAAAATTGTCAGGTCCATTCGCCAGACCGCCAGATCGGTCCCTGGCGTAATCGACGTGGAGAAATGCCGTGCTCGCAAAATGGGGCTGGATTTTTATGTCGATCTTCATGTGGGAGTGGATGGCAAAATTTCAGTGCACGAAGGCCACCAGATCGCGCACCGAGTCAAAAGGGCAATCCAGCAAAGCGATTCACGTATTGCCGACGTGCTCGTCCACATTGAACCTGCACAGTGATACCGCTGGTACCATGTTTCATTAACACCGGCCTTTAGGCCGGTGGTTCTTCCGACGATAGGGCAAGAGCCGTTTTAACGGCTTACTGCGATGGCACTTCCACTCCTGGTCGCGTTAATCGATGCGTCTGGAAGTGGGCACGCCAAGACGAAGATTTGGAGAACGTCGCTCCGCGATTTCCGTAGGAGAAAAAGGGGAATATTTTCACAAAAAACGCAAATTTATGATTGCAGTACACCGGACCAATTTGTTAAAAGCTGCATAGCCGTGAAAAAAAGCGCGACAGCTCGCGCACTATTTGCGCTGTGCCGGGTCGTGGTGGTGGGGGACACGTGTGTCAGCGAAGAGGGGATGGCTGCAATCGTCGGGCGCGACAAGAGGTATCATGTTTGCGGCAGTGCCCACGGTTTCTATGATGCGGGCGAACTAATTCGAAAACATCAGCCCGATGTTTTGCTGATCGAGCCGTTCCTTGGAGATCGTGACGGCATCCGCTGGATCAAAGATCTTGCGACGGAATTTCCACGCATTCGTATCTTGGTTGTTACGGGCCAATCGGAGCGGATTTATGCGGAGCGTGCGTTACATGCCGGCGCGGCCGGTTACTGGATGAAAAACGGATCAGCAGAAGAACTATTGGGAGCGGTTGAAACTGTGGCAGCCGGGCAAATTTACGCTAGCCCACTCATCATGTCCCTAGCCCTCGAGAGATTTGCCCACCATAATGCCCTTCCACAGGGGGTAAATCTCCTGAGCGACCGCGAGCTGACGGTATTCGCTTTAATTGCTGCCGAACAAGGTGTGGGCCGCATTGCGAAAAAGCTCGGCATCAGCAGAACCACTGTGGAAACGCATTGCGAGCACATCAAATTGAAGCTCGGCTATCACAACGCGGAGGCGCTCAAGCAAGGCGCGCGCAAATCGCTAGGGACAGTTCGAACGCAGCCGCAGAACTCTCATTAATCGGGGAAACCACGCGATTGCAGGCGTGCCGAGTGAGAGGAAAATCCACGATAAGCCATCGGGGATTCCCGTAGACTGAAAATAGCGGCTTTTCCACGATAGGCAGAACGGCGCCGCGGGCGTACTCTCGGCCTGACTTCCCTATCGTCATTAACCACATGAGGAGATTTTGCCATGGCTAAAAAGGCAGTAGCGCCGTCCTTCGGTCAGGAGCTGGGACTTATGTACAAACGATGGACATTAGACTGCGTGGTTACAATTGCCCATGCGGTAGCGGTGGATTTTAGTGATCGACCCGAGCTTTACCGACAGGTTGCCGATGATATCGCGGCTAAGTTGACGGAGTTACAGGCTAGTTACGGTTTTCAAGCTAATTTTCCCGATATGCCCATACGCCAACGGCTGATGAAACCCGTCTTTGGCGAGTCCGACGGACATGGTAGCGGCAACGACGGCTCAGCCTTCCAAGCCTATAGATTGCCGGTTCTTGCCGCAGCCGCTGATTTCGCTGAGAACGCCCAGCCCACCGGATTCCCCATGCTGCGTGAGCGGGTTAAAAATGAGCTCGTGGCCTTTAAGACCGAAATGGTCAATTTACAAGGCGCCTCGCTTTCTCAAACGGACAGCCGCATGGCGTTTATCTTCGATATCGCTCAAACCATATTGAAAGATCCTTCCGTGTTTGCGGTCTTTGGTATCAATGCGAGTATCGATCCGGCCTGGCCGCTAGAGTCGACCGATTCTCAGGGGGCAGAATTGATCGAAAAGATCACCACCCAGCTTCCGGATCTACCGTATGGCGTTATTTCAGCCGGGATGTTTGAGCACATAAAGCGCATCGCTGAAAAAGGGTTTCAATCGATTCGTATCATTCTGGATACGGACATAGAGGATCCCAAGTTCGATATCGATCCGCTAATCACTGAGCTATATGCCTGTGGCAGTGAATTGCGACTAGTTGGCGGTGCTCGCCCACAACCACAGCCACCTCGTATACAACCACAACCACCAGTGACGGCGGGAACTGCTTCTAGTGCAGCACTGCCGAGAGCGGTCGCGGTTGCCCCGGTTAGGCCAGCGAACAACTATCGCCGTTAAGCAGAATGTGGTTGCGATAAAGGATGATTAGGAGTCCGAGTCTCGGCACAACGCGCTAGTTTAGGATGTACGTGAATGCGTGATGACTCCGCCAGCTTAAGGTGAACGAACTGAAGGCCTATAAGGGTACCCTGCCTTACGCCAGCGAGCTCTTTGGGGTATACCAGCCCTTTTTGGGATGGCGGGGCAAGCAAGCCCAGCAGAGGTTGTACAAAGAGCAACGTGGCTTGGCGGCGTACGTTGCGAGAGGTATGTCCAATGACTCGCGTGTCCAGCAACTCGTAAAAGACCAACAACATCCTGTGAGTATCATGAGCCCGGATACCCCTCTACCGCCCAAGATCCCCGCCTGGCTGCAAAGCGTTGCAGCTAATCATGTGGAGCTTGCGGTGGAAGACTTTATAGGCACTAACCAACGCACACCTACCAATGGTCAGGAATGGCGCAACATCCTGGATGTGGCGAGCACAGGTATCCATGCGGCATTGAACGTGCACTCTTCTGACGTAGTGACCTCTCCAGCGTCTGCGTCTAAGGTGACAAGCCCCGCAGCGCTCGCGATGGTTTCCACCCCCGACCTTCAAACGCTCGACTTGCGATTGCACGAATCATTGGTGTTCGGAATGCTCGATTATTTGAACCGGCGCTCACCTGAGGCGCTAAAGGCCATCTTCGCCGAATACCAAAAACCCTGGCAGGTCACCAAAGACTTTATGAATCCTCTCGAGGGCTTCGATGGTAACGTGCAAAACGCAGTTCTATCCCCGATAGGCCTAATTACTCTTTACCGGGAGTATTTTTTCGACTGCGGTACCTTCCTCGGTCCGCCCGTCGATAACATCTGGGTGAGCCCTGGCGGTTCTGTCGAAGTGTTTGAAGTCCATACGCGCAAGTCAATCGTGGATAAACAGGTCGAGACAGCGACGGAAGTGACGACTCGGACGGAGGTCACGACCACAACGGAAGACGAGCTCTCGGATGCCTGCAAAAAGGAAAATCAGGAGAGCGATAAGCTCGCGACGAGCGCCAGCGGTGGGGTGAATTTCGGGGTCTGGGGTGCAGAGGGCTCGACCAATTACGAAACGAATAACGCCCATAGCTCCGCAGAGGAAACCACCCACAAGGTGCTGCGCCAGCAAAGCGAGAAACAAACCAACGAGATTCGACGCAGCTTCAAGACGACCTTCAAGACAACGCTCGAGACCGAGGACACGTTCAGCCGTCGCTACGTGATCCAAAACACGACGGATAAGCTCGCAAATTACCTGCTGCGGCGCTTAATGAGGGAGATTTGTGTGCAGGTTCAGCATATCGGGACCCAACTGTGCTGGCAGGTATACATTGATAATCCGGGAGACGGACTCGCCATCGCCGACCTCGTCCATGTGGCAAAGCCGGAAGACATGGCGTCGGGGATTCAGCCTCCGGAGGCGCCGCCTACTCCTCAGCCAAAACAAACCACGCGTTCTATCCTTTTTGATTTTTTGGCAATCAATTGGGAGCAGGAGACAGATGATGCTCACTATTATATACCTGTCCCTCCCGACCAGCTTAAAGACGATCAGGATGAAGACGCGCATCGTATACTAGCGGTCCACGATTACACGGAACCGCCTCCCGCTCCCGATTATGCGTTGACCAATGTCAACATCAAAAGCCCCCCTAGAGGGACTAATCCCGACAAGGATCCGCCGGAAGTATCGGCGCAAACTCCAATCACTGACCCCAATGGCGGTAAATTCCAGATTGTTTTGGACAGCGTTAACTTTCAAGAAAACCCAAGCATCCAGTTCGAGTTAGAGCTGACTTGGGATGTATCCCAAGATGCCAAAGCTGCGGCACAGGCTGCATATCAACAAAAAGTCGCCCAGTTTCAGGAACTGGAGCGTCGAGAGGCACATCGACAGTACGTAGAGCTGGTGCGCGAGCGGATCAAACTGGCGAGCCGTATTGAGCCGCGGGACGTGGAAGCTTTGCGCGGGGAAGAACGGGCGCTCGTATCCGGTCGCATAATCCAAAAGCTGATGGAGATCGCGCCCGATCAAACATCCCCGACTGTGCATGTGACCGCTGAACTGATTCAGCAGATCTTTGAGGTCGACAAGCTGCTGTATTTCGTTGCCCCGTATTGGTGGATGCCTCGAAAGCATTGGCGACCTAGTCCCCGACCAAATCCTTACGTAAAACCTTATCGCCCGCCGGTCGCGATTCGACCGGAACCCCCAACTGGTAAAGAAAGAGATACCGGCAAAGACGGCAAGGATGGCGATAAATACGGTAAGGGTAGTGATAAAGGACCAGTCAAGAGCGGCACCTCATCTTCGGATGGGGGAAACGACGGTTCCACCTCAGGTGGGACCGATGTTCTAACTGAAGATGATCTTGTGGGTTGGGACGGCTTGGCACCCACGGACCCGCGTCATGGTCGCTACTTCATCACTGAGGATTCGGCGCCTGCCCCGATGGGTGCCTCGCTTGGCTGGCTTTTGCAACTCGATGGGGATAACCATCGCAACGCGTTCCTGAATTCACCCTGGGTCAAGGTGGTTCTGCCGATTCGGCCGTGTATGGAGATGGCCGCCCTAAACTGGCTCACGCAGGCACATGTCGAAGGGACCGAGGGCTTGGACGAACAGCTGCGGCAGAAGATAGAGAACCTTGCTCAGGAAATCTGCGCTCTGAGTGGAGACATGCAACGTTCGTTAGCTACAGAAACTGTTTTCGAAACTGGATTCAATCCGCTCGAAGGAGGTTTCCGTGCGCCTGGGACACCTCAGCTCCCAGACGGCACACCAGCCCACTCTGGCGATCCCTATGTCATCTTTGACCAATGGATCGAGGTTCTCCCTACTCACCAAGTGGTGGCGGTCGAATACAAGCTGGAAGAGCATGAGGGCGTGTAAAAGAGAGTAATCATGTTAGCTATGCCTAGCCGCTGCTCAAGCCGCCCGTGTATATGTTTAACTAATACAGAACAGACTGCTCCATCCGCTTCTTGGGTGAGCTGCCTAGGCAACCATGGCCGATCTTGAACTCTTGCGCCTAATCGCAAGGTCCCACAAGCTTCAGGACATTTATCTCGATACGATCGGCGAGGCTGTCGTCCTTGCTGCCGAGCAGGTTCAGGACAAACGCCTTGAGCTAATAGAGACCCCTGAAACAGTTTTCGCTATAGACATCATTTTCGACTTCTTTATCGGGCTTGCCCTGGGCGGGATAGCAAGCGTTCTGATTCGAAAGGGAATTGGCGTTATCCTCGGAAGACTTTTGCGGTTTCGTGCTGCCTTTATCAAGCTTGCAGACTTGGAACTGGACAAGCTGACAGTGCAGGTGGTGAAGGAAGAAATCGGACCCGAGGCGGCAAAAGCCCTGAGGCAACCGCTAAAAAAAATAAAGAAAGGGACAAAGGATTACGAACTCTACCGAAAGGTGGCAGAAACAGCCGTGGAGCGGACCAAGAAGGCTATTGAAGGGGCAATTGAGCAAAAGCACCAAGGGAAATTTACTGGTGCGGGTTGGGCGGGCGATTCGGTCGGGGTAGGCTTTATTAACGCGGTACAAACAAACATCTCGCAGCAGAAGGCCGCTACGCGAGCAATCCATGATGAGCTTAGCATAGTTGTTCAGAATGACGCCATAGACGCTTCATTATTGAACGACCTGCGTGATTTTCTGCAGACGCTTGTACGGGTTGAAGAAATGGTCGACCTTTATGAACTCAAGACGCAGCTGCGATTACTTGATGAAGCGGGAATCTGGTCATTACTAGTCGACCCAGATACGATACGATCCACTCGGCAGATCCCGCAGTACGACCCCGGCACCCTCATTGGGGGCAGATCACTCCGTGTCGGGGAGGTTGATGTGCCGAGATACAACTACCGGGATGACCTCGTGAAGTACTGGGTTAGTCGCTTTCCTCATCCCGGATACAGCGATTACACTACATCTTTTGAGGAACGGCATCATGGCGATAAAGCGGTCCTAGCCTTGATAGATTATTTCCGGAAAATACGGTCTGGCTTTGCGAAGGAGTATTTGAACGCTGGGATACTTCACGTGGGATTCCTTCCGAAGCCAGTCGATCGACTGGTTCAGAAAGTACTCGACGCCATCCAGAGTTCGACAGATTTCTTGCGCCGGTTGATAGGACGCTAGGTGTGCGTTTGGTAGCAGCTCAATCCATCGTGAAGCGGTCGTAATTCTTGCGCCTATTTGCGTTGCCTTTGGCAACTCTGAACAGCAGGGAAGAGGCGGAGAGGGTTAAATCTAAATATTACCATTGGCAGCTGCGCGTAAGTGAAATCTATCTCTATGCGCGCGAGGCAACGCGCGCCAGACGATTTTACGGACGAGCGCAATTGCGCTGGCTTCCTCAAGCTGCTCAGCGAATCGGCACAGCGTTTTGACGCGGCCGTTCTATGTTTTGTTTTGATGGGCAACCATTTTCATCTGGTTGCGCAAACGCACCGGCCCAATCTGCGGCGGTGGATGCATTGGCTACTGGTTTCCTACACCGTTTATTTTAATCGGCGCCATCGTTCGAGCGGTCATCTGTTTCAGGGTCGGTACAAGAGTTTTCTGGTGCAAGAAGGGGATTATCTGCTGAGCTTGAGCCGCTATGTGCATCTCAATCCGCTGCGAGGGGTGAGCTTGGGACGGGGCAATCCCGCCCAGCGGCGGAAGCGGTTGCGTGGGTTCAAGTGGAGCAGTTATCGCGGTTATGCCGGCCTGAGCGCGCCGTTTCCTTTCGTCGAAGAAGCGATGGTGGTGGACGAGCTGCGTGGGCCCAGGGGAGCGCAGCGATTGCACTACAGGCGCTTTGTCGAAGAAGGTCTCCTGCGGGAGATAGAGAACCCATTCGAGGCGGTTCAGTGGCAAGCGGTTTTGGGCGATGAATCTTTCGCGCAAAAGCTGCTGGGTCGCTTAAAAGGCTTGCACAAGCAGCGGCGAGAAATTACCTCGTTACGCAAGGCACTGCCTTCCATTGATCCTAAGAAGGTGTTGGAAAGAGTGGCCAAAAAATATGAGGTCGATCGGAAGCGATTGGTTGCGCGTGGCGAAAGAGGGCTGCACGCGAAGAACATAGCCATGTGGATGATTTGGGAGACCGGAGGTAAATCACTGCGCGAGATTGGAGAACTTTTCGGCGGGATGGATTATGCTGCGGTGGCCCAGCGGATTCGCCGAACACGGTCCAGTCACGATGTAGTTGCTGCGCGAAGGTTGATTAACAAAATGTTAAATGTTTCGATTTGACCCCACTAATCGCCCCGAGCGCGGCCAGCTGCGGTTGACACCACGGGGCACTGATCTGCGCCTGGTTTCGGCCGACAAGACAAGCGGGCACGTGCGGCGCTTCCTGCCTAACGACGATTATGTACGCATGGATGCGAGTGTGCTGAGAAAACGCGATGGTACAGGTTTCTTTATAGTAGCGCCAACGACATCTTCACTGGGTTCACGATTCGAAGTTGGCCAATATCGTCTAGAAATGGCTTACCGTCGCAATAACCAAGCAGTGGATCCTGACAGTCAAGTGTTGAGCGAAGCTGGCGTTAGTGCTCCGGAACATGTTGCAATTGATATACCATGGCCGGCTCACTAAACACCCACAGTATTGCGATGCAGACGTACCCTCGCACACTTTCTTCATGCAGAGCAGAACAATCAACCTTGCAGCACTCGATCTTTACGACAGCACGAACATATCCAAGCATCGCGCGATCCAAGACGATTGAGGTGCTAAGACAGATGTTTTGAATAACAAGGACAAACGAGCGTTCACCTTCACCGCCGCGGAAGATGCGGTTTTGGCGCGGGCCGCGGACGCTGAGGCTTTTCTAATTGTTCGCTACTCGCTATCGTAATATCGTGTATGAGAAGGTGCATTGTGTAGCTGGGTCAAACCAATGGACTCGCCGCGCCGAAGGATTCGTTCGAATGTGTTGTCCAGAGACCTTGCCGTGCTATGACTCACGACGTTTTCATTTCGTATTCTTCGGAGGACAAGCTTGCTGCCGAAGCTCTTTGTGACGCGCTGGAAGCAGCGGGCATTCGCATTCGCTGTTGGATCGCGCCGCGCGATGTAGTTCCTGCCTTGAGCTACAGCGGACAGATCACCCGCGCCATCAAAAACAGTCGGGTAATGGTGCTCATCTTCTCGGAGCATTCAAATGTTTCCCCAGCGGTGTTGGCCGAAGTGGAGCTAGCAGCCAATGCGCGCATTCATATCTTAAATTTCCGCGTGGACGACAGCCCTTTGGGCGACGACCTGCGTTTTTACCTTCAACGCCTTCAGTGGTTCGATGCGTTGACTCCGCCGATGGAGCAGCACCATGCGCGACTTGTGCGGGCGATCCAGCGATTGCTCACGGGAGAAGAAGCAGGGGTGCCGCCGCCGCCACCACCACCTCCTCCAAAATTGCCCTTGCCCCGTATACTATTGCTCGTCGCACTAGTCGCGGGCGGGGCGGTCGCCATTTTGATATGGATAGACGGATGCCCCCCCGCGACGCCACATACGCCAACGCCCACAGCGACGCCTATTGCCGCCACGTCGAGCCCGATAGCCACGCCATCGACAAACATAGATAAACCAACCCTACTCACTTCCAACGAGATTCGGGGTAACGGTGTCGGAGAAGACGTTTCTTATTATTACACGTTTAACGCGGGGCCCGGCGAGGTGAAAGTAACTGTAGATGGCAAGAACAAGCATATTGGCATCCAGCGTATTACCGACGCAGTTGCCGTTGAAATATCAGATTCGGATGCGAAGAGGCTTCTTTACGTAGAGATTGAGGATACCGGGATAGATAAGCGGAAAGTCGCGCGCTTCCAGCTTGGCCACCGACAACAGGTAATAATGCGAATTTTGTTAGGGGAGTTTTCGCTAGATTACATGGTGCGGGTAGAAGGCTCGATTGATTTCAGTCCAGCCCCAAAGCTCCAGGGCCCGCAATGACCTATGCTCGCGTATTGGTAATCGGCGGCACGCGAGCGCGCCTGTTCAGCCTCAAGCATGAGTTTCCGACTGATTGGTACCGGTTCCTGCATCCGACCGACACGACGGTAACGCCGCAAACCATCTCGCTTCTTTTCACCTAAGAGCGCTTCCCGTTCCAGTTCCGTGGGAGGACCATCACGATTAGTCAGGCACCTGTTTTTGAAGCTCAAACCGGGCATGAGTTATCGCCAGCCACTTACGAAAAGTAGAAATGGGGTCGAAAAGTAGAAATGGGGTCGCGTCTAAACATTTAACATTTCGCGCGTCGGCTACCGATTTTCAGCCGGCTGAGCGGGGGAAGGCAGAGGTCAGAGGAGTGCGCTCGGCTCGAGAACGGACGTGCGCGATGAGGATGCGAATTCAATGGTGGATGAGACTGACCCAGGGAAGCCGTTCCTCTGGGTAAACTCCTTCGTCGTCGGGAAATCTTCCGCGATTGTCAGGAATCTCGACACCCGTCGTTACTGCCGAAATTCGTCCGACCGCATCGCTTTTGAAAAACCGCGCGCCCGCATCTTTCGAAGCGATGCGAGGACGCATCGCACTCCAAAAGCGCTTCGCGCGAAAACTAAACCGACTGCTGAATTCTGACCTCTGACTTCTGTCCCCTACTCCCAGCCGATTTGGCGGCCTTTGTTTTGTTCCTCTAGCCAGGTCATTAGCGGCTTGAAGTAATCCATCATCGCGCGGGTAGAGATGCCCTCGCCGGTGGCTTCCTTCAACACTTTGCGTCAGCCTTCAGTTCCACCCTTTTTAAGAATGTTATTCAGCCAGGTGCCAACCTCTTTGTTATCGGCGTAATTACATGATTGTGGTGGCTGATGGAGAATCTTGCGTGCGATGTAATCGTGTTATTGAAACTTGAACACCGTCGCGAACGCATAGTTGTAGTAATAGGCCGGATTATCATTGATGTGCGTTTTGGTGGCAGCATCGCAAAATTCTTAGCCGCGCGGTGCTGGCGGTTCAATTCCTTGAAAATCGCTGACGTATTTCCACCACCGCGCATTCCACTGATCAGGCGGAAGATTGTGCGCGTAAATGTCTGCTTCCCAATGCGGCATTGTGCCGCAGGAGAAATAAATGAACGGGATCGAGCGTGCGAGTGCGTCGTCGAGGAGAAATGCTGTCTTATCCGGTTTGAAATCGGCCGGCAAAACGCCGCGCGATTGCAGATACGGCACCTGACTCGAAGCGAGAGAAATCATTTCGCCCACGCCTTCATGGAAGCCTGGCGCCGCGCCGCCCCTCTCAAAACCGTATGCATGGCTCTCCTCATACGGCTCTTCAGCTCTCATTCAGGGAGCCGAGCGTACAACTTCTATAAGCGCCATCGCCAAAGTTTTTCGTGTGCGCGCAATTCGTCTCGCGAACTGAATCAGATGTGGGATCCGATGTGGATGCGCAAGAAAATACCTCATTAACTTCGCCATCTGAGTTTGTTGTCGTTCGATATCGAACAGGACATTTGCCGGCGCAGGGAAAATTTCACGCGGCGCGTCGCTGATTGCGCGAAGCGAAAGCAGTGGAATACCGTGCTCGGCGCAGGCGCGCGCAATGAATTCTGTCTCCATATCAACAGCGGCCGCGCCTGTGGTCTGCGCGATCTTTTTTCGCTCCTCGGTGGAGTCGATCATCAAAGGCACTGTCACAAGATCGGCAATGTGGATCGGTAGAGTTGAAAGGGCTGAGCGTGCGTCGGTTAGTTGAACAGTCGAGAAATTTTCCGCGATCAAGAGATCGCCGGCTTGTAATCGATCGTTAAGGGCGCCTGCAAAACCGGCACTGATCAAGTAGTTGAACTCTTGATCCCGTAGAAAGTTTGCGATCCGCTCCCGGCAGACCTTTTCTCCGACGCCGGTATGGAGAACCTCAATCGCGCGGTTATCGATCTCGCCGTGGATCAGCCTGACGCCGTTGCGATCGCTTCTGGTTTGTTTATGGAGACGACGTACGAATCCAGAGCTTTCCGCCGGCAAAGCGAACGTGACCGCAATCATCGCATCAATTGGCTTTGTAATGATTTTCCGCGATCAATGTTGCTCTGTCGGCGACTCGACAATTTGCACGACGAAGCTCTTCTTTTCCGCTGTAGCCGGGGTCGTTGATCCCGGAGTTTCCTCGCTTGTGGCCGGGGTCGCTGACCCTGCTGACGTCCCGGCGATTGAAGCAATCGTAGTGCGAAATTCCGGTTCGCGATTCGATGGAAGATCGACAAGCACGCCGATGCGATGTTGATCTGGAAATCCTCTCGTCGTGGAACCGCCCAGCCGGCCAGCCGCAGCAACAACTTCGTCCGCTACAGTCTCCAGCCGCCCCGGCGCGGCCGAAATTGTGATCTCGCTTACGCCCAACGATGGCAACGGCGTGAGCGCCGCTCTGGCAGCTTGCTCGAGCGATCTCGTTATTTGCTGCCGCGTTTGCGCTTCAAGCCGGGACCGATTTGGGTCTTTGCTCTCATGTCGCGCAATTAACCAGAGACCGATGCCGACATTAACAGCCATGAGAATGATAAACGCCGCGCCCACGCGGAGCGCCATTTTGCGACCTTGCTCCGTTCCATCCGCCTGAATCGGCAACAGAACTTCGCGAGAATCGCCGCCCATGGCTGTGTGAATCCGGCGCGCAACCGCCAGCTCGCGTTGCAATTGCCCGTCCGAGATCAATTGCTCTTCGAGCGCCGCGCGTTCGGCCGCGGGCAATCTGCCGTCGAGATAATCGAAGAGTTTATCGGGATTCATCGTCGGTGCCCGGGAAAGCGTGACGCCAGACGCGTTCACGCGCAATGCCGAAGTAGGCAGGTAAATAGCAAATCAAACGCAGCCTTTTCCTCTTTGCTCTTTGTTAGGGTGGAAATACAGTCGCTCTGGTGGCCGAAGACCGTCAGGCAGAGGTGCAGACGCACCGACGCGGGTGGCGCCGTGCAGCGACGGCGCTTGCTGTATGCGTGGCGCTTCTCGCAATTTTTCATCGTCCAATTCTACTAGCAATCGGCCGGCAAGTTGTATTGCGTTATGCCGCCCGAGAACACTTGAAGGCCGATTTTCGTCTCGAAGGCAATCCTTTTAGCAATCTAACCGTTCGGAATCTTCACGCGTTTGCTGTTGGACCTACAAACATTGAATCGATCGATATCGACTATCTGTACGTTGATTACAGTCTGTTTGGACTCGCGCGACACGGTCTCTCCCATTTACTCGATAATGTGGAAGCGCGTTCGGCGCGCATTGTCTTAAATCCATCCAAGGCTCCGCGGAAGCCGCCACCGCCAAAAGTTGAATTGCCGAAACTGTTTCCGGAACGAATCCGACTGGCGGACGCAACGCTCATCATTAGAGAGCAGCCGCACGATTTCGTGGCCGAACGTGTCGACGTTGATTTAAATCCACGCAGTCCGGGCGAACTGCGGATCGAGAACTTGCAGCTGCCCGCCGGGGACAGCTGGTCCAAAATTTCCGGAAAAGCCTCTTACACAAATAAAAACTTAGTCGTTCGCGATCTGGTTCTGAGCGACCAGGAGCAAATTCAACTTCTGAATGTCGATGCTTCGCATATCGACGCCCACACTCTGGCGATCGTTCTCACTTGCGCCATCGGTGGTGGCCAATTGTCGGCGTCGGCCACATTAACCGAAACACAATCTTCGCTGGATACTAAGATACATGTGGCCGCCGAAAAGGTGGCGGCGGAGTCGCTGAACAAA
>Ga0137376_10001367_pt1 | contig 13439 bp, 7 predicted proteins | sample SagtaG_23_FD_104814 | JGI IMG/M metagenome (GOLD analysis project Ga0137376, IMG submission 104814) | Vadose zone soil microbial communities from Sagehorn Ranch, Mendocino, California, USA - Sage2_L_20_16 metaG | ecosystem: Environmental > Terrestrial > Soil > Vadose zone | place: USA...
AAGGGGATCAGCAGGGAGATGACGACCTCCACGGGAGGGTCGTCGACGCGCCGCAGGACCTCAACGGACGCGCGACCCACCAGGTAACCGATCGCGATTCCGCCGACGGCGGTGATCGCGAATCCGGTGAGGGCACTGGCCAACACGAACGTTCCGCTGAGCGTCGCGATCACCGCGCTCCGGTACGCGATCAGCGCGGTCGCGTCGTTGAAGAGCGCCTCGCCCTCGATGATCGTCAGGATCAGGCGCGGCACGCCAATGCGGCGGAAGACCGAGGTCGCGGCCAGGGCATCGGTCGGCGCGACGATCGCCCCGAGCGTGAGGGCTGCCGGCCAGCCAAGGGTCGGCACCATGGCCTGCGCGACGGCGGCGACGGCAACGGTGGTGAAGACCACCAGACCGATGGAGAGGCGAGCCACTGGGGCGAGGTTCCTTCTCAGGTCACGCAGAGGCGTCTCGAAGGCCGCGGCGAAGAGGAGCGGAGGGAGGAATACGAGGAGGACCAGGTCCGGGTTCAGCGCGATGTGCGGAAGCCCCGGGATGAAGCCGAGGCCCACGCCGCCGAGCACGAACAGGCTGGGATACGGCACGCCGATGCGCCTCGCGACCTCGAACAGGATCGCGATGACCACCAGCTCGAACAGCAGTGCGCTCAGGAGATCCACGTGCGGCGATTATCGCGGGGACTGATGCCTGTAGCCTTGCGAGAAACTCAATCGAGGAGAGGGCAACGTGGCCGACTTTGGACTTGCCGGTTTCCCCACCAAGCCTGGCGGCTTGGGGGAGATGGATCACTATCGGTCCATCCTTGAGCGGCTTCCCCCGGAGTTCTCGACCATCTGGGTCGACGACCACCTCCAGAAAGGCGACCGCCGGGTGATGGAGGGCTGGACACGGCTGACCTACCTGGCGGCGGCCTTCCCGCGCTTCCGGTATGGCCACCTGGTCCTCAGCCAGAGCTTCCGCAATCCAGCACTCGTCGCCAAGATGGGCGCCACATTCCAGGAGCTGAGCGGCGGCCGCTTCATCCTGGGCCTCGGTGCCGGCTGGCTTGAGGAGGAGTACCGGGCATACGACTACGACTACTCGACCGGCGGCGTGCGCGTGGCCCAGCTGGCGGAGGCGATCCAGGTCATCCGAACAATGTGGACCGATTCTCCAGCCACCTATCACGGAACCCATTACCAGATCGAAAACGCCTACTGCGAGCCGCGGCCGGATCCTCCGATCCCGATCATGGTTGGCACCAACGGCCCCAAGGCACTCGGCGTCACTGCTCGTCATGCCGACTGGTGGAACTGGGACGGACCATGGGAGGAGGTCTACCGCAAGCCGTACGAAATCCTGCGCCAGCATTGCGAAGACATTGGACGCCCGTTCGGGGAGATCACCCTCACGGCGGACCTGACGGTGTGGATGCCGGATGACATCGCCGAGTTCGAGCCAACCTACGAGCACAGCTTCTACCCAGGCCAGGTCTTCCCCGTACTCGGCCCAAGCGCCGACGACGTCATCCGCGAGGTCGAGCTGCTGGTCGATCACAACGTCCAGCATTTCCAGGTGGCATGCCAGGACGAGCGCACGTTGGATCGGTTCGTCCATGAGGTCGTGCCGAGCGTCCGCCTCCACCCGGCTGCTTCTGCGTGAGCTCGCGAGCGGCGCGTGTAAACCCGGACCCGTGAGAAGGCTGATCGTTTCCGAGTTCATCACGCTCGACGGCGTCATGGAGGCGCCTGGCTTCGAGGAGCATCGGGACGGCAGGAACGCCTGGGCGCTGCGCTTCCAGAACGAGGAGACACAGCAGTTCAAGGCCGATGAGGTGTACGCATCCGGCGCCCTTCTGCTGGGCCGCACGACGTATCAGATCTTCGCCCTCTTCTGGCCGGAAGCCCCCGACAACGAATTCACCCGCGCAATGAACGACATCCCAAAGTACGTGGTGTCGAAGACCCTCAAGGAGGCGGACTGGTCGAACACCACCATCTTGCGAGGCGAGGTGGGTGCGGAGGTGGCCAAGCTCAAGGACCAGCCCGGCGGCGACGTCATGGTTTACGGCAGCGCCGACCTGGTGGCGGCCCTCATCAAGCACGACCTGGTCGACGAGTTCCGGTTCCTGGTCTTTCCCGTCATCCTGGGCAGCGGCAAGCGTTTGTTCCGTGACGAGACTGACCTCAAACCGATGCATCTGGTAAGCAGCCGGAGCTTTTCCTCCGGCGTGGTGCTGCTGACCTACGAGCCCGGCGATGAGCTACCCAGCAGCCGCTACGTAGAGGAGTTCCGATGGACCAAGGAGCAGGTCCGCTCCCTGCACGCAGCCCAGGACACCGATCGAGTTCTCGCGACCGTCCTCTTCACCGATATCGTGGGCTCCACCGAGCGCGCGGCGGCGATGGGCGACCGGGCCTGGCGCCAGCTGCTGGATCACCACGACGAGGTTGCCCGTACCGAGGTGGGCCGGTGGCATGGTGAGTTCGTCAAGACCACGGGCGACGGCATCCTGGCCACCTTCGACACGCCCACACGCGCGCTCCGCTGCGCGTTTGGGCTCAGGGAGGCGCTCGCGGACCTTGGTCTCGACATACGGGCGGCCATCCACACCGGCGAAATCGAGATGCGCGACGGCGACATCGGCGGCATCGGCATCCACATTGCCTCTCGAGCCCTCGCCGAAGGGGCGGATGGTCGAGTCGTCGTCACCCGGACGGTCCGTGACCTCGCCACGGGCACGGATCTGATCTTTACGCCGCTTGGATCGGTAAGCCTACGTGGGGTTCCAGGGAGCTGGGAGCTCTTCGAAGCCTCCATCGGCTCCTGACAAACCGTCGACGCGAATGCGGCGATCAGTTCAGAATGCCCGAGACTCCCGCCGGCAGGCGGCAGCAACCCGAGGCCTCCCGAGTACGTAGTGCCCAAACGCCCCTCATCGACCAAGACCGTGAGCAGCCGCGCCGCATCGGCTGATCTGAAGGCTGCCCGAAAGCGGATCGAGGGGCTTGAGGCCCGCGAGGCCGAGCGGGCCCGCGCGGAGCAGGTCCAGGCGGCGCTGTATCGGATCGCCGAGACGGCCAGCGCCGCCACCGACATGCCCTCGTTCTACGCCGCGATCCACGAGATCGTTGGCGGGCTGATGTACGCCGACAACTTCTATATCGCCCTATACGACGACCAGCGAGAGCTGATCAACTATCCCTTCCTGCGGGACGAGGTCGAGACAGACCTCCCGGACCCGAACGCCTGGTACCCCTTCACCAATCGCGAGGGCAAGGGGGCGACAGCGTTTCTCCTGAGACGAGGCCGGCCGACACGGCTCACCCTCAAGCAGTTCGACGCAATGATCGCCAAGGGCGAGATGGAGGCCGTGGGCGTCCTGGCGGTCGAGTGGTTGGGTGTCCCGCTCAAGGACAAGGGCAAGACTATTGGCGTGCTGGCTGTCCAGACCTACCGCGAGGACCGCAGGTTCGCGGCAGGAGACCTGGAGCTCCTGACGTTCGTTGGGCAGCACGTCGCCTCCGCACTGACCCGTGCACGGGCGATCGAGGAGACGCGGCAGCGAAACGCGGAGCTGGCCATCGTCAATGAGATCGGGACCGCGCTTGCGAAGCAGCTCGACTACGAGGCGATCATCGAACTGGTCGGCGAGCGTGTCAGCCATCTCTTCGACTCGTTCGACATGTTCGTGGCGACCTATGACGAGCAGACCATGCTCATCGAATTCGAGTACGAGATCGCCAACGGCGAGCGATTCCACTCCGAGCCGCTGCCCCTCGGCAGCGGGCTCACCTCCAAGGTCATCCAGTCGCGAAAGCCGATGCTCCTGCACACCGCGCAGGAGGCGTTCGAGCAGGGCGCGATTGTGGACGAGATCCCCGCCGAGTCCTGGGTGGGTGTCCCCATCCTGGCCGGCGAACGCGTCCTGGGCGTGATCGCACTCGAAAGCAGGCGACCGCATGCTTACAGCGAGGCCGATGAGCGCCTCCTGAGCACGCTGGCTACCAGCATGGGCGTGGCGTTGGAGAACGCGCGACTCTTCCACGAGACCAAGCGCCTGCTGACTGAGACCGATGAACGCGCCGCCGAGCTGGCGCTCATCAACGAGGTCCAGCGTGGCCTCGCCGAGAAGCTCGACATGCAGGCGATGTACGACCTGGTCGGCGACAAGATCCAGGAGATCTTCGACGCGCAGGGCGTGGACATCGAGGTCTACGACAAGACCACCGGCCTCATCTCCTTCCCGTATTCGATCGAAGCCGGCAAACGGCTCTACGACGAACCGATGGAGCTATTTGGCCTGCGTAAGCATGTCTACGAGTCGAAAGCCCCGCTCCTGATCAACCGCGACCTCGAGGGACAAGCGGAAAAGTACGGTCAGCCGCCGGTCCTGTCCGGTGCCCTCGCGAAATCGGCGGTCTTCGTGCCGATGGTCAGCGGAGATGCGGTAAGCGGCTTCCTCATGCTCGAGAACCTCGACCACGAAGACGCCTTTTCGGAAGGAGACGTCCGGCTCATCACGACCCTGGCGTCGAGCCTGAGCGTCGCGCTGGAGAACGCGCGGCTGTTCGACGAGACGAAGCGGCTTCTCGCCGAAACCGATGAGCGCGCCGCCGAGCTGGCGATCATCAACAGCGTCCAGGAAGGCCTCGTCGAGAACCTGGACATGCAGTCCATGTACGACCTGGTAGGGGACAAGATCCAGGAGATATTCGACGCCCAGGTCGTCGACATCGCCATCTACGACCCGGAAACGAACCTCATCAACTTCACCTACACCATCGAGCGCGGCGTTCGCTTCCCAAACGAGTCCATGCCGTTCATAGGCCCGCGGAAGGCTGTGCTCGAGAGCCGAGAGCCACTCGTCTTCAACGTGGACGTCATGAACGCCGTCCGCGGGTACGGCCAAACCGGCGTTATCTCCGGCGAGATGCCCAAGTCGGCGGTGTATGCACCCATGATCAGTGGCGGCCAGGGGCGCGGCGTCATCTCGCTCCAGAACCTGGATCGCGAGCACGCCTTCTCGCCAGCCAATATCCGACTGCTGATGACGCTTGCCAGCAGCCTCAGTGTTGCGCTTGAGAACGCCCGTCTTTTCGACGAGACGAAGCGCCAGAAGGCCGAGACCGATGAGCGCGCCGCCGAGCTGGCGCTGATCAACGAGGTTCAGCGTGGCCTCGCCGAGAAGCTCGACATGCAGGGGATGTACGACCTGGTGGGCGACAAGATCCAGGAAATCTTCGACGCCCAGGTCGTCGACATCGGCATCTATGACCGTGAGGCAGACGTCCTGCACTTCCCGTACATGATCGAGCGCGGCGTTCGGTTCGCGGATGAGCCGATTCAGCTCCGGAGCGGCCCCGTGCTCGGCTCGGTAACCGTGGGCGTCCGTGTCCAGGTGATGGAAACCCGCCGTCCCTTCCTCGCGAATCGTCCGGAGGACCTCGCACCCTTCGGCGATAGCACCCCGCTCGTCGGCGAAGCGGCCAAATCCGCGCTGTGGGCGCCGCTGGTCGTCGGCGAGCAGGCTCGAGGCGTGATTTCGCTCCAGAACCTGGACCGCGAGTACGCATTCTCCGACGCCGATGTCCGCCTGCTCATGACGCTCGCCAGCAGCCTCAGCGTGGCGCTCGAAAACGCGCGTCTCTTTGATGAGACCAAGCGCCTCCTGGCGGAGGCCGACGAACGCGCGGCCGAGCTCGCCATCATCAACAGCGTCCAGGAGGGCCTCGCCGAAAACCTCGACATGCAAGCCATGTACGACCTCGTGGGCGACAAGATCCAGGAGACCTTCGACGCCCAGACGGTGGACATCGCAATGGTCGACCGGGAGGCCGACCAGATCCGATTCGCGTACAACCTCGAGCGCGGGCAGCGGCTGCACGTCGGACCCTTCCCGCTGATGGGCGTCCGACGCCACGTGATGGAGACTCAGAAGCCGGTCGTGCTTAACCGGGACCTCGCGCGCCGCGTGGAGGAAGAGTTTGGGCAGCCGGCCGTCCTCTACGGGCTACCCAGCCTGTCGGCCGTCTTCGTGCCCCTCGCGCAGGGTGGCGTGGTGACGGGTGTGATCTCGCTCCAGAACGGCGACCGCGAAGATGCGTTCAGCGACTCCGATGTCCGAGTTCTCTCGACGCTGGCGTCCAGCTTGGCGGTTGCGCTCGAGAACGCGCGGCTCTTCGACGAGACCAGGCGCCTCCTAGCGGAAACCGACCGGAGGGCTGCAGAGCTGGCGATCGTGAATGAAGTGCAGCGCGGCCTTGCCGCCCAGCTGGAGCCCCAGGCCATGTACGAGCTGGTGGGGGAGCGCGCCAGCGACGTCTTCGATACCCAGGTCGTCGATATCGCGGTGTTCGACCATGTGGCCGGCACGATGCGGTCGCCGTACTCCATCGAGCGCGGGGTGCACTTCCCGGAGGACCCTCGACCGATCATGGGCGTCCGGAAGCACGTGCTCGAAACGCGCGCGCCCTTGCTGATCACCGACCACCTGCGCGCGCGCGTAGGCGACTACGGGCAGACCGCCCAAATCAAAGGCGAGCCGGCGATGTCCGCCATCTTCGCGCCGATGCTGGTGGGAGAAGAGGTGTTTGGCGTCATCTCGCTGCAGAACCTGGACCGCGAGTACGCCTTCGACGAACGCGATCTCTCGCTGCTCACCACCCTTGCCGCCAGCTTGAGCGTAGCGCTGCGCACCGGCCGGCTCATCGACGAGACGCGCAAGAGGGTCGCCGAACTCGGAACCATCAACTCTGTTGGCGAGGCACTCACGACCGAGCTCGAGCTCTCCCCCCTGATAGCGATCGTCGGCGACAAGCTGCGAGAGGCCTTCGAGTCAGACATCACCTATGTCGCGCTGCTCAACGAGATGACCTCGACGATCGAATTCCCGTATTTCCGGGAGGGTGACAGCCTCGTCCCGCCAGAGCCTATGCAGCTCGGGCAGGGGATCACGTCGCGAATCATCAAGCAACGAGAGCCCATCCTCATGAACCATGACGCGGACTTCGAGCGGATGGGCGTTGCGCTGATTGGGACGCGGGCGCGCTCGTACCTCGGGGTGCCGATCCTCGCCGGGGACAGGGCCATTGGCGCCATCAGCGTGCAGAGCACGACCCAGGAGGGCCGCTTTGGTGAGGCCGATGCTCGTCTGCTCGCGACAGTCGCCGCCAATGTCGGCGTCGCCGTTCAGAACGCCCAGCTCTACGCGGAGACGCGCCAACGAGCGGATCAGATGGCCGCCCTCGCCGATGTCAGCCGAGAGATCTCCGCCACGCTCGAGCTCCGGGCTGTCCTCCAGATGATCGCCGAGCGGGCGCGAACGCTTCTCGTCTCCGACTCGAGCGTCGTCTACCTGCGCAGCGACGACCCGGACGTGTTCCACGCGGAGGTGGCCGTTGGCCAGTTGGCCAACGCGGTCCAGAACTTCCCATTGGTGCGGGGCACGGGAATCCTCGGCGACATCGTCAGCACGGCCCAGGCCGAGGTGATCAACGACACCTTGGGCGATCCTCGGGTCATCACCATCCCGGGCACCGAAGCCGATGACGAGGACCGACTGATGGGCGCCCCGCTCATCGTGCGCGGCGAGGTGGGAGGCATCCTGGCCGTATGGAGGTCCACCTCGCTCGAGCCGTTCACGAGTGCAGACCTTGCCTTCCTTATTGGGCTCTCTCAGCAGGCCGCCATCGCCCTCCAGAACGCCCGGCTTTTCGAGGAAGCCCAGGAAGCGAGGAAGGGCGCCGAGCAGGCGAACGAGGCCAAGAGCTCCTTCCTGGCGGCCATGAGCCACGAAATCCGCACGCCGCTCAACGCTGTCATTGGGATGAGCGGGTTGCTGATGGATACCCCGCTGAACGAGGAGCAACGCGACTTCGCCGACACGATTCGAACGTCTGGCGACGCGCTCCTGACGATCATCAACGACGTCTTGGACTTCTCGAAGATCGAGGCGGGGCGCGTCGAGCTCGAGCGCTCCCCGTTCGTCCTGCGCGACGCGGTCGAGGCGTCGCTCGACATCCTGGCCCCCACTGCCGCGAAGAAGGGTCTCGAGCTGGTGTATGCCGTGGATGAGGACCTCCCGGCGATCTTCGTAGGGGATGCCGGCAGGTTGCGCCAGGTGGTGCTCAACCTCCTGTCGAACGCGGTGAAGTTCACTGCGACTGGCGAGGTGCTCGTCACGGTCGGCGGTTCGGAGGCACGGCCTGGGACGCGCCGTACGCCCGCCGTTTGGGAGATCCGTCTGGACGTGCGGGACACGGGAATCGGCATTCCAGCAAACGCCACGGACCGACTCTTCCAGTCGTTCAGCCAGGTGGATGCCTCGATCGCCCGCCGATATGGCGGCACGGGCCTGGGTCTCGCCATCAGCCGACGCCTGGCCGAGCTCATGGATGGCACGCTGACCGCGGAGAGCACCGGTGTGCCCGGGGAGGGCAGCAACTTCCACCTGACGGTGTACATGCCTGTCGGGCGACCTGACGCGGTGGCAGCGTTACGACCAAAGCGCATCGAGGCGGACCTGAGCGGCCGCACCGTGCTCATCGTCGATGACAACGCGACGAACTGTCGCATCCTCGTTGCCCAGACGGCCCGCTGGGGGATGGTCCCGCGAGAGACCGAATCGCCGGCGGAGGCGCTTGAGTGGCTCGGGCGTGGGGATCGCTTTGACATCGTCCTATCGGATCTGCTGATGCCGGAGATGGATGGGCTCGAGTTCGCCGGACGCATTCCCCGGACGAATGGTTCTTCGACGCCTCCGCCGGTCGTCATCCTCTCGTCGATCGGCGTGCGGGATCGCGAGGAAGCCGGGGTCGCGGGTTGGCTGGCGAAGCCAGTCAAGCCATCGGCGCTGCACGACACGATCGCCACCGTCGTCTTGGGAGCAGTCGTCGCGCAGCCGATGCCTCAGCCGGCGCCTTCCGCAGCGGCCGACACTCCTCTTGGCGAGCGACAGCCGCTGCGGCTCCTGCTCGCGGAGGACAATGCAGTGAACCAGAAGCTCGCGCTCAGGCTGCTGAGCCAGCAGGGCTACCAGGCCGCCGTGGCCTACGACGGCCAACAGGCGATCGACGCCCTCGCGGGGGACGACTTCGATGTGGTGCTCATGGACGTGCAGATGCCCGAGCTCGATGGCCTCGAGGCGACGAGTCGCATCCGGAAGCGCTGGCCCAACCGACGGCTGCGGATCGTGGCCATGACCGCGAACGCCATGGCTGGTGATCGGGAGACGTACCTGGCAGCCGGGATGGACGACTACATCAGCAAGCCGATTCGCCCTGCGGAGCTCACGGCCGCTCTGGAACGTGCGTGGACTGCCAGCGTCGCGAAGCCGCGACATCGCTCCAGGAAGGCTGGGCCGAAGGCTCAGAAAAAGGCCACCGCCAAGACGAGGACCAAGGCGCATGTCTGAGGTGCCCGTGCTCGATGAGTCAGTGTTGCGGGAGCTTCAGGAGACCACCGGGGACGACCCGGACTTCGTGCGCGATCTCGTCGAGACCTACCTGGCCGATGTGCCGGTTCAGCTCGAGGGAATCGATGGCGCGATTGCCGCCAGTGATGCCGAGGCGTTGGTCCGCCCGGCACACACCCTGAAATCGAGCAGCGTGACGTTGGGAGCGCTGCGCCTTGGGGATATCTCGCGAACGTTGGAGATGACGGGCCGATCGGGAACGCTCGACGCCACGACGCGTGAGAACGCCGCGGCTGCACATACAGAATGGACCAGCGTTCAGCAGGCGTTGGACGCGTGGCTCGCGGAACAGACGAAGCCATGAGTGACGGCGGCACGGCGCTCGTCGTCGACGACAGCTCGGTCAACCGTTTGCTCCTCGTGAAGCGGCTTAGGACACTGGGCCTCGACGTCCTCCAGGCCGAGAACGGCGCCGAAGGTCTCGCGGTCCTTGCCGCGAACCCCGGTGTGATCGACGTGGTGCTTCTCGACGTGATCATGCCAGAGCTGGACGGTTACCAGACGCTCGCCGCCATGAAGGCCGACGACGCCATGCGCCACATTCCCGTTCTCGTGGTCTCGAGCGTGGAAGAGCTCGACAGCGTGGTCCGATGCATCGAGCTGGGCGCCACCGACTACCTGACCAAGCCGATCAACCCGTCGATCCTTGCGGCGCGCATCGATGCCTCTCTCGCCGCGAAACGCCTGCACGACCTCGAGCAGGAGTCTTTGGAGCGCCAGACGGCGCTGAACCGAACGATCCAGCGGCAGAAGGAGGAGCTCAGCCGATTCCTCTCGCCCCAGGTCGCCGCACTCGTCTCGTCACCAGAGGGGGAGCAGCTGCTGGGGGGCCATCGGCGAGAGATCACCGTCGCCTTCTGCGACCTGCGTGGCTTCACGCACTTCGCGGAGCAGTCCGATCCCGAGGAGATCTTTGGGGTGCTGGCGGAGTACCACCGCATGATGGGCGAGGCCATCACCGAGCACGGCGGCACGCTCGAGCACTTCGCGGGCGACGGGGTGATGATCTTCTTCAACGATCCGGTGCCCCAGGATGACCACGTCGAACGCGCGGTCCGTATGGCGGTGACGATGCGAACGCGATTCGAAGAGCTGGAGAGCGCGTGGCGCCACCGCGGCTATGAGCTCGGATTCGGCGTCGGGATCGCGGTCGGCTACGCAACCCTGGGACGCATCGGGTACGACGGCCGCCACGATTACGGCGCCATCGGCAACGTCACGATCCTCGCTTCCCGGCTCAGCAGCCAGGCGCAAGCCGGGCAGATCCTGCTCAGCCCTCGCGCCCAGATGATGATCGAAGGGATCATCGAATCCGAGGACATCGGTGAGCTCACCTTGAAGGGCCTGACGCGACCGGTGCAGGCCACCAACGTCGTCGCCCTTCGCTGACGTACATGAGCGAGGCGGCGTTCGCGGCAGCGATCATCGGCTGGCACGACTTCTACTTGGCTGCCGCCGGCGCATCGGCTGCGCTGCTCGGGCTCCTTTTCGTGGGCGTCTCGATCAACCTTGGAGCAATCGCCGCCCAGGAGCGGCCGGACCTTCGCGCCCGAGCGGGCCTCGCATTCTCCAACCTGATCTACGTCCTGATCGTCTCGCTGATCCTGCTTATCGCCGATCCCGAGCCGCACGGCATCGCCATCGGGTTGGGAGCGGTAGCGGGGATCGGCCTCGTCCGCACGGTGCGTGGCCTGTACGTCTCGCTGCGGGTGGGGCACCGATGGCGCGAGCGGCTTCCCATCGTTCGAAGAGTGGGTTGGACCGTTGCTGCGGACCTTGTCATCGCGTGGGTGGCCATCGTGTTCTATACCGCGTCAGACGCGCGCATTGTCATCCTGCTCGCCGCGAGCGTGCTGATCCTGACCATCGGCGCGGCGGACGTCGCGTGGGAGATGCTGGTCCAGGTCAGCCAGGAACACCGCGCAGGCTAGGTATGGAGCCGCGGCCGCCGCCCGGGAGCACCGCCGCTCGCTGGGACGAGACCTATCGCTCCAGCCGTCCTCCGTGGGACATCGGCCGACCTCAGCCTGCCTTCGTCCGCCTGGCCGATGCGGGAGAGCTGACGGCCCCGGTGCTCGACTGCGGCTGCGGAACGGGCGAGAACGCGCTGATGGTCGCGGAGCGGGGGATCGAGGTGGTAGGGGTCGACTTCGCGCCGGCCGCCATCGAGGTGGCGAGAGGGAAGGCTCAGGAGCGCGAGCTACGTGTTGACTTCCAGGTAGCCGATGCGCTTGGTCTGGGCAGGCTTGGACGCGAGTTCCGGACCGTCATCGATTCCGGTGTGTTCCATACCTTCAGCGACGCGGAGCGAGGGATGTATGTCGAGAGCCTGGGCACCGCGCTCGAGCCGGGCGGGGTCGTTCATCTCCTCTGCTTCTCCGAGCTGACGCCCGGCGACTACGGCCCACGGCGCGTCACCCAGGCCGAGATTCGCGATGCCTTCGCCAAGGGCTGGGACGTCCGGCGGATCGAGGCCGAACGATTCGACGTATTGCCCAACTTCCCCGTCCGCCCGTACGCCTGGCTCGCGCGCATCGTCCGGTCTACGCTGCCCCCATGAGCAAGATCGCCGTCTTTCTGACTCTGACCCTGGATGGGGTAATGCAGGCAGATTGCTCCGCTCGTGCTGGGTTCGGGCAAACGCCTCTCCGCGGATGACGGCACACAGGCTCGACTGCGCCTAGTGGACGTCCGCCACACGCGCGCCGGCGTGGTGATCGCGACCTACGAACCGGCAAAGTCTGGGTGACGTAGTTCCAGATACGACGAGGGGACCCGCACTGGTCCGAAGGACCGCGGATCCCCTCAGCCAACTCATCCGTTTCGGGGCTTCACGCCGCGAATCAACGAGCCGCCAATGTCGCACCTGGAGTGCGGGTGCTGGTGTGGGAAGAAGCGCTAAGCATCGCGGACTTCCGTGACCAGTGCCTGCCAGGCTGGAATCAGCGGCTCCTCGTCTGCAGAGCCGCCCGGCGGTTTCCGAGCCGCCGAACTGGAACCGTGGGCCGGCCTGATCGGATTGGAACATCGCCCGAAGGAGATGTCAGCCGGTCCCGATCATTGCCTCCGCCCGGCGGACCCTTTTCTCGTGACGTCCCGACCAAACCGCCTGTGAGTTGCCTCTCATGCGGCTGTCCGGGCGAGAGTGTGCCCACCGCGCTTCGGGGCGGGAGCTTACCCCGCCTCCCACGCAACCTGCGCCCCGACAGTTCACCCCAGGTGTTGACCGCTGTCGCCACCTCGAGCGTTCCCTCTGCTTGCCTCCGCTCGTACAAGGGCGAGCTTTGACGCGCGGCCAGAGTCTAGGGCGGAAGGCCGCGCCCGGTCAACGATTTTGGCTCGCGATCTGCTTCCTCGCGCGATTCGGGCCATAATCCCGAGACATGGCTGCGCCAACCACCCCATTGTCGGGGGATGCGTCGGGCAAGCCGCCCGAGCTCCCCTGGGTGCAGACACTGGGCGGTAGTGCCCTCGATCCCCGAATCCAACCGCAGTGCTCGCTGACCGTCCAGCTCCGCCGCGTGACTGGCTCGGTCGTGGGCCGGTCCACGGAGCTGGCGGCGATCGAGCACGAGCTGCAGGGTGCGCGCACGAACCTGTCCGCGGTGACCCTGGAGGGCGAGCCGGGGATTGGCAAGACCCGCCTGCTGCTGGCCACCGCGGAGCTCGCGACACGCACCGGGTTCACGACCGTCGCGGTGACCGCGGACGAGGAGATCCGTGGCCCGTTCCTGCTGGCCCAGAGCATCTTCGCGGCGCCTTCGCTGCGGGAGGCGATCGCCGGTAGCGCCGCAGAGGCATCGGTCCAGCGGGTGATCGAGGCCATGTCGGGCCGCGATGAGCCAGGGCTGGAAGGCCTTTCGCGAGATGCCAAGCTGCTGCGCACCTTCGACCTGGCTGGCGTAGCGCTCGGCCAGGCGACTGACGCCAAGCCGCTGGCGCTGCTGATCGACGACGTGCAATGGGCCGATGACGACAC
>Ga0137376_10001368_pt1 | contig 13436 bp, 17 predicted proteins | sample SagtaG_23_FD_104814 | JGI IMG/M metagenome (GOLD analysis project Ga0137376, IMG submission 104814) | Vadose zone soil microbial communities from Sagehorn Ranch, Mendocino, California, USA - Sage2_L_20_16 metaG | ecosystem: Environmental > Terrestrial > Soil > Vadose zone | place: USA...
CCCCTACGCCGCGCAGCGCGGCGCAGCTTCTTCACGCGCGGCAGGCGGATGCGCTCCGAAGGCGCCGGCAGGCTGCCGGCGCGCTTCAGTTCCAGCGCCCGCCACAGGTACCAGGCGGCGGTGGTCCTGAACGGCTTCCAGCGCTCGCCCCAGGCGGCGAGCGCCCTGGGGTACGGCATGCGGGTGAGGCCATACGCGGCACGAAACCCGGCGCGCACCCCGAAGTCATCGACCGGCAGCACATCCGGGCGCCCGAGCTGGAACATCAGCAGCATTTCCACCGTCCAGCGGCCGATGCCGCGCACCTGCGTGAGGCGCGCAATGATCTGCTCGTCGGACAGCTGCATGAGCGTCGCGCCATCGGGGACCACCGCGGCGAGCGTCTTCGCCGCGAGATCCTTGAGCGCGGCGACTTTGGCGAAGGAGAAGCCGGCGGCGCGCAGGCTCTCCACCGAGGCTTCCAGCACCTGATGCGGTGTTGGAAACGTGCCCCGCCCGCACGAGTCGATGAGGCGCTTCAGGATGGTGTTGGCGGCGGTGCCGTTCAACTGCTGGTGCGCGATCGCCTGGGCGAGCACCTGGAAGGGGTGGACATCCTCCGGCGCGGCGAGCTTGCACGGTCCCACGGCGCGGATCAGGCCCCCGAGCACCGCATCCGCGCGGGACAGGTGCGCGAGAATCTCCCGGTTCATGCGGATTACTTCTGACACGACGGACAATAGTACGTGGAGCGCTGCCCCTGGGTCACCGCGCGCACCGCCGTGCCGCAGCGGCGGCACGGCCTGCCCCGGCGCTCATACACGTAGAGGCGCTGGCGGAAGTAGCCCGGCGCGCCATCCGCGCCCCGGTAGTCGCGCAGCGTCGTGCCGCCGGCGCGGATCGCCTGCGCCAGCACCGCGCGCACGCCGCGCACCAGCCTCGCCGCGTCCGCGTGCGACAGGGTCCTTGCCTGGCGCTGCGGCCTGATGCGCGCGCGGAACAGCGCCTCGCTCGCGTAGATATTGCCGACGCCGACCACCAGGCGGCTGTTCATCAGCAACTGCTTGACGGCGACGCGGCGCCGGCGGGTGATGCGCCACAGGTAGTCCGCGTCGAAGGCGGCCGCAAACGGCTCGGGCGCGAGACCGGCGAGCAGCGGGTGCTGCTGCGGGTCGCCGCGGGTGTAGAGCAGGCTGCCGAAGCGGCGCGGGTCGTTGAACCGCAGCGCGAGCCCCGAATCGAGCACCAGGTCGAAATGGTCGTGACTCTCCCGCGGCGCCTGCGCGGGCACGACGCGCAGATTCCCGGACATCCCCAGGTGCAAGAGCAGGGTGCCCGACTCGAGCTCGAGCAGCAGGTACTTGGCGCGCCGTCCGGTGCGCACGATCCGCTGACCGGCCACCTTCCCCGGCAGGTTGCGAGGCACCGGCCAGCGCAGCCGCGGCTCGTAGACCTCGAGCGCGACGATGCGGCGCCGCAGCGCGTAGGGCCTCAGGCCCCGGCGCGTCGTTTCGACTTCAGGCAGCTCGGGCAAGCGCTTGGTGAGCGCACCGTTACTTGATCTTCGACTCTTTGTAGGCGACGTGCTTGCGCGCCAGCGGGTCGAACTTGCGCACTTCCAGCTTGTCCGGGTGCAGGCGCTTGTTCTTGGTCGTCACGTAGAAGTGGCCGGTTCCGGCCGAGGACAGCAGCTTGATCTTCTCGCGCATGGTGGCTCCTATGCCGCCTAGAGCTTGTGGCCCTGGGCGCGCAGCTCGGCGAGGACCTTGTCGATGCCGCGCTTCTCGACGGTGCGCATGCCGCTGGTGGTCAGCCGCAGGCTCACCCAGCGCTTCTCCGTCTCGACCCAGAAGCGCTGCGTGTGCAGGTTGGGCAGAAAGCGCCGGCGCTTCTTGTTGTTGGCGTGGGAGACTCGGTTCCCCACCCCAGGCTTCTTGCCGGTGACCTCGCAAACGCGGGACATACGCTTACCTTGAGAGATTTCAGTGACTTGGAATCGAGGAGCGTGCCCCTCGGGTCCGGGCCGGGTCTTATACCAGCCCGGGGGCGCGATCACAAGCTAAGCCGGTTTGCAGGTGCCGCAGGAGGAGCGTAGGCTCCCGCGCGCCCGACGCCGGCCGGAGCCGCTCCGCCGGCTACCGCTACAACACCAACAACCGCAATCACCTTGGGAGAAACCTCATGACGCGCATGACGCGAGTTTTCTGCGCCGCGGGCGCTCTGCTGTCGCTCACGAGTCTGGCCACCACAGCCTATGCCGACGGCCGCGACTGGAACGACGGACCGGTCATCAATGTCGCCTCGATCCGCACAGTGGATGGGCATTTCGACGACTACATGCACTGGCTCGCGACGACCTATAAGAAGCAGCAGGAGGCGGCCAAGAAGGCAGGGCTCATCACCGCCTACCGCGTCGTCGTTATTGAACCGCGTGGACCGAACGAGCCGGACATCCTTCTGGTCACCGAATACAAGAACTGGGCCGCGCTCGACGGCCTCGGCCGCAAGTTCGATGGGATCCTCACCCAGACCGAGGGGTCTGTCGACAAAGCCAATCAGTCCGAAGCGGAGCGCGCCAAGATCCGCACGGTACTCGGCTCACGGACCCAGCAGCAAGCACTGCTGAAGTAGGCGCAGCGCGGGCGGGCGGCGTTCGAGCCGCCCGCCCGCTGTTGGCCCGCGCGGGGACGCCCCCAAGTTACAGCAGCCCGTGCTCTGAAAAGGAGAAGCAAAGTCCGTCGCCGATGATGAAGTGATCGAGCACGCGGATATCCACCAGGCCAAGCGCCTCCTTCAGCCGCCGCGTGATGAGCTCGTCCGCCTGGCTCGGCTCGAGCACTCCGGAGGGGTGGTTGTGCGCGAAGATGACCGCGGCCGCATTGTGCAGCAGCGTCTGGCGCAGCACCTCCCGCGGATGCACTCCGGCGCGGTCGATAGTGCCGCGAAACAACTCCTCGAAGGCGATGAGCCGGTGCCGGTTGTCGAGGTACAGGCAGCAGAAGACTTCGTACGGCCGATCACGCAGCTGTGCCAGGAGGAAAGTGCGCGTCGCCTCGGGAGCCGCGAGCGTGGGTCCAAAGCGCAGCGCCTCGCGAAAATGCCGCCGCGCCAGCTCCACCGCCGCCTTGAGGATCGCGTAGCGCGCCGGCCCGATGCCCGCCTGCGCGAGGCAGCGCTGCGCTTCCGCGTTCAACAGCCCGCGCAGCGAGCCGAAGTCCGCGATCAGGCTGCGCGCGAGCTCGACCGCGGTACGCCCGCGGGTCCCCGAGCCAAGAAGCAGCGCCACGAGCTCGGCATCCGAGAGCGCGTGCGCGCCGCGCTCGAGCAGCTTCTCCCTCGGCCGCTCCGCGCCGGGCCAGTGCCGGATGCTCATTACCTTCAGTTCTAACGACCGTGGGTGGCCAGTCTAAGGACCCGCCACCACGGCGCGGGAGGGGGAGAAACCGCCCGAAGTGGCGAAATTGCCCACAATTCGCGCGCTCGTTTGCGCGTTCCGGGAGGCGCGGTGCGATAATTGCCTGCGAGGCGAACCGAGTTTCCCATGCAAGGCAAGCGCATTCTTCTTGGCGTCACGGGCGGCATCGCCGCCTACAAGAGCCCGGACCTGGTGCGGCGCTTGCGCGAGCGCGGCGCGGAAGTGCAGGTGGTGATGACCGCCGGCGCGCGCGAGTTCGTGACACCGACGACCTTCCAGGCGGTCTCGGGACGCACGGTGCGCAGCGACCTGTGGGACGCGGCCGCAGAGGCCGCCATGGGTCACATCGAGCTGGCACGCTGGGCTCATGCCGTGCTCGTCGCGCCCGCGAGCGCGGATTTTCTCGCCCGCCTCGCCACCGGGCAGGCGGATGACCTGCTGGCGACGCTGTGTCTGGCGACCGAGGCGCCGATCGCAGTGGCGCCGGCCATGAACCACATCATGTGGGCCAATGCCGCCACGCGCGCCAACATCGGCACGCTCACGCAGCGCGGCGTCCAGGTCTTCGGGCCGGCGGAAGGCGATCAGGCGTGCGGGGAGGTCGGCGAGGGCCGCATGCTCGAGCCGCTCGAGCTCGCCGAGCGCGTGGGCACGCTGCTCTCCGGCAGCGGTGCGCTCGCCGGCAGGCGCGTACTCATCACCGCCGGCCCCACGCGCGAGCGCATCGACCCGGTGCGTTTCATCAGCAACCGCAGCTCCGGCAAGATGGGCTTCGCGGTCGCGCAGGCGGCGCGCGAGGCGGGCGCCACGGTGGTGCTGGTCGCGGGACCCGTGAGCCTGCCGACACCCGCCGGCGTGAGGCGCGTCGACGTCGAAAGCGCCGCCGACATGCTGGCCGCGGTGCTCACCGAGCTGCCCGGAACCGACGTCTTCATTTCCACGGCCGCGGTGGCGGACTATCGGCCGGCGCGCGCCGCCGAGCACAAGATCAAGAAAACCACCGAAACCATGGAGCTCTCGATGCAGCGCACCACGGATGTGCTCGCCACCGTGGCGGCCCGGGCCGATCGGCCGCTGGTGGTGGGTTTCGCCGCCGAGACCGAAGCGGTGGAGCAGAACGCGCGCACCAAGCTCATGAAGAAGAATCTCGACATGATCGCGGCCAACGAAGTCGGCCACGACAAGGCCTTCGACTGCGAGGACAACCAGCTGATCGTATTGTCCCGCAACGGGCGCCACGAGCTCGGCCGGGCCGGCAAGCTCACGCTCGCCCGTGGGCTCGTTGGCCTGATCGCCCAAGATCTCGCGGCGCGCGTCGGCGCCCGCACGCGCGGCACGGCGCGCGCTTGAGCACGCGCCCGGCCGCACGCCGCGCGCTCAAGGTGCGGATCCTCGATGCGCGCATGGGCACGGAATTCCCACTCCCCGCCTATGCCACCGGCGGTTCCGCCGGCCTCGATCTGCGCGCCTGCCTGCCCGCCCCGCTGGTGCTCGAGGCCGGCCGGGCCGAGCTGATCCCGACCGGGATCGCGATCCACGTGGACGATCCGACACTCGCGGCCCTCATCCTGCCGCGATCGGGCCTGGGTCATAAGCACGGCATCGTGCTCGGCAATCTGGTCGGTCTGATCGACTCGGACTACCAGGGGCAGCTGATGGTGTCGTGCTGGAACCGCGGAGCACAGCCGTTCACCATTCGGCCCGGCGAGCGCATTGCGCAACTGGTGGTGGTGCCGGTGGTGCCGGTGGAGCTGGAGATCGTGGCGGACTTCGCCGCCTCCGCACGCGGGTCGGGCGGCTTCGGTCACTCCGGGCAGCACTGAGGGTGCGGCGCCTAATGCGAGTGGATGGTGTGCAGCGCGCGGTAGCGCTCGATATCGGCCTGGAACTGCGCGCGCAGCGTGGTCTCATCCTGGCTCTTGACGGCGAGCTCGTGGTCCTGCGCGTGCAGTTCATTCACCGTGCGCACCAGATTCTCCGCCAGGTCATCCGGCATGCGCCGCGCGTCGGGGCGTGAGTTGTAGGGCTGGAAGTTCAGCGCCCGCGTCTGCAGGGTGGCGAGGCGCGTCCGTAGACTCTCCGTGTATTGCTCCGCCGCGGCGCGCTGACCTCTGAGCTGATCGAGCCGCAGGTCCCGCAGCGCCTCGATATCCTTGACCGAGGTGTAGGTCGTGATCAGAAAAGCGTCGTGCTGCCGCTCCCTCAGCTGCGCCTCGCGCGCGCGCGCGTCCGCAGCGGCCTCCTCCGGAGACTTCTGCGCCTCGAAATGCCCGACCTCCACGCCCTGGCTGTTGAGGACGGCGCGTTCCTTGGAGGCGTACTGAGGTGGAATGTGGTCACCGTAGTGCACCACTCCCTGCTCATCGACCCACCGGTAGGCGACGCCCTGCTTGGAGGAGGAATGGCCCGCAGCGGCGGCGGCGCACGCGCCGGCACACACCAGCGCCGCGCAGGCGAGCAGCCAGCGAAACCGGGGGCGCGGGGTGCGGGGGCACATGGGAGTATATTCCTGCGCCGGCGGCATGGCTGGCAAGCTCACGCGGCACCGTAGCGCTGCTGATAGGCACGCAGGGCTGTGAGCTGCTCGGCAGAAACGCGCGCGCGTCCGTCCGCGGGCCGCGCCAGGGCCTCGATGAGGTCGGCGAGTGTGACGATGCTCACACACTGAAGGCCCTGCTGCTGCTCCAGCTCGTGTACGGCGCTCGCGGTAGCCCGTCCGCGTTCCTGGCGGTCGAGCGCCAGCGCCACGCCCGCCGGCTGCGCGCCCGCGGCGCGAATGATCTCGAGCGATTCGCGCACCGCGGTGCCGGCCGTGATCACGTCGTCCACGACCAGCACGCGCCCCTCAAGCGGCGCCCCCACGACCTGCCCGCCCTCGCCATGGTCCTTGGCTTCCTTGCGGTTGAAGGCGTAGGGGACGCTGCGGCCGTGCTCGGCCGACAGCGCCATCACCGTCGCAACGGCGAGCGCGATGCCCTTGTAGGCCGGGCCGAAGATCATGTCGAAGCGAATGCCGGAGTGCACGATGGCGGCGGCATAACACCCCCCGAGTGTCGCGAGCGCCTCGCCGTCGCTGAACAGACCGGCATTGAAGAAGTACGGGCTCTCGCGCCCGGACTTGAGCGCGAACTTCCCGAAGCGCAGCGCCTCGCGCTTCAGAGCCAAGTCGATGAACGTGAGCTGGTATTGCCGCATGCCCTATGATTGCCTGATGCGTGTCATCACCGTCAACGTCTGCGGAATCCGCTCCGCGGCGGCCAAGGGGCTGTTCCGCTGGCTGCGCCGCCAGGGCGCGGACTTCATCTGCCTGCAGGAGACCCGCAGCCAGGAGCCGCAGCTCGCCGGCCATGCCGTGACGCTGCCGGGGTATCAGAGCTTCTTCTGCGACGCCGAGCGCAAGGGCTACGCCGGGGTTGCGCTCTACACGCGCCACACCCCGCAGCGCGTGGTGCGCGGCTTCGGGATCACCGAGTTCGACCGCGAAGGACGCTACCTGGAAGCGCAGTTCGGGGAGCTGTCGGTGGTATCGCTGTACCTGCCCTCCGGCTCCGCGGGCCCGGAGCGCCAGGCCGCCAAATTCCGCTTTCTCGATGCCTTCGCGCCGCACCTCGGACGCCTGCGCCGCCGCCGCCGCCACTACATCCTGGGCGGCGACTGGAACATTGCGCACCGCGCCATCGATCTGAAGAACTGGAGGTCGAACCAGAAGAACTCCGGGTTCCTGCCCGAGGAGCGTGCGTGGATGGACCGCCTGTTCGGTCGGGGCGGGTACGTGGACGCGTTCCGCGAGGTGCGCCCCGAGCCGGATCTGTACACCTGGTGGTCGAACCGCGGGCGGGCGCGCGCCAACAACGTCGGCTGGCGCATCGACTACCAGGTGGTGAGCGGCTCGCTCGCCGGCAAGGCGCGCGCCGCCTCCATATACAAGGAGCGGCGCTTCTCGGATCATGCGCCGCTCATCATGGACTACGCTCTTTGAGCGCATCGCCCGCCACCGCGGCTCCGCGGCTGCGCGAGGTGCTCGCGAGCCCCAAGATGCTCGCGATCCTGTTCCTCGGGGCGGCTTCCGGCTTTCCCAACCAGATCACCGAGAGCGCGCTGCAGGCCTGGCTGAAGGACGCCGGAGCCACCAACATCACGATCGGCGTGATGTCGTACGTGGCGCTGCCGTATCTGTTGAAATTCCTGTGGGCGCCGTTCATCGATCGCTACCCGCTGCCGCTCCTCGGGCGGCGCCGCGGCTGGATACTGGCGATGCAGGTCGCGCTCGCCGCCACCATCGCACTCTTTGCGCTGCAGAACCCGGCGCTGGCGCTCGCGCCGATCACGGCCTGCGCCGTGGCGATCGTATTCTTCTCGGCGACCCAGGACATCGCCTTCGACGCTTACCGCACCGACGTGTCGCTGCCGAGCGAGCGCGGACTCGCCGCGGCCGCCACCAACCTCGGCTACCGCACGGCCGCCTGGTTCGCCTCGGCCTGCGCGCTCATCGTCGCCGATCACTTCGGCTGGCGGCCCGCGTTCCTGATCCTCGCCGTGCTCATGCTGCTCTTTGGCGTGGCGACGGCGCGCGCCCCGACGTCGCACAACACCTACCAACCGCGCTCGCTGCGCGAGTCGGTGCTTGAACCGCTCAGGGAACTCCTCGGCACGCCGAGCGCGGCGACGCTGATCGTGGTGGTGCTGCTGTTCAAGGTGGGCGATGCCTTTGCCAACAAGCTGTTCACGCCCTTCATGATGGACGTCGGGTTCTCGAAGACCGAAATCGCGCTCATCGTCAAAGCACTGTTCACGATGAGCACGCTCGTCGGCTCGGTGCTGGGCGGCGTCTTCATGGTGAAACTCGGGCTGCTGCGCTCGATGCTCGCCTTCGGCGTGCTGCAGGCCGCGACCAACCTGCTCTACTGCGCGCTCGCGCTGGCCGGCAAGAGCTATCCCATCATGGTCGGCGCCGTGGTCATCGAGCACGTCGCCGGCGCGATGGGCGGCATCGCACTCGTCGCCCTCATCATGGCGCTGTGCGATGTGCGCTACAGCGCATTTCAGTACGCCCTGCTGTCGGCGCTCGCACTGCTGCCGCGCTACACTCTGGGGTATCCGGCGGGCTGGATTGCCGACCACGGCGGCTGGTACGTCTACTACGTGATGAGTTTCGTGCTCGCTTTGCCGGGGCTGACGATGGTGTACCTGACCCGGCGCAAGATCGATGCGCTCGACAGGCAGCGCTCTGAAGAACGGCCGTGACCAGCGGCGATGGGATGCAGGGCGCACCGGCACTCGACCTGGAGAGGGTGGTATGCCGCCTCACGGAGCTCGGGCGCCACGGCGCACGCGCCTTCACCATCGCTGCCGGTGACTGGCCGCTCAGGGGCTTTGTAGTGCGGGTCGGGGATGCGGTGCGCGGCTACGTGAACCGCTGTCCCCACGCCGGTCACCCGCTGAATCTGCTGCCGGACCGGTTCCTCACGCCCGACGGCGCGCTCATTCTGTGCTCCTCGCACGGCGCGCTGTTCGAGAAGAGTAGCGGCTATTGCGTGGCGGGTCCGTGCGCCGGAGGCGCGCTCACCCCGGTGGCGCTCGATATCAGGTACGGATACGTCGTGCTGGCCGACAGCGTGGACGTGAACGCTCTGGCGCAGGCGGCTGGTTAGCGGTGCGGGCGGCTTTGCGGGCGGCGCATCATTCGAACAGATCGATGCCGTCGAGCGAGCCCGCCCGCAGGTCCCGGTCCTCCGCCAGCGAGTCCGAGCCCGAGCTGCGGCTCTCGTCCGTGGCCTCGACATCGACCGAGCCGCTCCAGTCCTCTGGGGGCTCGGCGGCTTCCAGCGCGCCATCCTCCCACTGCGTATCCCAGTCCTCGATGTCCATCTCCGCGACCGTGCCGTCGAAATACTGGATCTCGATCGTGCCGTCGTCGTCGTCGAGGGCCACCACCTCGAATAACGCACCGCCGCTGGAGCGATACCAATCGCCGATAGCCGGTTGAGGAGTCGCCATCGTCGCCCACCTCCCGCGAAGACATTCTCTGGTATTGCGGATTCCCAGTGCGCTCTACAATCGATGTTGCGCTTCGTCTTTGACGCTTTCAAGAACTATCGGGATTTAGCCGCAGACCCGCCCGTTGCGCACGGCATCAATGCTCGAGCAGCCACTCAAATTCTTTGTCGTATTCTTCGTGGTGGTGGAACCGGTGTCGCTCATTCCGCTGTTCACCGGGCTCACCGCCGGCGCTACCCGCCACTACAAGCGCCGCATGGCGCTGAAAGCCGTCAGCGTGTCCGCCGTGATCCTGCTGCTGTTCGCGCTCGGCGGGGCGGCGTTCCTCGAGCTCATGGGCATCAGTCTCGAGGCGTTTCGCATATTCGGCGGCTTGCTGTTGTTTCTGCTCGCGCTGGAGATGGTGTTTGCGCGCGAGTCCGGCACGCGCACCTCCAGCAGCGAGGCGGCCGAGAGCCGGCGGCGCGCGGATATCTCGGTCTTTCCGCTGGCGTTTCCGTTCATCGCAGGTCCCGGGGCGCTCGCCACCATCCTGCTGTGGTTCGGCCCGCTGCACCTTGCCGGCCAGGCGGCGCTCTTTGGCACACTGCTGGCCGCGGCGGCAGCGGTGCTCGCGATCGCACTGGTGCTGATGCTGCTGGCCGATCCGCTGATGCGCGTGATCGGCGTGACCGGCGCCAATGTTGCCGGCCGGCTCCTGGGGGTGATCCTGGGCGCGCTCGCCGTGCAGTTTGTGCTCGACGGGCTGCGCCAGGCGTTCGGCGTCGGCTGACGGCGTGCCGGCGCCGGTCTCAGGTTCGCCGGAAGGCCAGATCCCAGACGTCGTGGCCCAGGCGCTCGCCGCGACGCTCGAAGCGCGTGGGTGCGCGTTCCGCCGGCCGCGGCACGAAGGCGCCGTCGGCCGCGAGATTCTCGAGGTCCGGCGTGGCCGTCAGTGTCGAGAGCATCTCGAGTGCGTACGGCTGCCAGTCCGTGGCGAGGCGCAACACGCCGCCGTGCGCGAGGCGGCTCACCGCCAGGTCGACGAACGGGCGCTGGATCAGGCGCCGCTTGTGGTGGCGTTTCTTCGGCCAGGGATCCGGAAACAGGACCAGAATCTCGTGCACCGAGTGCGGGGCGATCTGCCGCTCGAAGACCTCGACCGCGTCGTGACAGATGACGCGCACGTTCGCGAGCCCCCGCTCCTCGAGCCCGAGCAGCAGCCGGCCGACGCCCGGTCGATGGACCTCGACCCCGAGGAAATCCCGCGCAGGATGCGCGGCCGCGAGCGCCAGGAGATTCTCGCCGTTGCCGAAGCCGATCTCGATGGTGCGCGGTACGTCGCGGCCGAACAGCGCGTGGGGCTCGAGCACCTGCATCCCGAACGCGACGCCGTACTTCGGCCACAGCGAGCTGAGCGCGCGCTCCTGCGCCGCCGTGATCCGGCCGGCGCGGGTCACGAAGGAGCGGATCAAGCGAGGGTGTTCGGCCGCGGTCATGTGTCGAGCCGATCTTACAGCGCCGCGAGCGCGTGACGGGCGCGGCCGTGGCGCGATCGTGGTATAAGCCCGCGCGATGCGGGAGCGGCCCGCGGCATGCAGGGAGAGTCAGGCAATGTCCAGGTGGCGGTCGGCGGGCATCATCGCCCTGGCGGGTGTGTGCGGCGCGGCGTTCGCGCAGCAGCGCGCGCGCGCACAGGAACCATCCCATGCGGTCGAGCAGCCCGGTCATGCCGGCGAGCAGCCCGGCCCCGCGGCGGCTGTCAACGCACGGCTGTGCAGGATCGACATCCGCGGGGAGAAAAAAGACCAGTGGATGCGGCTGCCGAACGCGGAGAGCTCGGTCACCCAGCATCGCCTGAACGCCGGCGGCAAGTCATTCGACTATACCGCCACCGCCGGCACGCTGATCATCCGCGACGACGAGGACAGGCCGACCGCCAGCATGGGCTACGTCGCTTACGTGCGGCACGATCTCAAGGGCGCCGCCGCGCGGCCGCTGATGTTCGCGTTCAACGGCGGACCGGGATCCTCATCGCTGTGGCTGCACATGGGCGTGTTGGGACCCAGGCGCGTCGTGGTGTCCGATCCGGGTCCGACGCCGGCGGGGCCGTATCGCACGGTGGACAACGAGTTCGGCGTGCTCGACAAGAGCGACCTGGTGATGATCGATCCGGTCGGGACGGGCCTGAGCCACGCGGTCTGCGATCACCGCGACGACGAATTCTGGGCGGTCGATCCGGACATCGATTCGGTCAGCCGCTTCATCGCGCAGTACGTGAGCGACAACAATCGCTGGACTTCGCCGAAGTACCTGCTGGGCGAGAGTTACGGCACCACGCGCGGGGCGGCGATCGTCAACTACCTGCGGGGACGGCGCTCGTTCGCCTTCAACGGCCTGATACTCGTGTCGGTCGCCACCGACATCGAGGCGATATTCGCCGAGCTGCCGGGGAACGACCGGCCCTACGCCGTGTACCTGCCGGGGTACGCGGCCGTGGCCTGGTACCACCACATGCTGCCCAGCCAGCCCGCCGCGCTCGAACCGTTCCTCACCGAAGTGCGCGCCTACGCCATGGGTCCCTTCACCGCGGCGCTCCTCAAGGGCGATGCGCTCGCCGATGCCGAGCGCGAGGCCGTGGCGCAGAAGATGCACGAGTACACCGGATTGGCGGTCGAGTACCTGAAAGCCGCCAACCTGCGCGTGTCGGAGAATGCCTTCGCGCACGAGCTCCTCAGGGCGCAGCGCAAGACCCTCGGGCGCCTCGACGGGCGCTTTGTCGGACCGACCATGGATCCGCTGGAAAAGTACACCGACTATGACCCGCAGTCGGCCGCGATCAGCGCCGCCTTTGCGGCGGCGTTCCTTGACTACTACCACGGGGATCTCAAGTTCGGGCAGGGCAGCACCTACCGCACCACCAATTTCAGCATCGGCGAACACTGGAAGTGGGTGCACAAGACCGAGCACGGCGAGCAGCCCATGGTCAATTCAGGGGTCGACCTCGCCGAGGCGCTGGTGAAGGATGCGAACCTGCGCGTGCTGGTGCTGAACGGCTACTACGATCTCGCCACGCCGTTTTCCGCGACCGAGTACGTCATGGCGCACCTGGGTCTGCCGCCTGGCCTCGGCGCGCGCATCGAGATGAAGTACTACGAGGCCGGCCACATGATGTACGTGCATCCGCCGTCGATGGCCAGGATGAAGCGCGACCTCGACGCGTTCATCGATTCGACGGCCCGGCCGTGACCTGAGGTGCGCGGCCGGATGCAGCAACGCGGGCGTAGATTTCGCGCGCCATGACGCCTCTGGATGCGCTCACTGCGGGAACGGCGTTGTTCATCGTCGGGATGGTGTGGCTGCGCACCCGCATGCAGTACCCGCGCGGGCGCGAGCGAGTGCTGCTCACCCGCGCGGGCCGTATCTACTTTGGAGTGCTCCTGGGCGTACTCGTGTTGGGTTGGCTCGTCGCCCCCGCGGCGGGGCACGCCCTCTGGCCAGCCGCGCTGAGCACGCCCACACCTGCGCGCGTGGTGTGGTTTCTCGCCGCCTACTACCTGTTCATTCCCCTGCATCGAGCCTTGAGGGCGCAGGGAGTCGAGGTATTCAAGGCGCCTGTCGCGGACGTACAAGAAGACGCCTGAGCCCCTGGCGCCTGTGGCAGCAAAGACACGTTCGTGTGTATTATGACCGCATCTGAAAGCCGCCGACGATCCGGCGGAGCCAAAGAACAAACGAGACACGTCCGCTGAAGGGCTGGCGACTCGTATTTTTCGGGAGGAATCGACATGGCACGCGTTCGAGCGAGCTTTATCAGGAGCCTGGCAATGGCCATGGCGGTTGCCGGTTTCGCCGGGCTGCCTGCTGTAGCTGGCGCGCAACAGACCGATCAGGGCATTCAGGAGATCATCGTCACCGCGCAGAAGCGTCCGCAGGTGCTGCTCGACATCCCGCAGTCGGTCACGGTTGTTCCCGGCAAGACCCTGGAGACGCAGCACGCGAACAGTTTCGAAGATTATCTGAAGCTCGTTCCCGGGCTTCAGCTCGATCAGACGACGCAGGGCCA
>Ga0137376_10001369_pt1 | contig 13432 bp, 13 predicted proteins | sample SagtaG_23_FD_104814 | JGI IMG/M metagenome (GOLD analysis project Ga0137376, IMG submission 104814) | Vadose zone soil microbial communities from Sagehorn Ranch, Mendocino, California, USA - Sage2_L_20_16 metaG | ecosystem: Environmental > Terrestrial > Soil > Vadose zone | place: USA...
CCGGCGCCGGCGGCGGGCGGCGCCTGCGGGGGCTCGCGCGCCAGATCGACGTGCTGCCGACCGTGCTCGCTGTCCTCGGGGTCGAGCGCCCGGCGGATCTCCCCGGGCGCGTCCTCGTCGACGGCGGCCTACCCGCGGACGAGACGATGATGGAGACGCAGCTCGGCCGCCCGGCGCTGACCGGCGTCGTCGCGGGACGGTGGAAGGCCGTGTGGGGCGGGACGACGCGCCCCGGCGGCGAGCGCATCGAGCTGTACGACCTCGGCGCCGACCCCGGCGAGCGCCAGAACCTCGCCGAAGGGCGGCCGGTCGTGGTCGGCTATGCGCGTCAGACCGCCGCGCGGCTCCGGCTCGGGCGGGCCTCGCAGGAGCCGGCGGCGGAGACGACCGTCGTCGACCCGGACACCGAGCGGCGGCTGCGCGCGCTCGGCTACGTCGACGCCGGGGCGCGCTGAGCTACGCCTGCGCGCTCGGGCGCTCCTTGAAGCCCGCGTACCAGCGCGTCACGTTCTTGAACGCCGGATCGAGCGGCACCTGCGCGAATTCGGCGAACTCGAGGCCCGCGAGCAGCGTGCAGTCGGCGATCGTGGGGCGCGAACCGGCGACGAACTTCCGGCTGCCGCCGATCGTGGCGTCCAGCACCTTCAGGGTGTTGGCGAGCCGGGTGCGGCCGTTGTCCGCCGCATCCGGGGACTGCTTGAAGCGGCCGGCCATGAATGGGTGCGTGTTCTGGAATATCTGCGCGACGGACGACAGCACGCCGAGCTCGCAGATGCGCTCGAGCTCGCGCACCCGGGCCCGCTCGAGGGGGGTCGTGCCGATCATCGGTGGCGTCGGATGCAGGTCTTCAAGGTACTCGATGATCGCCAGCGACTCGGTGAGGTGGCTACCGTCGTCGAGCTCGAGCACGGGCAGGCCGCCGAGCGGGTTCTTCTTCAGGAACTCTGCATTGCGGTTTTCCCCGGTCACGATGTTGACCTGCTGGCACGGAATCGTGATGCCCTTCTCGGCGAGGTAGACGCGGAGCTTCTTCGGGTTCGGCGCGCCGACGAAATCGTAGACCTTCATGCGTGTGCCCTCCTGGATGATGTTTCCTCGCGCATACACCTGGAGCTTGCTGAAGCAACAGGGGGGGCGAACATCAGCCCATGGCCTTTGCCGCGCGCCGGCCCATTTCCTCGGGGGGAACATCTTCCTTGTGCGTCGCGATCCCCCACCGGACACCGAAGGGGTCCGTCAGGCGACCGTAGCGATCGCCCCAGAACATGTCGGCGAGCGGCATGGTCGATTGGGCGCCTGCCTTGACCGCCCGGTCGAACGTGGCGTCGGCGTTCGACACGTACAGGTAGATGCTCGCCGACGTCACCGGCTCCTGGAGCGCCTCGCTCAGCATGACGACGGAATCACCGATCTGCAGCTCGGCGTGCGCGACCTTGCCGTCGGGCGTCGGCATCCGGACGCGCTCCTGCGCGCCGAAGGCCTTCTTGTAGAACTCGATCGCGCCGGCGGCGTCCTTCAACGTCAGAAACGGCGTCACGGTGTGGTACCCCTCGGGCACCGGCTTCACGGCCATGGGATCCTCCTTTCGGGTTACCGCGACGAGTGACCGCCAGGGCTTCCCCGAGTCAAGCCCCCCCGGACGCCGCGGCACCTGCGAGGTCCCCTCCGTCGCCATTCAACCTGTAAGCAGGCAGCTGCCAACTCTTTGGGCGTCGGCATGCGGTGGGATCTCGCGCTGCTACGAAAAACGGAGGCTCGGCACGCGGCGCGCCCTGGCATCCAACTTGCGAACGCACCGCCCGGATCGTTTGGAAGGAAGGAGAAACGCTCATGTCGTTCATTCCAGGGACGCGCTGCCGCTCGACGCGCCCGATCGTGTACCCGGGAGGCCTGGTCCGCCGCGCGGCCTCGGGCACCCTGGTGTCATCGCGCGAGAACCTCGGCCGCAAGCTTTTGACGGTCGACTTCGACGGCGGGCAGAAGCTCATCGTGTTCGCGCACGAGATCGAACCGGCTGGCGAAGAGCTGGGATCGTAGGCCGGTCTCAGCTCGTCCCGGCGTGCGCGGCGAGGTACGCGCGGAGCTCCCGCTCCTCGTCGGCGGAGAGCCAGGGGAGACCGCGCTGCGCGAACAACGCCCGCATGCGCTCGACCTGGACCTGCCACATCGGCCACGTCATGCTCGCGGGCGCGGAGAGCCGGTGACACCCGGCGCAGCGTGCGCGGAACACCACGGCGCCGGGAGCGTCGGGGTCCGGGAGCGCGGGGCCACAGCCGAGGGCGACGACCAGCGCGAGGAGGCGCGCTCTCAGAAGGCCTCGCGGCAGTACGCCACCTGGCCCGGCGCCTCGGCGACGCCCACCTCGAGCGACGCGAACGCGCGGCCACCCGCCTCGGCGCGGAGCGCGTCGCGCAGGCGCGCGAGGAGATAGGCCGCCAGCTCCTCGGCGGAGCTGTGCGCGATCGGCAGCAGGCGGACGTCGCGCTCGGGGAAGCGGAAGCGGTCACCGTCGGCGGTGACCACCTCGACGGCGCCCTCGGTCCTCGCCGTCGTCAGGCAGTCGCTCTCGAGCGGCAGCAGCACGCGCTCGTCGAGCTCGCGGCAGAGCTCGTGCGCGACGCGCTTCACGAGGCCGAAGTCGAGCACGTACCCGTCGGGGCCGAGCTCCGCGTCGATGCGGACCGACACCTGGTAGTTGTGGCCGTGGAGCGGCTCGCGGAATCCCGGGTAGGCGATGAAATGCGCCGCCGAGAACTTGAGGTAGTCCTTCGCGACCACCACGCTGTAGCGCTGCGGCGCCGGCATCAGGGAACTGTGCAGGACGACGCCGTGCCCGGTCAACCGGCGGCCGGCGCGCGGTCGCCGCGTGCGGCCCGCCAGCACGCCTCCGGCCGCGCGCCCGGGACGGCCGCCCGGAGCGCGCGATCGGCCGCCGCACGGCCCGCGATCACCGCGCCCTCGATCGTCGCCGGCAGACCGGTCTGGATCCAGTCGCCGGCGAGGAACAGGTTCGCAACCGGCGTCTCCACGCCCGGCCGGACCGCGTCGGCCGCGGGCGTGAGCGACAGCGTCGCATGCCGCTCGCGGACGACGAGCGTGCGGCGGACGCGAACGGCACTCAGCGCGGGCAGGACGGCCGTCGCATCGGCCAGTACCTCGGCCGCGATCTCGTCGTCGGAGGCGGCGTCCCAGAAGCGCGCGCCGCTCGTCACGCTCGCGAGCCGGTGGCCACCGCCGGTGGCCGGCCCGCAGTCGAAGAGCCACTGCGCCCGGCCCCCGAGGAGACCGAGGAACGGCGCGCCCCACCCGACGGCGCGGTCGAGCCACAGGTGCACGCTGACGATCGGTGACGTCGCGACGCCGGCTAGCGCGCGAAACGGCTCGACGTGACGCAGAGCCGGCGGCAGGAGCCGCAGGAGCGCCGCCACGGGAACGGCGAGCACGACGGCGTCCGCCTCCACACGGGTTCCGTCGCGCAGGACGACCGCCTCGACGCCACCCGGGTCGAGGGCGAGCGTCGCCACGGCGGCCCCCGTGACGACCGTGCCGCCCGCCCGCTCGAGCGCGCGCTGCGCGTCCGCCGTGTAGAGCTCCGAGAGCGGGACGCGCGGCACGGCGAACCGCGCCGCGCGCGCGCCGGCGAAGAAGGCCTTCCGCAGGACCGCGGCGAACGGCGCCGCCGCCGCCACCTCGGGGGCCTCATTGAGCGTCGCGATCGCGAGCGGATGCCAGAAGCGCGCGCACGCGGCGGCAGGTTGCCCGGCCATCGCCAGCGCCGCGGCCACCGTGTGCTCGCGGAGGGATGCGACGGGGCGGGCCGCGAGGCGGACGGCGCCGACGAGCAGGCGGAGCCGATCGCCCGGCGACAGCAGGCGATAGCGCAGCAGCGCCGCGGGCGCCTGGAAGGGTCCCGGCACGCGCGGCGCCACGACGGCACCGAGGCCGAGCGCCGGATCCGCGAGCGTCACGTGCAGCCGCGGCTGGAAGGCGAGCTTCGACGCCGCGCCGATCTCGCCGAGGAAATCGAGCGCGGCGGTGTAGGCGCCCATGAGCGCGTGCGGCCCGTTGTCGATGACATCGCCGGTGACCGGATCCGTGAAGGAGTAGGCGCGGCCGCCGAGGAAGGGCCGCCGCTCGAGCAGCGTCACCCGCGCGCCGCCGCGCGCGAGGCGGATGGCCGCCGCGAGGCCCGCGAAGCCGCCGCCCACCACCGCGACGTGCGGTGGCAGGGCACTCATCCCGTGAGCCGGTAGAGGAAGGTGAGATGCGGCCGCGCCCAGGCGGCCATCGCGAGCGCCGCCTTCTCGGGACGCGTGAGCCGCACCTTCGCCCCGAAGACGTCGTACCGCCGGAACATCACGCGACGGAGCAGCTGCTCGTAGATGAGGCGCATCGCCTCGGCCGGCGCGAGCGTCGGCCGGTCCTCCTCGGCGAGCAGGAACCGGGCGCGCCCGTAGTGCTCGCCCGCCCGCGCGCACTCGAACGCCATGACGCGGCGGAAAGCGTCGGTGCAGTGGCCCGCGAGCACGTCGTCCTCCCGGCATCCGAAACGCCCGAGGTCCTCGCGCGGCAGGTAGATGCGGCCGCGCCGCGCGTCCTCGGCGACATCGCGCAGGATGTTCGTGAGCTGGAAGGCGAGCCCGAGATGCACCGCGTACTGGCGAGCCGACGGATTCTGGTAGCCGAAGATCTCGATCGCGATGAGCCCGACGGCGCTCGCCACGCACCGGCAGTACTCCGCGAGGTCGCCGTCCCACGTCTCGTAGCGGTCACGCCGCAGGTCCGTCTCGACACCCGTGATGACCGCCTCGAAGTGCTCGCGCTCGATCGGGAAGTGCTCGATCGTGTCCGCCAGCGCGACGCCGATCGGATGGCGCGGCCGGCCCGCGTACACGGCGTCGAGCTCGGCGCGCCAGCGCGCGAGGAGCCGCTCGGGGTCGCGTGCCGCGCCCGGCTCGTCGGCGATGTCGTCGGCGGCGCGGCAGAAGGCGTAGACGGCGCACAGCGAGCGCCGCCGTTCCGGCGTGAGCAGCCGGAACCCCCAATAGAAGTTCGACGACGCGCGGCGTGTGACGTCGGCGCAGTACTCGTACGCCGCGTCGCGCGCCGTCGTGGCCACCGCGGTGCTCATCGCCAAAGCCCCCGGACGACGAGCCGCACGAGCTCGGCGCGGCCGAGCGTCGGGCGGCGCATGAAGACATCGTAGCCGGCCGCCTCGATGCGCGCGAGGATGGCCAATCCCCCGCGCGCGAAGATGCGCACCTCGTGCCGGAGGCGGCGGCCGACCATGTCGGCGAGCGGCAGGCCGCGCGCGAAGAGCGCCCGCGTGCGGCCGATCTCGAAGGCCAGCAGCTCGCGGAAGGCGGGGTTCGTTCGGCGCGCGGCAAGGGCGTCGCGGCTCCCCGAGAAGCGCTCGAGGTCTTCTTCGGGCAGGTACACCCGTCCGCGATCGAGATCGCCGGTCACGTCCTGCCAGAAATTCGTCAGCTGGAGCGCGGTGCAGATGTCGTCGCTGCGCTCGCGCCGCGCGGCGTCGCGATGGCCGAAGAGGGCGAGCACGAGCTGCCCGACCGGATTCGCCGAGCGGCGGCAGTAGTCGAGCACGTCGGCCCAGGTCGCGAAGCGCCGGGTCTCGCCCACCGCATCGCGACGGAACGCCTCGAGGAGATCGCGGAACGGCTCGACGGAGAGGCCGTGCGCCGCGATGGTCCGGCCGAGCGCCACGAAGACCGGGTCGTCTGCCGCCGCCGGCTGCCGCGCACACGCGAGCAGCTTCTCCTCCCATGCCCGCAGCCGCTCGAGACGTCCGGTGTCCGCCCCCTCGTCGGCGATGTCGTCCGCGACGCGTGCGAAGGCATACACGGCGGCGAGATCGTGCCGGAGACGGCGGGGCAGGAGCCACGAGCCGACGGTGAAGTTCTCGTAGTGGGTGCGCGCGATGCGGGCGCAGTGCGCGTAGGCGGCGGCCACGTCGAGCGCAGCCGGCGCCGCGGTTCCGCCCGTCCCGCTCGCCGCCACGGCCGTCATGCCGCCAGCGCCGCCCGCAGCCGGCCGTACTCGCGACGGTCGTCGCGAATGCGGTGGAGCACGAACTCGCCGCTGAAGCCCGGCGGCGGCTCGCCGCCCGCCTCACCGTCGCGCGTGAGCCGCTCGTACTCCGGGACATCGATCAGCGTGCGCCGCGCGAGCGCCTCGCCGACGCCGGCGTCCGCGACGGCCGCTACGTCCGCCGGCACGGTGCCGGTGAAGAGCTCCGCGCAGCATCCACTGCCATAGGAGAAGAGTCCGAGCCGGCGTCCCGCGAGCGCCCGCCCCTCGGTCTCGAGGAGCGAGGCCAGGCAGAGATAGAGCGAGGCCGTGTACGTGTTCCCGACTCGCGCCACCGCCGCGAGACCGGGCGCGACGAGCTCCCGATAGGACGCGGCCGCGGCCTCTTCGAGGCGCGGCTCGACCGCTGCCCAGCGCTCGGTCGCGCGCCAGTCGAGCTCGACGAGACGGCGATGCGCCTTCATCGCCATTTTCGGGAACGGGCTATGGTAGAGCATCCGCGCGAGGCGGTCGCCGAGCGCTTCGTCGGAGCGGAGCGCCGGCCGCTCGGCGCCGCGGAAGGCCGTGAAGGCGCCGGCGAGCGCCGCGAGGTAGCACTCGACCGAGTACTTGCCGTCGACCAGCGCCTCGCGGCGGCCGATCGGACGCCAGAAGTCGTAGACGTTGTCCGCGTACGTCCCGGTCTCCTCGCCGAGGACGAGCGCGCGCGGCTCCGGGCCGACCAGCATCGCGACCGCGCCGGCACCCTGCGTCGGCTCGCCGGGGGAGCCGAGCGCATAGCGGGCGATGTCGGCGGCGATGACGAGCGCGCGCCGCGGGCGACCACCGCCCGCGCGCACCCAGTCGGCGGCGGTCATGAGCGCCGCCGTGCCGGCGTAGCAGGCGTGCTTCAGCTCGTACACGCGGCAGCGGCGGCCGACGCCGAGGAGCTCGTGCACGAAGATCGCGACCGGCTTGGCGTTGTCGACGCCGGTCTCGGTGGCGACGAGCAGCATGCCGATCGTCTCCGGGTCGACGTGCGCCGCGCGGAGCAGCCGCGCGCCGGCACTCGCCGCCATGGTGACGACGTCCTCGCACGGGGGCGCGATCGCCATCTCCTCGACCCCGAGCCCCTGCGTCATCTTCTCGGGTGGGATGCCCCGCGCGCGCGCCAGCGCTGCGAGCGGCAGCGCGTAGGCCGGGACGTAGACCGCGAGGCGCTCGATACCCACCGTCATGAGGCGCCTCGCGCGGCGAGCCGCGCCCGGTACTGGCCGAGCGCCATCAGGGGGAAATAGTGCCGGTAGAGGTGGTAGCGGAGGTAGAAGTGACGCGGAAAGCCGGTCCCCGTGAAGTGCCGCTCGTCCCACGTGCCGTCGGGTCCCTGCGTGCGGCAGAGCCAGGCGATGCCGCGCTCGACGGCGCGCGACGACGGGCCGTCGGCGGCGAGCAGGCCGAGCACCGCCCACGCGGTCTGCGACGGGGTGCTGTCGCCCTGACCCGCGAGCGATTCGTCGTCGTACGACGCCACGGTCTCGCCCCAGCCGCCGTCGGCGTTCTGGTGCGTCGCGAGCCAGTCGACGGCCCGGCGTATCCATGGCGCCCGCAGGTCCTCGCCGATCGCCTCGAGGCCCGCGAGCGCGCACCACGTGCCGTAGACGAAGTTGACGCCCCAGCGCCCCCACCAGCTGCCGTCGCTCCGCTGCGTGCGGCGCAGGAACTCGACCGCGCGGCGCGCCCGGCCGAAGTCGGGCCGGTAGCCGACCGTCCCCATGAGATGGAGGAGCCGCCCGGACACGTCCTCGGTCGGCGGGTCGATCATCGCCTCCATGTCGGCGAACGGAATGCGGTTCAGGAACGCGGCGGTATTGTTGGTGTCGAACGCCGCCCAGCCGCCGTCGCGGCTCTGCATGCCGAGCGTCCAGTTGAGCCCGGCGGCGATGGCACGCTTGCCCGCCGCCGTCTGTGCGATCGGCAGCGCGTCGAGCACCGTCAGGATGACCGCCGAGTCGTCGACGTCGGGATACCAGTCGTTGGCGAACTCGAACGCCCAGCCGCCCGGCTCGAGCGTCGGGTTCAGCACCGACCAGTCGCCCGGCCGGAAGATCTGGTTCGCGACGAGCCAGTCCCCGGCGCGGCCGAGCGCGGGGTGGGAGGGGTCGAGCCCCGCGTCGAGGAGCGCCCTCGCCGCCAGCGCGGTGTCCCAGTTCGGGGACACGCACGGCTGGTACATGAGCGTGCCCTCGCACTCGACGAGGAAGTCCTCGACGCCCTGGATCCCGCTCATCATGACCGGATGATCGGCCGCGAAGCCGACGGCGTGGAGCGCGAGCACGGCATTCACCATCGCCGGCTGGATGCCGCCCCACTGTCCGTTGCTGTCCTGGTGGCGCAGGATCCACTCGATGGCGCGCGCGACGGCGCGACGGCGGATCGGCCGCCAGCGTACCGGGCCGAGGGTCTTGAGCGCGCGGTCGACGGCGAGGAAGAAGTTCCGCGTCGTCACGAGCTCGGGCGAGCGCGCGAAGGCCACGTCGTCACGCGTCGGCGGCCGCACCCAGAGCTCCGGCACCGCCGCCTCCGCCGGTATGCGGACCGAGGGCCGGTGCGCCGTGAGCAGCGTCAGCGGCACCACCGTGCCGCGCGCCCAGCTCGACATCGCGTAGATGTTGACCGGGAACCACGGCGGCAGCAGCACGAGCTCGACCGGCATCGACGGCACACCGGCCCACGGAAACTGGTTGAAGTATGCGAGCCACATGCGCGTGAAGACACCGGCGCGCGCGAGCCCGCCCTGGCCGAGGATGAAGTCGCGCGCGCGGGCGAGCGCGGGCTCGCGGGCGTCCGTCTCCACGAGCTTCAGGGCGAAGTAGGCCTCGATCGTCGTCGACAGGCTGCCCGGTCCACGATGATAAATCGGCCAGCTGCCGTCGGCCTGCTGGAGCGCGAGCAGGCGCTCGGCGAGGCGCCGCTCGACGTCGGGCCGTGTGCGCCCGAGGAGGCGGTTGAAGAAGACGTACTCGGCCTCCATCGTCACGTTGGCCTCGAGCGGCGCGTGCCAGTAGCCGCGGGCGTGCTGCGTGGAGAAGAGGTACTGGCTTGCGCGCGCGATCGTGTGGTCGACCCGCTCTCCGAGCCCTTCGCCCGTCGTCGAGCCACCGACCAGCGCGAGGCGTCCTTCGGTTGCGCTCACCTTATGCCGCCTCCTCCGCCGCGCCGCCGACGTGCACGACGATGGTCCGCGTATCGTCGCCGGCGAGCACGCCCGCCAGCCGCTCCGGCGTCGGGGCCAGCGCGATCACCCCGCCGCCGGCCCCACCGCCGGTGAGCTTCGCGCCGAGCGCGCCGGCCGCGCGCGCCCGTCCGACGAGGTCGGCCACCTCGGGCGCAGACACGCCGAGCGTCTCGAGCACCGTCTGGTTCCGGTCCATGGCACGGCCGAGGCCCGCGAGATCGCCCGTCTCGGCGGCGCGGATGCCGTCCTCCACCGCGACCGCGACCGCGTCGAACAGCGCCTCGTGCCGCGCCGGGTCCGCTTCCCACCGCGCCCGGAGTCCGCCGACCGCGGCGCCAGTGCTGCGCGGTCGCGCGCCGAAGGCGATCACCAGCGGCAGCGGTACGGCCGGGCGGACGGCGATGATCGCCGGCGGCGTGCCGCGCACGAAGCGGAAGCAGCCCCCGAGCGCCGCCCCGGCCGGGTCGACGCCCGAGGGATGGCCGTGGAAGATCGCCTCGAGCCGGGTCGCGATCTCGAGCTCCTCGTCGCGCGCGAGCCGCCGCGCCGCGGCCGCCGCGAGCGCGCGCAGCACGGCGACCGCGAGCGCCGCCGAGCTGCCGAGCCCGACGCCCGCGGGCAGCGCCGAGCGCACGCGGACGACGACGCCACGCGGCTCGAGCCCGACGGCCCCGGCGGCCTCGGCCACGAGACGCACGCCGCGCGGATCGCCGGCATAGTCCCCGCTCTCGAGGCGCGGACCGTCGCCGGACACGACGTCGGCCTCGAGCCCGAGCGACAGCCCGGCGACGAGCGCCGGGCGGCGATACACGACGGCGTGCTCCCCGAGGAGGATCACCTTGCCCGCGGCGCGGCCGCGAGCGGGCAGGTTCACGAGCGGGTCTCCAGCGCGCGCAGCAGCGCACGCGCTCGATCGATCTTCACCTCTCCCGCCGCGAGCATCCGGCGTCGGAGCTCCTCTGCCTTTTCCCCCCGCGCCCCGGCGGCGTGCGAGACCGAGCGCGCATGGAGGGCCATGTGGCCCTTCTGGATGCCCTCCGTGGCCAGGGCCCGCATGGCCGCCAGGTTCGAGGCGAGGCCGACCGCGGCCATGATGCCGGCGAGCTCCCGCGCGTTCGACACGCCGAGGATGCGCAGCGCGAGCCGCACGCCCGGATGCGACTGGACCGCCGGCCCCACCGTCGACACCGCGATGGGGAGCTCGAGCGAGCCGACGAGCTCGCGCTTCTCGATGGCCCAGCGGCTGAGCGAGCCGTACACCCCGTCGTGGCAGGCGTACGCGTGCGCCCCGGCCTCGATGGCCCGCCAGTCGTTGCCCGTCGCCACCGCCACCGCGTCGATGCCGTTCATGATGCCCTTGTTGTGCGTCGCGGCCCGGTACGGATCCGCCGCGGCGAACTCGTAAGCATAGAGGATGCGCTCGGCCACCTCGGCACCGTCGTACCCGTCGCGGGCAAGCGCCGAGAACGGCACGCGGACCGCGGCGCGCGCGAGCCGCCGATCGGCGAGGTTCGAAAGGATGCGCAGGCAGGCCGTGCCGCCCGCGATCTCCTCGACCATCGGGGAGAGTGTCTCGACCAGCGAGTTGACGGCATTGGCGCCCATCGCGTCGCCGGTGTCGAGGAGGACGTGCACGACGACCATCGTCTCGCCCCGCGGCGAGCGGACGAGCCGGACCTCCACGTCGCGCGGGCCGGCCCCGCGCCGACAGAGACCGGGTGTGGCTTCCTCGGCCGCCGCCAGCAAGCGCGCGCGTGCCGCGCCGAGCCGCTCGACGGCGGCGCCCGGATCGGCGACGTGGACGAGCTGGATCTGGCCGATCATCGCTCCCGGGTCCGCCTCGGCGACGAACCCGCCCGCGGCGCGGGCGATGAGTGCGGCGTAGGAGGCGGCCGCGACCACGGACGGCTCCTCGACCACCATCGGGACCACGTGGTCGCGTCCGTTCACCTGGAAATTGAGCGCCACGCCGAATGGCAGCGCGAACGTGCCGACGGCGTTCTCGATCATGATGTCGGCGACGTCGAGCGGCAGCGCGTCGGCCGTAGCGAGCGTCTCGACCTCCGCCGACGACAGCTCGACCGCCTCCGCGAGCCGCCGCCGCCGCTCGGCGACCGTCAGCTGGTAGAACGCTGGAATGCGTGACGTACTCATGCGCCTCCTTCCCCAATGAGCCAGTGTCGCAGCCGTCCTCCGAGGACGACGGGTGTCCGCCCGAGCGCCTCGAGGTCGCGCGAGCCGGTGAGTACCATCGCCAGCCGGAGGCCGTCGACGAGCCGCTCGACGTACGCGGCCGCCGCGTCGACGCCGCCCTCGCGGTAGGCGCGGAAAACCGGCAGCGCGATGCCCGCCGCACGCGCCCCGAGCGCAATCGTCTTGGCGACGTCGAGCCCGGTCCGGATGCCGCCGCTCGCGATCACGTCGAGCCCGAGGCCGCGCAGCCCGAGCAGCGTGGCGGCGGTCGGGATACCCCAGTCGGCGAACTGCTCGCCGAGCTCACGCTCACGGCTCCCGGCGCGCAGCGTCTCGACCTTCACCCACGATGTCCCGCCCGCACCCGACACGTCGACCGTGCCGATGCCCGCGTGCTTCAGCCGCTCCCCGACACCGCGAGAGACGCCGCACCCCGTCTCCTTGACGATGACGGGCAACGGCAGATCACGGACGAGGCGCGCGAGCGTCGCGAGCCCGTGGCGGAAGTCGCGGTCGCCGTTCGCCTGGATCATCTCCTGCGCCGGGTTCAGGTGGATGCAGACGGCGTCGGCGCCGACGGCGCGGGCGAGCCGCTCGACGTCGGCCGACGGCAGCGCCGTGGCCTGGACGAGCCCCAGGTTCGCGAGGACGAGGGTGGTCGGCGCATGGTCGCGGACCGCGAAGGTGTGGGCGAGGGCCGGCGTGCGATGCATCGCGCGCTGCGACCCGAGCCCGAAGCCGATCCCGTGCGCCTCGGCCACCCGGGCGAGCCCCCGGTTGATCTCGGTGGCCTCCTCGGTCCCGCCCGTCATGCCGCTGATCAGGAGCGGCGCGCGGAGCGGCTTGCCGAGGAGCGTGGTACCGACGGCGATCTCGTCGACGGCAAGCTCCGGCAGCGCGTTGTGGACGAGGTCGACGTCCTCGAGGAGCGTCGTCTTGCCCGCGTACTCGACCTCCGCCGCCTCGCAGAGCTCGAGATGCGAGCGCTTGCGGTCGCTGATGGTCTCAGCCACCGGTCACCCCGTCGGGAGCGATGGCGATCGCCAGCGGGACGATCCCGGCTTCCTGCCACGCGCTCCGCACCCGCGCCGCCTGGGCGGCGGACTCCGCGAGCGCGATGCCGCAGTCGCCGGCCCCGGCACCGGAGGGCTTGGCCACGGCGCCCACCCGTCGCGCGGTTGCCACCAGGCGGCGGAGCGCGGGCGTGACGATCGGGATGTCGACCTCGGAGCCGAGGCGCTCGAGCAGGTCGGCCGAGCGGTCGACGGCGTCCGCCAGCCCCTGCGCGTCGCCGCGCTCGACGGCGTCCGCCGCCCGTCGCGCGACCTCGCGGAGCGGCCCGAGGCTCATCGGCTCGCGCGCCGCCGCGGCCGCGAAGCGCGCGAGCAAGAGCCCCGTCGGCGCGGACTCCCCCGTCCAGCCGGCCACCAGGTGCACACCCCGCGGTAGCGCACGCGATTGGACCCGCAGCCCGGCGTCCTGGCGGCACACCTCCACCACGCCGCCGTGCACCGCCGCCGCGAGGTCCGCGCCGCTGCCGCGCCCCTCCTGGAAGAGCGCGTTGGCAGCGAGCGCGCGCTCGAGGATGCCCTCGCGCGTCGGCCGGCCACGCGTCGCCAGGAACGCCGCCACGGCCGCCACCAGCGTCGCGCTGCTGCGGCCGAGACCGAGCTTCCGCTCGCCGACGAGGAACGGACGCGAGTCGACGACGACCTCGGTGCCGAGGTGCGCGGGCACCTCGGCGCGCTCCGCGACGGCATGGAGCGCGGCGAGCACGGCGCCCGCGTCGCCGCCCGGCATCTCGTTCCGGGCGACGGGGGCTTCCCACGACGTCCCCTCGGCGAGCGAGCGGACGATGAGCGGCCCGGGCTTCTCGCTGCGCGTGACCCGCACCTCGGCATGACGGTCGACCGCGGCGATCACCGCCGGGGCCCCCATGAGGACGACGTACTCGCCGCTCACGAAGAGCTTCCCCGG
>Ga0137376_10001374_pt1 | contig 13421 bp, 12 predicted proteins | sample SagtaG_23_FD_104814 | JGI IMG/M metagenome (GOLD analysis project Ga0137376, IMG submission 104814) | Vadose zone soil microbial communities from Sagehorn Ranch, Mendocino, California, USA - Sage2_L_20_16 metaG | ecosystem: Environmental > Terrestrial > Soil > Vadose zone | place: USA...
ACCAATGGGAGCATTCTGGGCGAGGACCGCAAACTAATGAAAACGCGCTCGGGCGAAAACGTGCCCCTGGGTGATGTGCTGACTGAGGCGATCGCGCGCGCGGGCAAAATGGTCCAGGAAAAAAACCCCAATCTGAGCGAAGAAGAGAAAGCTGCCATCGCGCAGACGATTGGCATTGGAGCAGTGAAATACGCCGATCTCTCTCAATATCGCATGACTGACTACGTTTTTTCCTGGGACAAAATGCTGTCGCTTCAGGGAAATACGGCTCCCTATTTGCAAAACGCTTACGTCCGAATTCGCTCGATTTTTCGCAAGGCGGGCAAGATCGAATTTAAAAGCGATAAATTAGCTTTGGCTCATCCGGCTGAGATTAATTTGGCGAAGCGATTATCGCAGTTTGCGGAAGTCGTCCCGCAGGTGTTAAACGATTTTCGTCCCAATATTCTCGCCAATTATCTTTTCGAATTGGCCAATAACTTCCACACCTTTTACGAAGCCTGTCCGGTCCTAAAGGCCGAGGAGCCGGCCCGAAGCTCGCGCCTGGCGTTATCTGATCTCACCGGGCGCGTTTTGCAAAAAGGCCTCGAGCTTCTCGGGATTAAAGTGCCGGAAAGAATGTGATTTCGTCATCACCACCGAAATGAGGCCGCTCTCCTCTTTATGAAAGAGATGACTCAAAATGACGAAATCCGAATGACGAAGGACGAATGAGTACAATGACTAAGCACGAATGACGAATGACGAAGGAATGACAAAACCTGAAATCGCACACGAAGTTGATGGTTCCGTTGCGGCTGATGACGACCCAACGTTCGTTCGAGCAGAGCGGGACACAACGTGGGTTTACCACTTGGAAGAGCGCACCGGGCGGTTTAGCGGAGCGATGATTGATCTTGCGAAAACGATTCCACCTGACGAGGCGCCGATTATCAGCCTGGTCGGTTCGGGGACAAGTATTAGAGCGAATTATGTGGAAGCGGACGATGCAGTTTCAAAGAAGGAGTTTGGCGCCTCATGGCCTGCGCCTGATCTTTTCAAAGATCTGGAGGAGGAAAAAAATGAAAAAGAAACTAATAGTGGCTCGTATTCTCGCAGGGTTTGCTAATCCGGGCTTCGTCATTCCTTCGTCATTCGTCATTCGGATTTCGTCATTTAAATGATCTCTTGGTTTCGCTCGATATGACCGGTTCGCAACATCCTCGCATTCCACGTTGCACCTACCGATTGCAGTTCAACCGGCAGTTCACTTTCGCGCAGGCGCGCGAAATCGTGCCCTACCTGGACGCGCTAGGTGTCAGCGATGCCTATGCCTCACCCTACTTTCAAGCGCGGCCCGAAAGTTTGCACGGTTACGACATCACGGATCATAACAAACTGAACGCCGCGATTGGTTCTCGTGAAGAGTACGATTCGTGGATTAGCGCATTGCACGCCCGCGGCATGGGCCAGGTGCTTGATTTCGTTCCGAACCATATGGGAATCGGCGAGCCGCTAAACCAGTGGTGGATGGATGTGCTCGAAAACGGACCGAGCTCGATCTACGCACAATACTTCGACATCGATTGGCGCCCGCTCAAATCCGATTTACACGATAAGGTTCTGCTGCCGATTTTATCCGATCAATACGGGCGGGTCCTGGAACGCGGCGAATTCAAGGTCCATTTCGCTGATGGCGCGTTTTATCTGAGTTATTTCGACTATCGGTTACCCATCGCGCCCGGCACTTATCGTTATATCCTCGGGCTCGCGCTCGAGAATCTGGCCGAGCATCGAGATGAGGATTTTTTCGCCGAATTGCAAAGCATTGTGACCGCGCTGGAGTACTTACCGAGACGGACGGACATTGATCCTGAGCGAATCGAGGAGCGGACGCGGGAAAAAGAGATCATTAAGCGACGTCTCGAGCGTCGCTCCCAGGAAGCGCCCCAGGTGCAGGAAGCGATCGAGAAAGCGCTTGTCCAGATTAATGGGCGACCCGGCGACGCGCGCAGTTTCGATAAACTGGATGAATTGCTCAACGCGCAATCGTATCGGCTGGCCTCTTGGCGGGTTGCCGCCGAGGAAATCAATTACCGTCGCTTTTTTGACGTAAACGATCTCGCGGCCATTCGCATGGAAGTGCCTGAAGTTTTTGATGCGACCCACAAGCTTCTTCTCGAACTGATCGCCGCCGGCGCAGTGACCGGTTTGCGCATCGATCACCCGGACGGCCTCTATTTGCCGCGAGACTATTTTGAGAAATTGCAAGCTCGCTGCGCAAAGGCGCTCGGAATTCCGCTGCCGAGCGACCGCCGCGCCATTTACATGTTGGTGGAAAAGATTCTTACGGGAACCGAGACACTGCCGAAGGATTGGCCGGTCCATGGCACCACCGGTTATGATTTTTGCAATCAAGTCACGCACTTGCTGGTCGATTCATCGGCCGAGGCCGCCATCTCCTCTACCTTTCGGCGGTTTATCGGGCACTCCCTGCATTTCGGGCATCTCGCTTATGCCAAGAAACGTCAGGTCATGCGACTCGCCCTGGCAAACGACGTCAATGTTCTCGGGAACATGGTGGACCGACTTTCCGAGCAAAATCGGTGGTATCGCGATTTTACCTTGCAAGCACTGGGACGCGCCGTGCGGGAGACGATCGCGTGTTTCCCAGTTTATCGCACCTATCTTGCCCCGGACCGGCCAGTCCGCGATGAAGATCGCCATGTGATTGAGCGCGCCATCGCCGCGGCTAAGCGTCGTAACCCCGCTATTGAAGAATCAGTTTTCAACTTTTTGCGCGACATTCTGCTGTTTCGATTTCCCGACAATCTGGACGCCCAGACACGCGCGGAGCACACTCACTTCGTCTTAAAATTTCAGCAATACACCAGTCCAATCATGGCGAAAGGGCTGGAGGACACAGTTTTTTACATTTTTAATCGCCTGGCAGCCTTGAATGAGGTCGGCGGCGAACCCCAGCAATTTGGCATTGGGCTGGAGACGTTTCATCAGCGTAATCAGGATCGATTGCGCGACTGGCCGGCGACGCTGCTGGCAACTTCAACGCATGATACGAAACGAAGTGAAGATGTCCGCGCGCGTATGGTAGCGATTTCGGAAATACCGCAGCTCTGGACACGCTCGATTCAGCGCTGGCGAACGGTCAACCGACGTTGGAAAAAGCGAATCGAAGAGCTCGATGCGCCCGATTCAAACGAGGAGTATTTGCTTTATCAGACTTTACTCGGCACCTGGCCGGTTAAAGCGCGTGGCGAAGCGGAAACAGTTGTCAGCCCGGAATACGTCCAGCGCATTCAGACCTATATGAGCAAGGCGCTGAACGAAGCGAAAATTAATACCAGCTGGGTTCAACCAAATGAGGAGTGGCTCGCGTCCATGCATGATTTTGTTGCCAAAATCCTGGAGGCGTCTCCCAAGAACAAGTTCCTGCCCAGCTTCCTGCCACTCGCGGAAGAGATTGCCCGGTTTGGCGCCATCAATTCTTTGACCCAAACGCTGCTCAAATTGGCATCGCCCGGCGTCCCGGACATTTATCAAGGCAACGATACGTGGGATTTTTCGCTGGTTGATCCGGATAATCGCCGGCCGATTGATTACAGCCAGCGGCGCAGCATGCTCGATGCGCTGGCCAAGGCGAAACCGGAGGAGCTCCTGGAGAATTGGCCGGACGGCCGGATAAAAATGTTTCTAACGCAACGGGTGTTGCAGTTTCGAAGAGAACACGTCGAGCTTTTCCGGTACGGAAATTACGTCGCAATAACGGCCACCGGCACATTTTCAGATTGCTGTGTCAGCTTCGCGCGAGAATTCGATAGTGAATGGATTGTGGTAATAGCGCCGCGTCTTTCGTCCCGGCTTGGGTTTCCGCCGATGGCCGACACATGGAAAGACACGGCCATTGACGTGCCGGAGAAACTTTCCTGGAGCAATGTGCGCGACATTTTCACCGGTCGTAAAATTGGCTTGAATGGTCGTCGCATTAATGTCGCTGAAGCGATGTCGGCTCTGCCGTTTGCCGCGCTAACGAACCTGTAGCCGCCCCGCTGGCGTGCCGAACGGAAGTTAGGCATCCCTTGTCCGCCAGTCGGACGGACTCGTCCCGTGGCGAGCCTGACTCGGCCGACGGGGCCTGCCCTGAGCGAAGTCGAATGGGCTTCCAGCCTGTCTGGGGATCCGACCCCGGCATCCCTCAATCACGGTGCGCCGCGCCGGAAGCGCTCGAAAAGCTCAACCGCCTGGTGTGAGAAATTGCCGATGTTCGTAATAAAATCAGCCCCGAAGTCGGCGAAGGTAATTTGACGCGAAGCGAGCACGAGCATGACGCTCAGCAGAAGCAGGTTCATCAGGTAGATGACGACGAGGGAAAAAAAAGTTCCATGATCGCTCAGGTCCGTTTGATTTTTGGTGACCATCCAACAGGTGAACGTGAAATGAAATGCCCAGGTCGCACCGATTACAGCGTAGAGCAGGCGCCCATATGGCTGCGTGTTGTAAAAGATACTGAGCACGCCGTAAGCCGCGATGGCCAGAATGCTGTAGATGGGAAAAAAATATGGCGCCAGCGCGATCAGAAAATTGTTTCGATCAGTCACGATATGCCCGCCATCACGCCCGACCTTAAAACGGCTGACCCGGCCACCGAGAAGCAAAACCCCCAGGGCATGAGTCAACTCGTGGCCAAATACATAGACGACGACCGGCCGTGGCAAGCCGAAGAATGCGATCAGACAAAGGACTGCGCCTAACGAGAAAAACCAAAAAGGTTCGGCCATCCAAAGCCGCTGTGTTACCGTCGCCCGAGCAAATGCGGTAAAGAAGGTCTGGCTAAGAGCGGCGCACAGCGGCAGCAGGAACAGAGCGAAAACAAACTTAAGCCAGCGCGTCGGTATCATGAAAGAATCGTACTCCGCACGCGAACGCGTGTGCGGGACGACGTGCGGAACAATTTTGACGCGGCGGGGCGGTTTGCGTTTTTCCCGAGTTATCGATTTTCGGTTGGTCGTCGCCACTTTTGCTGGTTACGCGAGTTCTAAGCAGAAAATCCGAAAAACGAAAACGATTTCGGAGAAAAACGTAACCGCGGATCACGCGGATGATTGGGCCCTGCACTCGCGCTTGCGTTTTGGAGTGCGGCAGTGCTCTGCCGCTTTTCCGCTGCGGGACGCCCCAACAGAACCCTGAACAGAAGATAACGAAGGAAACAAAGTGTCGTTCCGGCGAACCCACAAATCTTCATTTCTTTCCGAGGCGTAGGCTCTACACAGCCGGAGGCCTTAGCTTGCTCTTGTCCATGATATCCGTTTCATCCGCGCAACTTGTCGCGCCGTAGTCCGGCAGCTGCCAAACGTAGGCGGATCCGCGGTTAAGAATCTGCCCGACGTGCGCACTAACCGTAATTTTACTGGTTGTCCGGCCCAGCACAGCGCAAACTCCGTCGCGCCAATTTATGAATGCTGAGAGCAAAGACTTTTTAAAACAACTTGTCGAAACCCCAAGCCCTTCGGGCTACGAGCACGAGGTGCAGAAGCTTGTCCGAGAGCGCATTCGACCCTGGTGCGACAACGTCCGCACTGATGTCATGGGCAACGTCTTTGGCTTTCGCAATCCCAAAGGCAAACCGCGCATCATGCTCGCCGGACACTGCGATCAAATCGGCTTCATCGTGCAATACATCACTGACGAAGGTTTCCTGCATTTTGAGCCGATCGGCGGCGTCGACCCCATCGTGGCGACCTCCCAGCGCGTCTCAATCATGACCCGCAACGGAATTGTGCCCGGTGTCATCGGACGCAAAGCGATCCATCTCATGGACGAAGAGGACAAAAAGAAAGTGCCCAAAATTCACGATCTCTACATCGACATCGGTGCCACCAGCAAAGACAACGCGCGCGCGCTCGTCTCGATCGGCGATGCCGGCATTTTTCTTCAGCCGTACATCGAGCTGGCAAACCAACGTGCCGTTTCAATGGCGTTCGACAACAAAATGGGCACCTGGATTGTGACTGAAACATTGCGACTGCTCCACGGCCGTGAGTTCAACGCGTGTGTGATTGGTGTTTCGACCGTGCAGGAAGAAATCGGATTGCGCGGTGCAACGGCCAGCGCATTTTCCAGCGAAGCAGATGTCGGAATTGCCCTCGATGTGGCCCACGGCACCGACACCCCTGGGATCGAAAAAAAGAGAGCGGGCGATTTTCATGTTGGCAAAGGACCGATGATTTTTCGCGGTGCCAACATGAACCCGCGCGTGTTTGATTTGCTGGTCGCCGCTGCCGAAGAGGAGAAGATTTCTTATCAAATCGCCTCGGCAGCGCGCGGCACCGGCACCGACGCCAACCCGATGCAGCTCTCGCGCGGTGGCATGGCCACGGGACTGCTTTCTGTTCCGCTTCGTTACATGCATACGCCTAACGAGCTGTTATCGCTGGTTGATCTTGAAGATACCGCGCGGCTCCTCGCCGCCTTCTGCACCCGGGTGAATAAGGATCACGATTTTACTCCGTAGAGCCGCGCCTCCTCCGCCCCTGGAGGTGACGAGTGACGAGTGACAGTGACGAGTGTTGGAACGACTCGATCATCGCTGACCAACGCTAGGCGATGCGACGCGCTTGCGTTTTGGAGTGCGGCAGTGCTCTGCCGCTTTTCCGTTGCGGGGCGCCCCAACAGACTCTGAACAGAAGATAACGAAGGAAACGAAGTTTCTTTCCAACGAACCTACAACCTTAGTTTGCTTCTGTTCATAATATCCGCGCCTTCCGTGCAATCCGCGGTTAAGATCTACAAGGCACATAAGAGCACTAAAATCACACCAGGACGGCTGGTTATCGGCTCAACAGGGAAATCTTCCCCTCGTGTGCATTGATCGCGCCCCCAACAGACTCTAAACAGAAGGTAACGAAGGAAACAAAGTTTCTTTCCGACAAACCTACAATCTTCGCTTCCTTCGTTTGCTTCTGTTCATAATAATCCGTTTCATCCGCGTAATCCGCGGTTAAAATATATTCCGATTATGCCCGGCCCATATAGGCGCCGGTGCGGGTGTCGATCTTGATCGTTTCGCCTTCTTTTATAAAAAGGGGAACGTTGATTGTTTTTCCGGTCTCAAGTAACGCCGGCTTGGTTACATTGCTGGCCGTATCGCCGCGTAAGCCTTCGGGCGATTCCGTAACTTTGAGGCTGACCGAGGCAGGTAATTCCACCTGCATGGCTTTGCCTTCGGCATAAAGAACCTGAACCGCCAGGTTTTCGACCAGATAATCTTTGGCGTTCCCGATAAAATTTTCCTGCAAGGTGATCGTCTCGTAGGTCTCCGGGTCCATGAAATGGAATCCGTTGTTGTCCTTGTAACTGAACTCGAGCTGCTTTCGCTCGATGTCGATCAATTCCACTTTGTCGGTCGAACCGAAGCGGACATCCGCGCTCTTGCCTGTGTTAATATAGCGAATGATCGCCTGGACAAAGGCGCGCAGATTGCCCGGAGTGCGATGATGCACTTCAAGCACAATAGCGGGGTTGCCATTGTATTTAATCGCCATTCCTTTGCGGAGATCGTTTGCGGCGGCCATGGGAGAAAAGTGATTAGTGAAAAGAGTTCCGACTCTTACATAGAGCGGCCTTGAAAGCAACTCGAGGGATATGCTGCGCTGGAGAACTCAAAGCTCCAAATTCCAAGCTCCAACATCCAGTCCCGCAACGGCGGGATCTAATAACCAAGCTCCAATAGGATCGCGCGATACACTGTTTGAATATTGAAGTTTGGAGCTTCTCTGGAGCTTGGATGTTGGTGCTTGGAGCTTTCGCTTTGAAAAAGCGACGCTTTTTCAAAGCAGCTTCAGCCGCGTCAAGTCCTGCGAATCCACAATCCCCACCGGCACTTTGGCGTCGTCCACCACCACCAGGTCGTCGATGCGATGCCGTTCCAGCAAATTAAGAACCTCCACCGCCAGCCGATCCTTGTGCACGGTCACAGGGTTGAGCGTCATCAAGTCAGCAACAAGGCGGTCCCCAATTTTCGGATCGGATTGAAAGTGCCGGGCAAAATCTCCGTGCGTGAAGATACCGAGCAACTGTCGGTCGTCAGCCGCCACCACGGCGGCGCCGGCCCGCACCGCTGTCATGGCCTTCAAGACCTCGCGAATGGGCGTGTCGGTTGCCACAATGGCCATCGATTCCTGGGGCCGCATGATTTGGTGCACGCGCATGAGCAGGCTGCGTCCGATCATTCCCGCAGGATGAAACTTCGCAAAATCCTCCTTATTGAAGCCGCGCGCTTCCAGCAGGACCATGGCCAGCGCATCACCGAGTACGAGCATCACAGTCGTGCTCGACGTCGGGGCCAGGTTCAGGGGGCAGGCCTCTTGTTCGATGTTCACGTCGAGAAAAACGTGGGCGTTTTGCGCCAGGGTTGATTTGGCGTCGCCACAGACCGCGATGATTTTGACCTGGAAACGGGCGATGGCCGGCAAAATCCGAAGAAGCTCTTCCGTTTCTCCACTTGCGCTTAAGGCCAGCACGACGTCGCCATCTGCAAGCATCCCGAGATCACCGTGCAACGCGTTTGAAGAATCAAGCACAACGGCGGGCGAGCCCGTGCTGGTAAGCGTGGCCGCAATTTTGGCGCCGATATGTCCCGATTTCCCCACGCCTAACACCACGACTTTGGCCCGGGCGTCGATCGCATCTTTAATAAGCTCGACCGCGCGGACGAAACTCTCGCTGAGCCGGTCACGCAACCGCTTTAGCTCGAATATCTCGATGTCGAGGACGCGAATAGCCTTTTCAAGATAATCCATCAGGTTGTATATTGGGGTTGGGCGTGGTCACGGGCAAGAAATTGCACGCTCGAGCTGGAGGCAGCATTTATGAAAAAATACCTGAGCATTTTGATGATTGCACTGATTGCCACTGCTTCCGGCCAGACTTTTCAGACGCCGGCGACGAAGAAAGCTATTAAACGGCCGTCGCCGCCACCGCCCGTTTATAAAGAAAACGTTCAGGGAGTGATTCCCCGCGCCGTCCGCGGGGGCAACCCATTGCAGATGCTTAATCCAAAAGCGCCGGCCAAATATGGCACAGCTGCGCAGAGTGTGATCCTCGACGAGACAGGAAAATGGAGAGGGATCAAACTCTTCGAGATCTTTTTCTAGACCTAACTGTGGCGGCGGTCTATGACCGTCGCATTAATTCCTGGGCGCGCCGTCCGTCCGTCCGCAGCCCACCTTGGCAAAGGCTGGCGCTGCGCTAGGTTACTGTAGGCGGGCCCAACACTCCTAGGAGCTGCTGAAAGTTGAGTGGTTTGCCTAAATATTCATCAAATCCTGCTTCGAGACCGCGCTGCCGGTCAGCGTCAGCGGTCCAGGCAGTCAATGCCACCGCCTTAAGCCGCTGTTGCTTTCTTGCCTGAGCCACCAACTCAAAACCTGTGCCATCCGGCAACCCAATATCGCTGATTAGAGTATCCAATTGCCTCGCGCCCAGCACATTGAGCGCTGCGCGTACGTTGTCCGCCGTAGAAACCTGATAGCCAAAAAGGGTTAGCAGACGCAGCAGTCCGATCCGCGTGTCGTCGTGGTCCTCCACCAACAGGATATGCATTTTCACTTACTTCGTTAATGGCGAGCAAATTGCGCGTCTAATCAGCGAAATTAATTTCCGATTTTAGTAGCTTCGATTTTCATCATACTCTTGCGCCATCTCCTGATTCTGAGTTGTCCGGCGCCGGGCAGAATGTAAAATACTTCGGCGGATCTTTCTGGATCTGATCAGCGCTGGTTAGACCGAATTAATCGGCTTTCTACCCTAAATTACCGAATTATTCGGCCTACTCCTCGTTAGATTCACCCAATGGAACCGAGTCCGCCGCGGCGAAATCCTCTCCGGCCCGTTCTTGTCGCGACGATTGTTTTGGTTTTCTTCCGCTTGCCCTCTTTCTAGCTGTCATGTACGCATCTATTGATCCCATGTCGGCCCACCGGACGACCGCGAACGCATGCATGGCGCGTTTCTCGTGCGACACGGCAGGCACACTCACGTTGAGTAAGATAACCGATTCGAAAGGAGAAGCCCCATGAAGGTGCGACGGGTGGTCACCGGCCACACACGCGATGGTAAGGCGACGGTGGTGAGCGACACGGAGGTCGATGCGATCACGCTTGATCTGCTGCCGGGAGCGGAGTTTCACCGGCTTTGGGGTGCCGATGAAGCGCCGACATTTCCAGATGACGGATCACCCCAACCCGGTCCGGCCTACTTTCCTCCGGTTGGTGGATTTCGGTTTGGGCTCTTTACGGTCGGCCCCCAGTCGCTGGCCCGGCAAGAGGACCTCGATTTCCAGAGCGCCCTAGCGGAAATGGAGGAAAAGTTGCCCGGCTTGGCCGGCCACTTGGAAGTCGACAACCCCGGCATGCATACCACAAACACTGTCGACTTCGAGTACGTGATTTCGGGTGAGGTCTGGCTCGAGTTGGACGATGGGAAGGAGATCCATCTGCGGGCCGGGGACACGGTGGTACAGAACGGGACTCGTCACGCCTGGCGCAATAAGCGCTCCGAGCCCTGCCGTCTGCTGGTCTGCCTGATCGGCGCGCACCGTCGCTGATCGTCGACCGCCTGGAGCGCAAGAGTGCATCGACTCGAATCAGGCAGACGACCGCACAGCGCTTACAATCAGGGCTGTTTGGTTCGCGAACCTCGCGTTATATCCCCTACTTTTCATTTCTGCGTGTGCTTGGCTGGGCTGGGAGCTTTACACGAAGGCACGGTGAGTAATGCATCTAACCAGGCAATCCAGCCAGCCGCTGGCCAGTTAAATGACTAGGTTCTCGGTTATTAGTTATTCGTTATTCGTGGCCGATTGCGCTCTTGCCAGCGGTGGCTGATCTTTTGCTCGTTAGGCGTCGCTACGTCGCCCCTGTAATCGAAGCCAATGAATCGCCACCACTTCATCGCGCTTCTCTCTGTGGCAGCGTTTAGCGTCAATGCGGCCCAGCCGACATCCGACACATCCGACACGCTGACTTCATCAACAACATAATGAGGGCGCTTGCTTTATGACCCTCCTGCGAGGCATCGTTAGATCAGGCAAAGGCGATTTTTCATTCTGGCTTGCCAAACTCGAATCTTACTACACGCAAAAGACGGGGATGAAACTGTATCCAGGAACACTTAACGTCCACCTCAGCGACGCAATCTTTCCGACGCCAAAGGATGCCATTCGGCTTGAGAAGGAAGAATATGGCGGGCGAGTCTCGGTGTGCATGGCCCCATGCAGGATATTTGGCAGAAAGGCTTTCATCCTCCGCCCAGACACAGACCACGGAAAGCTCGGTGACCCGCCAGAGAGAATCCTTGAGATCGCAACGGATGTCGGGATCAGAGACACGTATGGCGTCAAAGATGGGGATATTGTCGAAGTGGAGGTCTCCTGATGCACATGTGCCCTGCACATCCGCGCCTGCAAATCTTAATGACCGCAACACCTAACCAATCGCTCCAGCCAACGGCTCCACCGCGTTATGCGTTCGATGTCGATCTTAGCTAGTGTGATTCCGCTTGCCGCGACTTGCGCCTGCCGGAGCGGTGGCTGATCTTGTTCTCGTTAGGTCTCAGCGTGTTTCGCGATTTTGACCACGCCAAGCTCAAGAAGGCATTCCAAGAATTATAGGGAAACCAATTCCGAAACGTCTTTCCCGCCTTTAAGTTCGCGCTAGAATCGTTTTTGATTTGCCTGACGACAAATGATCCGGGCATGATGTCATTCTACGCATTCTGCGGCTTGATTACGCTTTGATGGTCAATAATCGTTATTGAAGCGCGATTTCTCCCGATTATGGCGTTGTTCGTAGCATTCACGTTCTCGGCGCTGGCAGAGCCTCCAGTTACACTTGACTGCACTATCCGGTATTGGAATGACACTTTTAAGAAGCAGATGTCTCCGCCTCAAAGATGAAGCCGTTCCTCAAAATCGTCGTGGTGGCTAGCGGTTATATAGCGGCGTTTCTGGTGGCGTCCGCGACTGTGGCTTTTCGTGTCGCGAGCACGAGCGGTCCCGACGCACAGGCTTCGAGCGGAATGTACGCATTCGGCGATTCGGTGGTCTTCGTCGCGGTCTTCGGTGTGTTAGCTCTTGTGCCCACAGGCGCGGCGCTTTTCTTTCTCAGACCTTACGGTCCTTTCTGGAAGGCGCTTTCTGCCTTGGGTCTGGTGGTGGCAGTCAGTGGGGTTGCCGCGGCAATCCTCTTCGGCATCGGCAGGCATGCCGCGTCGTCGCCGCTGGCGGCATTGGCCGGGATATCCGTGCTTAGAATTCTTTTAGCGCCACTCTTAGCTCTCACTTTCAGTGTATGCGCGATCTTTTCGCCTTACCGCTCGCCTCGGCTCGCGTTGCTGACAGCGAGTGTTATGGAAGTGTTGGTCAGCGCATATGGAGGAATCGTCTGGTTCGTTCCTCTGTTATTCCATCGGCCGTGACCCAAACGCCTAACCAGTCAATGAAGCGAATCGCTGCCGGCGTGAAAACCAGCTTTCGCATGATAAAAACATACACTCCGGGTTCAGCCTCGCTGTTCGCAGCGATTCGTTTCTCTTTTTCTCGTTAGACGTATGAAACCGCAGAGCGCAATCATCGCGGCTAGCTCTTTAGCGGGTGTATGAGCTTTTTCCCGCCAGAGGTCATTGGCAACCGCCAGCTCATTACGCGAGCTGACATTCGCGAGATTCAACTGTTGGTTGCGCAGCGGAGCGATATCGTGGGACCCGTAGATTACATCACAGTGATAGCTGTAGACCGCCTCTTCGTAGAGACCGGCCATCCAGCCTCTGAGTGGCGCGGCAACACCTTCCTAGTGCAAAAGCGCCATGGACGTTGGACGATTATAGACGCATCCATTCGCAGCACAGACAGGATCATCATCACCAGTTGAGTTACCACGCCCACACGTCTAACCAATCGATGAAGCCAACGGCCCCACATCGAAATGCATTCAGTGTGTTTGCCACGACACCCTGCCGTGGCTTATCTCTTTCTCGTTAGGCAAAGAACATGTCTTCGAAGTTGGCCCTTGTTGTAGTGTACGGAATTTTCGCCCTAAGCATTTGCGTCGGCTTCTGGGCAGATTACCAGCTGGGACGCGGCTATTGTTTTGTGCGCGGTGGCCGCAAGATCGAAAGGCACAAGAGACCCGCACTCTTTGCATTTTCCATCGGAGCCGAGCTTTTTGTCGCCGGAATGCTTTTCGTCGCCGGGATACTAATCATCGGGAGAACTCGGCCGTGAGAAAGCAAAAGCCTAACCATGCGATGGAGCGAACGGCCATCCGCCGAGCGTTCACTTTTTGCGTGGCTAGTTCGCCTTCATCGCGGTTCATGCACGGTCTCGGTGGCCGCCGCTCATCTTATTCTCGTTAGGCCTATGGAGAACT
>Ga0137376_10001375_pt1 | contig 13421 bp, 8 predicted proteins | sample SagtaG_23_FD_104814 | JGI IMG/M metagenome (GOLD analysis project Ga0137376, IMG submission 104814) | Vadose zone soil microbial communities from Sagehorn Ranch, Mendocino, California, USA - Sage2_L_20_16 metaG | ecosystem: Environmental > Terrestrial > Soil > Vadose zone | place: USA...
CTCAGCGCGGTTTCACACTTCCCGAATTGCTGGTTGCGATGGCGAGCGTCGGACTCGTGCTCACGGGACTCGTGTCGTTCCTCGTGGCGGGCCAGCGGAGCTTCCTGGTCGGAGCGAACCAGGTCGAGTCCCAGCAGAACGTCCGGATCGCCATCGCCCGAATGATCGACGAGATCCGCTTCTCTGGAAACGCACCGGGGGCGGCGGCTGGTAACTGCGCACCTCGCTCCGCGATCGGCCCCGGCCAGACGGTCACGTCGTTGACGCTCCAGAACGACTGGAATGGCAATGGCTGCATCGATTCCGGCGCCGTCGTGATGGTGAACGGCGTCCAGCGTGGTGAACAGGTGTCGTACTCGTTCGCCGGCGGTCAATTGCTCCGTCAGGAGTCGGCGGTGAACAACGCAGCCCAGCCGGTGGTCGGAGGCATCGAATCCCTCGCGTTCACCTATCTCGACGCTCAAGGGGACCAGACGGGCACGGCGGCGTCCATCTGCTCGGTGGTCGTCACGATCGCGACCCATCCCGAGGGGAGGCAGCCGGCGACGTACCAGCAAGGCAAAGTCTTCGTCAAGATGACGGACACCGCGCGCATCCGGAATCCCGGCTGCGAGCCCAAGAGCGGAGCATGATGGCCACGCGCGCACATGGACTCGACGAGCGCGGGATGGCCGCGGTCATGGCGCTGATCGTCGTGCTCGCCCTCAGCTTACTGGTCGTTGCGTTCCTGGCCGTCAGCGCCTTCGAGCCGCAAATCTCGCAGAACCTCGCCGACGCCATGCAGGCCCATTACGCCGCGGACGCCGGCATCGAATGGGCGTTCGACCAGCTCGTCACCACGAACTCCTGGAGCACCCTGCTGACCGGCGCGGCCGACTGCGCAACGCCGGTGACGCCGGCCGGCTGGAGCAACGTGTCGGTGCCGAACCTCATCGGGGTCTTCACCGTGAGCCTTCGCAACGACTGCCTGGCCGGCGACGATCAGATCACCGGCGTGGCCGTCGACAACGTCACCGGCACGGCGATCAAGGACGACAACGGCGTCGTCATCCTGACGGCGACCGGCTCCTTTCGCGGCGCCAACAAGAAGATCCAGGTGGTGATACGCCGACACCTGCCGCCTGGGCTGAGCTTTCCGGCAGCCGTGAACGAGCCGGGCTATCAGTCCGACACGAATGTCGTGTGCACGGGGACCGACGGCCCGTGCGCCAATTTCCAGGTCGATGGGCGTGACTATGCGTGCAGCGCCTGCACGCCGGAGACCGATGCTCCCTGGTACAAGAGCGGGAACTGGTCCGCGTCCGGCTCCGCCTCCAAGCTGGGGATCGCGACGCAGCTCGGTAACCAGACGAATCTCCCCGACCCGACCACGACCTACATGCAGAACGTCGAGAATGCCTTTACGAGCGGCTCGTCGACCCAGGCGGCCCAGAAGCAGAGCTCGGTCACTGGCAAGGACCAGACGACCGGTCTCGCCGCGATCGGGGCGACCGACGCGCTCAACCCCGCCGCCATGCAGCGTCTCCTGTCGACGCTGACGAGCAATCCGAAGACGCAGATCCTCCAGTCCACGCTCGCCTGCCCGATGCAGATCACGGGCGATGTGGGCGGCCCGACGTCGACGCCGACCGTCACCAACGGATGCGGCACGAGCCAGACCATCGATCTCGGAACCCCCACCAATCCTCAACTGATCTATTTCCGGGGCGATCTCGATCCGACCTCGAACTTCACCGGCCTCACCATCAACAACCAGGTGCAGGGCGCGGGCATCCTCGTCGTCGAGGACGGCGATCTGAAGGTGTTCGGAAACCTGAACTGGCACGGGGCCATCATCGTCACGGGGCAGTACGTCGGTGTGGGATTCATGGACGGGAGCACGACCAGCATCAACGGCGCTCTGGTCAGCAACGAGGCCGTCGGGAACGAGCAACCGGGCTTTGCCGAGCTGCACCTCGGCACCATGCTGGGATCCGCGACGTTCCACTACAGCCAGCAGGCGCTCGACCTGATGAACAGGATCCGGAAGAACCATACGCTCTACGGGTGGCGGACGGTCTCGAACTAAGAGCAGGGACCGTCGCCCTGCCGTACCCCGCCACTTTTCGTCCAGTTGCCGCTTTCCGTCACCCCGCTGACAAATTATGGCCGTTTCGAGGGCGTCGTCACGACAGCCGTCCGCTCAACTCAGCGATTTCTCTGGGACGCCGCGACCGCCGAGGGCTTGGCACCGTCGCTGCAGCGTGCTGACGTCGCGGGGGAGCCATGAGATCGATGCGATGGAACGCGCGAGGCTTCACCCTGATCGAGCTGATGATCGTCGTGGCGATTATCGGCGTCCTGGTTTCGATCGCTGTCCCGCTCTACGCCAACGTCACGGCGCGATCCCGTATCGCGAAGGCCCAGGCCGACATCCGCTCGCTGGTCACCGCCGTGTCGATGTACCAGTCGCACATGAGCACGTACCCCATCGCGCTCGGGAATCTCACGGCAGTCGCCACCAACCCGGCTGGAATCACGGCGGGCCCGTTCATGGGCTCCATCCCGACGCCGCCGTCAACGTCGTGGGGCCCCGCGTACGCCTACGCCACCAACGCCAACGGGACCTTCCTGATCTCGGCGGCCGGTGACGGCGTGACCGTCACGGCGCCCTGAGCGCTCGTCTCAGCTGAAGCGCCGGAGGTAGGTCGCGAGGGCGTCTCCCTCGCGCTCTCGCAGGGCGACAGCCACTCGGAGCTGCTCGAGATACTGCTCGAGCGTCTTGCCGCCGAAGTCGATCTTGCGGGCGGCGAAAAATGCGTGGACGTCCCGCTCGAGTTCCGGGGTGGCGAGCCCGATCGCGCCCTCGCACATGCGGCGCAGGCCGTGCTTGGGGTAGAGCCGGTCCATCTGGTCCCAGTGCCGCTTGACGAAGTCCCAGGCCAGCTCCCGCGCGTAGACGCTCATGAGCAACGTGCGCACGACGAAGGGCGCGTCCTGGGTCCGGATCTCGCCGCTCACCGCTCGCTCGAGCGTCTGCGCGAGCAACTCGGGCCGCTGGAAGCCGGCGAGGGCGTAGAGGTAGCGTTGCTCCTCCTGCGGTGTCGTGGCCGCGCGGAAGCGGCGGAGGAACTCTTCGTAGCGGTCAGCGTCGCCGACGTGGGCGAGGATGGCGATCAGGGCGGGCAGCACGTTGGGATCGACCGCGCCGGAATCGACCAGGGACGCCCGATAGCGCCGAGCGGCCTCGGCCTGGACGGTGGGATCGTTGCCCAGCGTGCCGAGGGCGCGGAGCAGGTCGCCGCGCAACTGCCGCGTCAGCTCATCCTCTCCGGGGCGGGGATCCCAGCCGAGGTCGGCCACTGCCGGCGCGACCAGCCGCCGGGTGAATCCTTCCAGGCCCGGGCGGTCGGCCGGCGTGATCACCCGATTCAGCGCGGCCAATGCCACGAGAAGACTCGTCCACACGTTGCGGTCCCGCTCGGCCTTGAAGCGCGCGGTCAGGTCGAGGTGCTCGGTCACAGGCGTGAGGCCGGCGAGCACGGTGGCCCACGCGTCGCTGACGAGGTTGAAGCGCTCGATCGGCATCAGGCCGTCGGGCAGACGGCGCAGGAGCGAGTCGAGCAGATCGGCGACGTAGCGGACGCGGTAGAACCCGTGGCCGCCTTCGTTGACCAGGGCGTAATCGCTGCCGGCGGGCACGCTCACCCGGGCCTCGGCGCCGTCGAGGACGAGGCGCACGACGCGCTCGCCCGAGGGCGTGCCGAACCGCACCTGGATCGGGATCTGCCAGCGCTGATCGCGGCTCCCGCTCGGCGTCACGAACGACGGTGGGTCGGGCCGGTACGTGAAACGTTGCTGGGTCAGCACCAGGTCGCCGCCGTCGCGGCGTGCCGAGACCAGCGGGAAACCGGGCTTCAAGATCCACCCGTCCATCATGGCGTTGATCGGCGTGTGGGCGGCGTTGCCGAGCGCGGCCCACAGGTCAGCGGTGTCGGCGTTGGCGTAGGCATGCTCGCGGAGGTAGCCGCGCACGCCGGCGCGGAAGACGTCGGGGCCGAGATATTGCTCGAGCATGCGCAGCACCGAGGCGCCCTTCTCGTAGGTCAAGACGTCGAACATCGCGTCGGCGTCACGCGGCGCGCGAACCTCGAATTCGATCGGGCGCGTCGACCAGAGTCCGTCCACGGCGAAGGCGGCGGCGCGAGAGACGCCGAACGTCGTCCACCTGCGCCACTCCGGCTTCCACGCATCCACCGCGAGCATTTCCATGAACGTGGCGAACGCCTCGTTGAGCCAGATGCCGTTCCACCACGACATGGTGACGAGGTCGCCGAACCACATGTGAGCGTTCTCGTGAGCGACGACGTCGGCCACGCGCTCCTGCTCGGCGTGCGTCGCCTGGCGCTCGTCGACGAGGAGCGCCGTCTCTCGAAACGTGATGGCGCCGAGGTTCTCCATGGCGCCGGCGGCGAAGTCCGGAATGGCGAGCAGGTCGAGCTTGTCGCCGGGATAGGGCAGGCCGTAGTACTCCTCGAAGAAGCGCAGCGAGGCCGCGCCGACCTCCTGGCCGAAGGCCGCCAGCTTGACCTTGCTGGGCACGCACCAGACGCGGAGCGGCGTGCGGCCCACGGACACGGGGTTGGTGGATTCCAGCTCCCCGACCACGAAGGCCACCAGGTAGGTGGACATCTTGATCGTGTCGGCGAACGTGATGACCTTCCGCTTTCCCTCGCGCCGCTCGGAGGCGATGCGCGTGTTCGAGACCGCAGTCAGCGCCGGGTCGATGACGAGGGTGCCGGCGAAGACGGCTTTGAACCCCGGTTCGTCCCAGCAGGGAAACGCGCGCCGGGCGTCGGTGGCCTCGAACTGCGTGGCCGCGAGGGTCCGGCTGACGCCGGCGGCATCCTTATACGTGCTGCGATAGAAGCCGCGCAGCTTGTCGTTGAGGATGCCGGTGAACGCGAGGCGGAGCCGCCACTGGCCGGGCGCGATCGGCGAAGGGAACGTCAGCCGGCAGCGCTCGAGACTTTCCTCCAGCGCCACCGTGGCCCGCGCGCGATCGCCGCGGTCGCTCTCGAGCCACGCGTCCGTGACCGAGAGCTCGGCGGCATTGAGGACGATCTCCGTGGTCGGCTCGCTCACGGTGAGGGCGATCGTCTCGACGCCGGTGAACGACGCCGTCACCAGATCCGGCTCGAGCCGGATCTCGTAACGTGTTGGGACGACGTGACGCGGAAGCCGGTAGAGATCCACGGATTGGTCGCCTCCTGGACAGTGGATGGGACAATCCGTACTCTACCTCATGCCGCCGGTCACGTCGTCACGTTGCTCAGAAGCTCACGGCATCGGCAAGGGCACCGCGTTCCATCGAGGTCTTGAACGAGGCGAGATCGTCGTCGATCGTCTGGCGCGCGTCGTGACCGAAGAGCGCGGCCATGGCGTGGCCGAGCTCACCGCCCGGCGGATCGTACTGCAAGGTGACGCGGACGATGCAGGCGCCGCCGGCGGTCGGCTCGAAGCGCACCGACCCGGCGTGGGTGACGTCGGCGCTCGCCACCGAGCGCCATGCGATCAGCTCGGTCGGCATGTCGTTGATGATCTCGGCGTCCCACTCGAGACGGACTCCCGCCGGCGCCTTGACGATCCAGTGTGAACGCGTCGGTGCGGTCACGCGCACGGAGTCGAGGTGTGACATGACGTGGGGCAGGTTCTCGAAGTTTCGCCAGAATCGGTAGAGCCGTTCCGGTGATTCCTTGATCGTGATCGAGGTCTCGACGTTGATCCTGAGATTGCCACGACGACTGACGAAGCGTCGTCGCAGGGCGCGATAGAGCCATGACACACTCGCCACGGCCAGACCGAGGCCTGCAATCGTGCCGATCGGTTTCAACATGAATCCTCCTGACGGGTCATGGAAAAAAGTTGCGCGGCGCCGATGCTCGGCGCCGTCAGAGAGGACTGCACCCTGTGTGCCAGTACCTCGGCGGGACGAGCGCAGCGAGGAACCCCGCGAGCATGTCCCAGCCGGATGAGTGCCCGATTCGAACGAGACGGCGCGCAGCGTCGAGCAGTGTGATGGGCGACGCAGCGAGGGCGAAGCCACGAGCGAGATCGTGGAGGGGAGCGTGGCCGCGGCCGGCGACGAGATCGGCGAGAAGCACCGCGCTGATCGGATGAGTCGACTGACGCGCGCGGGCGCAGACGATCTCGCCAGCAGCGCGCCAGCGCTCACGGGAATCGGGCGGCCCGAGCCTTGCGCGAGCGAAGAAGACACCGCCGACGAAATCGTCGCCCGCCGGCGTGAGCCCGGGCCCGAGGCCGATCAGCTCGTCGGCGGCGCGCGTGGCAGCGTCGGTGTCCTCGTCGTGACTCGCGGCCGCGAGCGCACGGCCCGCCGGCGCGGCGCGGTCGAAGGGAAAGCCGAGCACGCCTCCTGTCAGCAGCGTGGCGAACCCATCAGGCGTTCCGGCCTCGCCGAGCCGGGTCAGCAACGAGCGCGCGGCCTCGGCGACGGTGGCCGCATCGATCGCGGTTGGGTCATCGTCGGGTCTCCACACCACCGCGTCGGTGACGTCGAGCATCATCTCGTCAGGGAGCGACGGCGGCAGCGGCCGGCCGGCGACGATGGCGCGGCCGTGGAGGGGCGATCCCGCAGCGCCGATCCAGATGAGCGTGACGCCGGCCTCGAGATAGGCGGAGCGCGCGAGGGCCGCCACGACACGCGCGCGACCTCGCGTCTCGATGAGCGCGTCGCGCGCCAGCCAGCCGAGCTCGGCCACCTGGATCGATTCGTCGGCCACGCGGCCACCCTATCACGCGGATGATGGGCCAGGTCGCCGGCGGTTCCTGCTAAGGTGAAGCGCATGTCATCGCGCGCGGCGCGGCTGCTCGCGACGAGTCTTATCCTGGCCGTCGTCGCGACAGCCTCGGGCGGAACCGAAAGCGTCGAGGAGTTCGTGCGACGACACTGGCGCGGCCCACTGGCCCCGCAAGGCCCGGCGCCCGCCCGCTTCTCGCTGCTCGAGGCATCGCTCCGCCCGGAATCGTGCGGCACCTGCCATCCCGCGCAGTACGCCGACTGGCGAACGAGCTGGCACGCCGCTGCGACGGGGCCCGGGGTCATGGGGCAGCTCGTCGAGATGTTCGAGAGCGATCCGACGTCGGCGCTCGGATGTCTCGGCTGTCACGCACCGCTTTCCGAGCAGTCGCCTCTCATTCGAAGCACGGGCCGCCTCGCCGCCAATCCCGCCTTCGACCCTGCGCTGCACCGGGAGGGATTGCCCTGTGCCGGCTGTCACGTGCGTGGCCACCAGCGCTTCGGGCCGCCACGACGCGATGGCTCACTCGCGAGCGCCGGGCCCCCGGAGGCGCTTCCGCACGGCGGCGTGACCCGCACACCGGCGTTTCTGTCTGCGGCGTTCTGTCGCGGCTGCCACCAGTTTGCCGAGGATGCGCCCACGTTGAACGGCAAGCCCCTGGAGAACACTTACCGAGAGTGGGAGGCGAGCCGCTTCGCCCGTGAAGGCGTGCAATGCCAGGACTGCCACATGCCCGACCGCCGTCACCTCTGGCGCGGAATTCACGACGTCGACATGGTGCGCTCGGGGCTGTCGATCGAGGTGGCCGCGCCCAGGAGCCGCGCCGGCGCCGGTGACAACGTCGACGTCGGCCTGACGGTGCGTAGCGTTCGGGTGGGGCACGCGTTCCCGACGTACGTCACACCGAAGGTCGTGCTGAGAGCCGAGCTCGTCGACGCCACCGGCGCGGTCATCGAGGGCAGCCGCGAGGAGCGCGTGATCGCGCGCGAGATCGCGCTCGATCTCTCGCGGGAGATCTCCGACACGCGACTCCTGCCTGGCCAGTCCGCGACGCTGCGCTATCGCCGCAAGCTGCCCGCGGCCGGCATCTCTGCGCGCCTGAGCGTGGTCGTCTATCCCGACGCGTTCTACACGGGCTTCTACGAAGTGCTGCTCCGTCAGGGCGCCGGACGAGGCGCCGCCCAGATCCGCGAGGCACTCGAGGCGACGCGGCGCTCGCCCTTCGAGGTCTTCCGCCGCGTCGTGCCGCTATCCTAGGGATGGTTTCGCGAGGGCCATCGTGATCACCTGATCACTCGGCTGTCGCCCAACTCGGGTCGCCAGTCCGACCGCGTGAGACGCGCCACGAGGCGGGTGACGCGGATGGCCCGGCGAGCCTTGTCCGTCGGCACGTAACTGGCGAACGCTCGTCGTCGGCCCGCCGTCATGCGGACGAGCAGCCGAGTGCGGCGCCGTCGGCGCGTGGGTCGGAGCCGCCGACCAGGGCGCCGTCGGCCAGTGCGATGCACTGGGCGTGGCCCATGAGGTCGCTCCACGGCTCGACGACGCGGACGTCGTGGCCGCGCTGACCGAGCGCGGTCGCCACGGTGTCGCCGAAGCGCGATTCGAGTCGCAAGGCCTTCGACGGCTCGCCCCACGTCCGGCCGTAGAGCCAGCGCGGCGCTTCGACGGCGGCCTGCGGTCCCAGGCCACGATCGACCAGCCGCGTCACCAGCGCGGCCTGGGTCTGGGGCTGGCCTTCACCCCCCATCGTCCCGTACACGAACCGGGGCCGGCCGCCGACCATATATATGGATGGGATCAGGGTGTGGGCCGTGCGCTTGCGAGGGGCCAGCGCATTGGGGTGGCCGGGGTCGAGCGAGAAGAAAGCCCCTCGATTCTGTAACAACACGCCGGTGCCGCCAGCCACGACCGCGGCACCGAACTCGTGATAGGTGCTCTGGATCACGGAGACCGCATTGCCTTGCGCGTCGGCCGTCACGATGGCGATCGTGTCGCCGTCGGCGGGCGGCCCCCCGACGGCTATCGCCGCCCGCCGCGAGATGCGAGAGCGTCGGCGGGCCAGCCGAGCGGCGTCGAGGCAGCGTTCGACGGGCACGGTCACCATCGTCGGATCCGCGAGGTACCGATCACGGTCCTCGAACGCGAGCTTGGTGGCCTCGACGATGACGTGGACGTAGTCGGCATCATCGAGGTTGGCGACGTCGAAACCGTCGAGCAGCGCGAGGATGGCGAGGGCGGCGAAGCCCTGGGTCGGGGGCGGGAAGCTCGTCGCCTCGCCGTCGCGGTAGCGCACGCGCAGGGGCTCGACCCAGTCGGCGCGATGCTCGGCGAGATCCCCCAGCGTCAGCGGGCTGCCGACGGCGTGAGCGCCGGCCACGATGCGGCGGGCGAGATCGCCACGATAGAACTCCTCGTCGCCGCCTTCGGACACCGCGGCCAGCGTAGCGGCGAGGTCGGCCTGGACGAAGCGACCGTCAGCGAACCGATCAGGGTGGTAGACGGGCCAGAACGAGCTCCGGACTTCGGCCGGAGCGCTGGCGGCAAAGAGCGCGTCAGCGCCGGCAGTGACGCGGCGCTGGCCCGGCGACACGGCGAAGCCATCGCGTGCATGTCGCACGGCGTCCTCGAGGAGCCTCTTCCACGGAATCGGTGAGCCGAGCGCGTCGCGGCTCGTCCGGTGCGCCTCCCACCAGCCGGAGACGACACCGGGCACCATGATGGCGGCGGCGCCGCCGCGGACCGGCATGGCCGTGCCGTAGCGGGCGCGATAGGCGTCGGCATCGACGGCCGCCGCCGACCGGCCACACGCGTTGAGCGCTCGCAGCCGTCCCGCGCGCGCATCGTAGATCAGCCAGAAATTGTCGCCGCCGATCGAGTTCATGTGCGGATAGACGACGGCGATCGTCGCCGCGGCCGCGATGGCGGCGTCGAGCGCGTTGCCGCCGGCGGTGAACATCGCGCGGCCGGCCTCGGCGGCCAGCACGTGAGGCGCGGCGACCATGCCGCGCGTCGCGCGCGCTTCGGGCCAACGAGTGGGCGCCGTCACGCGCGTCATCATAGCAGCCGACGCGAGGGCACCGGCTCGAGCTCCGGCTGCGGCAGGGGCGTTCCGATCACAGAGGTGGAGGAACCTCCATGACCGGTGGACCGGACGCTGACGGACGGGCTTCGCTCATCGCGGCCGCGGTGGCCGTGGTGTTCTGCCTCCTGATCCGCGCCATCTTCTCCACGATCGGGTGACGCCCGCTCCGCTCCGGCGCCCTGATTCCGGGCGAACGCCCGGAACCTGACCTCTCCTTCTTCCCGACGATCTGGCCGATCCCTTCCCGTAGGGGAAAGAACTCGTGACGCACTTGCGCCTCCAGCACGATCCGGCCAGCAGACTCATCGTCGCGTTCTGTCTGTTCGCGGCTGCGCTCGCGCTGGCCTCGCCCGCCGGCGCCATCACCGTCACGCTCCAGCCGTCCACGGGCGACAGCCAGCTCTCGCTAGGCGCCGCCACGACGAACTTCGGAACGGCCACGACGATCCAGGTCGCGAGCCAGAGCGGGAGCCAGAACAAGCGCATCCTCGTGAAGTTCGATCTCTCGTCCATTCCGGCCAACGCCACGATCAATTCCGCCAACCTCACGCTGTTCATGACGACCGCGCCGAGCAACAACCGGACGTACAACGCGCACCGCATGACCCGTGACTGGACGGAAAGCCAGGTCACCTGGAACATCGCCCAGACGGGGACCAACTGGACGACGGCGGGCGGCGACTACAACGGCACGGCGACAACCTCCACCACGACCGGGACGACGAACAACGTCTCGCTGACCTGGAACATCCAGGCCGACGTGCAGGCGTGGGTCAACGGCACGTCAAATTACGGGACGCTGATCAAGGACGGCACCGAGAGCTCGGCGACGGCCCGGACGGCGACCTTCGCTTCCGAAGAGAACGCCACGAGCGCCAACCGGCCGCAGCTCGTGATCGACTACACGGCGCCGTTCACCGCGACGCTGCCCGGCGGCAGCGCGGTCACGATGAACGAGCCCTCGACGCTCAACTTCACGGTCACCAACGGCAATCTCACGACGACGCAGTCGATCTCGAACGTCACCTTCGCGCTGCCCTACACGGTCGCCGATGGCACGCCGCCACCCGGCTGGAAGGTGACCTACATCGTCAACAACTTCATCCGCTTCGATACCGTCGATCCCAACGACCCCTCGTGCTCGACCCAGGCCATCGGCAACGGCGTGAGCGCCGTCTTCGGCATCGCGGTCACCGCGCCCGCCGCGGCGGCGGAGTCGACCGACACGCTCACCAGCGTCTCGGCCGCCAATGACTGCAACTCGGCCGGCTCCGACAGCTATAGCTTCGTGCAGACGGGCACATTGCCATCGTGGACGCGGCGCGGACTCGGCGCGACGATGACGGCGACGCCGGCGACCACCGGCGTCAACGGCACCGTCACGCTCTCCATGGCCGTGACCAACCGCGCGACGGGAACGCCGAACAACGTGGCGCCGGCGAACCCCACGGTGAACGGCGCGACGGCCACCAAGCTCACCGGTCCGAGCCCGGCGTCGGCCAACCTCGCGAGCGGCGCGGCCCAGACCTTCACGTGGACGTACCAGGCGACGTCGACCGGAACGCTGTCGTTCACCGACACGGCGACGAACGGCACGGTGAGCACGCCGAGCATCACCTCCAATACCGTGCAGGTCGGCGGCAGCGCGCTCAGCACCATCACCCCGTCATCGCTCACGACCGGGGGGAGCGCTACGCTGACGCTTGCGAGTGGGCCGACCCCCGCCTCGCTGGCTTCGTTGGCCGCCGGCGCGAGCACCAGCTTCAGCTGGGCGTACACCGTGACCGGCTCCGCCGGCGGGACCTTCAGCTTCTCCGGATCAGCGTCGGCATCCGGCGGGACGACGTCGAACACCGCGACCTCGAACACGGGCAGCCTGGCCGACGTCAGCGCCGCGATCACGCCGAGCTCGATCCCGGTGAGCAGTGCGGCGACGCTGACGTTCGCCGTGAGCAGCATGACAGGAAACGCGAGCAGCTACTCCTCGATCGCGATCACCATTCCCTCCGGCTTCACCTACGGCAGTGCGCCGACCCTGCCGTCGGGCTGGACGGTGTCGGCCAACGCGACGACGGTGACGCTGTCCTCGGGAAGCGCTGGCACCGACCTGGCCGCCGGCAGCACGTTGAACTTCGGCATTACGTGGAGCGCGGTCCCGTCAACTGCGGGCGACTCCGCCTTTGCCCTGAACTTCACACCGCGCGGCAGCGTCCTCTACACCTCCACCAGCGCGACCGTGTCGGTGAACCAGTACGCGATGGCGATCACGGCGTCGCCGACGAGCATCGCGGTCGACGGTCAATCGACGACCACGATCACGGCGACGCTCACGAGCGCCGGGTCGCCGGTGAGTGGCGCGACCATCAGCTTCACCAAGACGATCGGCACGCTGTCCACGGCGACGGCGACGACGAACGCGAGCGGCCAGGCCACGGTGACCCTTACGTCCAACCCGACGAGCACCGACCAGACGGCGACGGTCACGGCGACGTACGGGGCGGGGACGAGCGCCCAGACGAACGTGACGTTCCAGGGCATCACGCTGACCCTGACTCCGGCGACGGCCACGGTGGACGCCGATGGCCAGAGCACGGTGGCCCTGACGCTGACCTTCCGGTACACGGCCGGCGGCGCGGCGATCAGCGGCGCCAACGCGACGGTCAGCGTGTCGGGCAGCGGCGCGGTGTCGCCGACGTCACCGGCCTCCTCGGCCAGCACCATCGCGGTGACGTACACGGCACCGGCGTCCAGCAGCGACGGGACGGCGACGGTGACAGCGAGCTACCGGGGGTTGACCGCGGCGGCGTCGACGATTTCCTACAAGGGCATCACGCTGTCGCTGACTCCGGCGACCGCGACGGTCGACGCCGACGGCCAGAGCACGGTCGGGCTCACGCTGACGTTCCGCTACACGACGGGAAGCACCGCGATCGCGTCCGCCACCGCGACGATCACGAAGACGGGCAGTGGCTCGGTGTCTCCAGCCTCGGCGGCCAGCTCGGCGAGCACGATTGCGGCGACGTTCACGGCTCCGGCCGCCAGCGCCGACGGCACCACGACCGTCACCGCGGCGTACAAGGGCCTCAGCGCGACGTCGGCGATCACGTACAAGGGCATCACGTTCACGCTCAGCCCGAGCACGGCGACGGTCGACGCTGATGGCCAGAGCACGGCGGCGCTCACGTTGACGTTCCGCTACGCGTCGGGCGGTGCCATCAGCAGCGCCAACGCGACGGTGGCGTTGACGGGCAGCGGCTCGGTGTCGCCGACGTCGGCGGCCAGCTCGGCGAGCGGCATCGCGGTGACGTACACGGCGCCGGCTTCGACGACGGACGGCACGGCGACGGTCACGGCGACCTACAAGGGCCTGACCGCGGTGTCGTCGACGATCACGTACAAGGGCATCACGCTCGCGTTGAGCCCGTCGTCGGCCACGGTCGACGCCGACGGCCAGAGCACGTCGAGCCTCACGCTGACCTTCCGCTACACGACGGGCGGCACCGCGATTGCGTCAGCCAGCGCGACGATGAGCGTCA
>Ga0137376_10001381_pt1 | contig 13380 bp, 12 predicted proteins | sample SagtaG_23_FD_104814 | JGI IMG/M metagenome (GOLD analysis project Ga0137376, IMG submission 104814) | Vadose zone soil microbial communities from Sagehorn Ranch, Mendocino, California, USA - Sage2_L_20_16 metaG | ecosystem: Environmental > Terrestrial > Soil > Vadose zone | place: USA...
CGGTCCAGCGCGCCGCGCAGGAACGTCGTCTCGACCCCGACGCCGAGCAGGCCGAGGCCCCCGCCGGGCTGCAGCCAGATCTCGTCGAAGCCGGTCGCCAGCACGTACGCGGCCATGTCGCCCGTACCTTCGCCGAACGTCTCGGCCCAGGCAAGCGTCGGCTTGCCGCTCGCCGCGAAAGCGCGCACGCCGAGCCGCAGTTCCTGCATGGCCGCCCACGGCAGCGCGCCGCCGACCTTGGCGATCAGTCCCGCCACGTGGCGGTCGGCAGCGGCGTCGTGCAGCGCGCGCAGCGTGGGACGCAGCTGGTGGCGTCCGCGGGCGCGCAGCCGGGCGAGCGGATCGTCCGCGTCGGGCGCGGCGGGGAGCTCGGTGAGGTCCAGTTCGAGCAGCAGGGGAGGGCGACGACCAGGCATGGCGTTCACGGTAGAAGCTATCGACGCCGCGGTCGGGCAGTACTTTCGCGGACGACGAGCTCGGTGGGCAGCACGACGTGCCGGCCCCGGCCGCCCGGATGCGTCTTGGCGCGCTCGATCGCGGTGGCCAGCGCGGCCGCCGCGGCTCGGCCCTTCGCGTCGGCGTCCTGGCGGACGGTGGTGAGCGCGGGCCGGGTGCGGGCAGCGAGGGGGTTGTCGTCGAAGCCGACGACGGACACGTCCTTCGGGACGTCCAGGCCCGCGTCCTGGATGGCCCGGATCACGCCGCGGGCGAGGGCGTCAGAGAAACAGAGGACGGCCGTCGGCCGGCTGTGGTTCTCCAGCAGTGTCTGGGCAGCGGAGTAGCCGGCCTCCTGGGCATCGGCATGCGGCTGGCGGACGACGGTCGGCTTGATCTCCGCGGCATCGAGCGCGTCGAGCCAACCGAGCAGGCGTTGCCGCTCGGGATAGGCGACCGCCGCCTTCTGCGGGTCCGTCACGATTCCGAATTCGCCTTCGGCGCCAGCAGTCACGATAGCTACCCGCTTGTGCCCGAGATCGACGATGTGTTGCGCGGCGGCCCGCGCACCAAGCCGGTCGTCGATGTTGATGCTGGCGATGCCGGGTGCTGGTACTTGATCGACGTAGACGAGTGGCAGACCGCGCCGCTTGAGCCAGTCGATCGCGGACGCGTCGGGATTGCATGCGTAGACGAGCGCGCCGTCGATGGCGATGTCGCGTGCCGGCACGACGCTCTCCTGCGGTGTGGCCGATAGCAGCGTGAGCGAGAGGCCGGTCGGCGTGAGCTCCTTGGCGATTCCGGCAAGGAACGCCATCGCCACCTCGTCGGTGAGTGCGTACGTCAGCGTGTCGGACAGCAACAGGCCGACCGTTCCGGCACTCCCGCTGGCGAGGGCTCGGGCCGTCGGGTCGGGCCCGACGTACCCGAGCTCGTCGGCGACGGCGAGGATCTCGTCGCGAAGCTTCGCCGACAGCTGGTCCGGACGGGAGAACGCGTTCGAGACGGTCATCCGGCTCACGCCGACGTGGTCGGCGATCGTCTTCAGCGTGACTCGTCCCATGCTGGCACTCCGCTTCCGGTCTCGGCGCACAGCGTATTGATACGCCGCGCGACAAGTGGCGATGCCACGACATCGGCCACGTGACGCAGCGCGTCGGCGACGGTCGCCCGCGTGCGCCAACCGACCGGCGTCTTCTCGACGTACGGGACGACCGGCGCATCGGGCAACGCGCTGCGTGCCCCTTCGGTCATCGCCTGCTTGGACTCGATGAGCGCTACTGCCAGGGTGTGCATGACAACTCCTCTCTGCGTGGGTTCCTGTTCTGTATCGGTACAGTAGCGCGCTGATCTGTACCGGTCAAGAGGAATTTCGCGTGGCAGCCGTCGCCTGCCATGACGGCCCGATTCGCAACGGCACCCCGAACTGAGTCATCGGCCTGTGCGGTGACCTGCGCCGAGTGGCTCGGTCAATCTGCGGCGACATTGAACCGATTGCGACCGAACTCCGTGGCCCCAGCCGAGGGAGGGCTTTCGCGAGAGATGGGAGGCAAGTCTCGTACGCGAGGCTTCACCAGGATGAGGGGCTGGAACGACCGGTCGCTTGGATCGATGTGACCAGCCCTCCGCGGGACTCGTTCAGTCGCGCCGACTCTCGCGGATGGACGAAAGGACAGGCAGTTGAAGCGATCCGCTTTAGTCACTGTGGGCGTCTCGAGCGTCCTGACGCTCGCGGCCTTCATGCTCCCGCCGGGCGCCGCGAGCAGTACCCCAACCCGCACAGCTGGTGGGACCTCCGCTTCGCAGGTATTCCACAAGCCCCTCTGTCAGAGTCGCTCGTCGCTGTGTACGGATCTGGCCGACAACCCCGCCGACGGCTACGTCGGCCACGACGAGCCGTCGGTGCTGTTCAAGTCGGGTGTGCCGGGATCGGCCAACGACATCACCTACACGATCACGCTGCCGAAGGACCCGGCTGTCCAGCCGACTGCGTCCGGGGCCACTGGCACCACCTGGAACTTCCAGCTGCGGCCGACATTCTGGTTCGGCCTCACGCTGTGCGACACCGAGTCGGCCCCTGAGTTCACCAAGACGTGCACGCCGAACTCGGACGCGAACAACCTGGTCGGCACCGATCCGTCAGCGCCGGACTACATCGGCAAGCACCCCGGAAATGCATTCATGGAGTTGCAGTTCTACGGCCCGGGCTACGTTCCGCAATTCGAGGGATTCGGATGCACCGCGCACCAGTACTGCGCGGCGATGACCATCGACAGCCTGACGCAGAACTCGAACACCGGCGTCAACAACAACGCCGACTGCAACAACTACATTCTCGGCGGCGTCGAGCCAATAAACTGGGCCTACGTCACGAAGAGCGGCCACTCGCAGGCACCCGCGAACCCGCTGTTCACCGGGACGTTCGCCAACCCCAATCTGAGCGCGGTGAACCCGGACGTCCACAAGGATCTCCTTATGAACCCGGGTGATCGCGTCCGGATCCACATGCACGACACTGCAGCGGGACTCCGAATCGACCTCAACGATCTCTCGACGCACCGGACCGGCTCGATGACGGCCTCGGTGGCCAACGGTTTCGGCCACGTCCAGTACCAGCCAGATTCGGCGACGTGCAACGCGGAACCGTATGCATTCCACCCGGAATACTCGACGGCGAACACGCGAGGCAACACCTGGTCGGCGCACACGTACAACGTCGCGATGTCCGACGAGATCGGTCACTTCGAGAACTGCCTGCAGATCGACGCGGCGTTCAATTGCGCCGTCCCCGGTAGTCAGGATCCTGGTGGTCTCGACGAGGATGACGGCAACAACTTCTGCGTTCCCGGCACCGACTCGACGCTGGTCCACATCAATGGATGTTTCAGCGACGACGAGGACTTCGACGGCCAGTCATACCGCAAGGATTGGCCGGGCACCAACCCGGACGTTGCGACGGACCGGGCGCTTCATCCCTCGCCGGTCTTGTTCACGAGCCCGTTGGCGAACGGCAAGACCAACTACTCGACCATCGCGTTCGAGGCCGACCTGCCGCGCATCGAGGCGTCGGATTCGCAGGACGACCCGCCGTTCTGCGATCGGGACACCGGCGCCAACTGCGTGAACCCACCGCGCGGGGCGGCGTTCTACCCGTTCTTCACCACGGGTGTCAGCCACGGGTCGTGCGTGTGGCAGCAGGGCGGTGGCTTCATCCCGGGTACCACGAACACGTTCGGAGGCAGTTCGACCTCGGAGTTCGGTCCGCTGCTGAAGACGGTCTACCCGGCGCCGGGATTCACCACCGTCACCCGAATCAACAACTTCAACAGCGGAGACAAGCCGAATCCCTGCACCGTCGGCTAACGCCTGCTCTCCAGTCCAAGGACGGAGCGGCCCCTCGCCGCGGGGCCGCTCCGCACTTTCTCGCCAGCTGCTGAGTCGGCGGAGGTACCGTGCTCGGTGGAGGGCGTCGTGCTCTACGGACTCTTGGCAGACCTCGTCGTAGTCGTCCATCTCGGCTTCATCGCGTTCGTTGCCGTCGGTGGCTTTCTGGCGTGGCGCTGGCCCCGGCTGCTGTGGCTGCACGTGCCAGCCGTCACCTACGCGCTGGTCATCGTGACCGTCGGCTTCGACTGCCCGCTGACGCCGTTGGAGAAGCACCTCCGCCACGCCGCCGGGCAGGCGGGCTATGCCAAGGGGTTCGTCGATCACTACCTAACCGGAGTGCTCTACCCCGACCGGCTACTCGTGCTGGCCCAAGCCCTGGTTGCAACCGCCGTCATCACCAGTTACGCCCGGCTGCTCTTCAGGCACGGCGCAACCCGGCCGGGTAGCCGGCCGGTTCAGTAGGTGGCGCCGAAGTCGCTGCGCGGCACCGTGGCCAACACCTGTTGCTGGTAGTAAATCGGGCCGCCTTCGTCGGCGACGGCCGTCGACCGGTAGTGCGTCGAGACCATCAGCGCGTAGATGTTTCCCTCGGAGATCGCCAGCGCGAAGTAGTCGCCGATGAACCCGCTGCCCTTCGCGCAGGGATCCGTGGCTCCTGCGCACGGGTACTGGGACAGGCCGCCGAGATGCTGACCTGGCTGCTCCGGATCCCACGCATACTGCGAGATCCGCGCGTTCGAGCCCACGGGCGCGGCTCCGCTGCCGCTGTCCTTGTACGCCTGCAGCGAGGTGTTGATGCAGAAGTTCGTGCGTCCGACGTCGGCGGACAGGATGCTCTTGTCGTTCGGGCAGGCCTGACGCCGGTCGTAGAACACGACGGCGACGGCACCATCAGGGCCGGCGGCGATCGACGGCTGGAACTGGTCGGTAGGCACGCCTGACGCATCGACGTTGTCGTTGACCACGACCGGCGCCCCCCACGTGGCACCCCCGTCCGTCGACTGGGTGAACTTCACGTCCGCCTGCCCGCCGGCCGTGTCCCAGTCCTCGTAGGTGAGGTAGAGGTGGTTGGCGTACGTCGGGCTGGCTGCGAAACTCTCGACGATGCCGCTGCGGAAGCGGGTGTTCGGGTACACCTCGCCGGGCGGGACGGTCGCGGTCGTGATCGGGACGAACGCGCTGAACGTCCGGGCATCATCGGTCGAGCGGGCGACGTAGATCGTCGACGGGTCACCGTTCGGCGGGAACGACACAACCGAGACGTCGACGTTCCCGGCGGCGTCGATCGCCGGGATCACATAGGTGGCTCCCGCGGTGACCTGAGACGGCGTGCTGATCGTCACCGGCTTGGCGAACGTCTGGCCGCGGTCGCGAGATACAGCCATGCGCACCTTGATCCCGCCGCCGTTGCCGTTGAAGACCGCCCAGGCTGCGTACACGTGGTCCTGGAACTTGTTGCCGACGATGTGGTTGACGGCGACCCACTGCTTGTCCTCGACGTGGCCGAGCTGTAAGGCCGACGCGTTGTTCGGCGGCTCGAGCGGCACACCGCCGTTGCCCTTCACCCAGGTGCGGCCGAGGTCGTCGCTGTAGGACATGTCGATCTCGCCGTCCGGATGCAGCCTCGTCGCGTCGAAGAACGAGTTGTACGGCAGCATCGTCTGGTACACGCGACCCTTCGTGTCGAAGTCGGCGTTCGGGTCGGTGGAATTGGTCCAGCTCGGCGGCATGTCCTGCGTGCCGGTCGAGAGGCAGTCGTAGCCCTGGACCTGGTTGTTCCCCGAGGGCGTCCCATCCAGGATCTGGTACGCGCCGTTGTAGAACATGTAGAAGGTCGAGTACTTGTCGAAGAAGAACTTCGACGTGCCGACGAGATCCTCGGTACCCGGCTTGACCGCAAGCCACGACTCCGAGTGGTTCGCGTTGAACGGACCCGCGCCGCACGTCCCAGCGTCCGGGACGCGCTCGCCCGGCGGCACCGGGTAGCCGCCGCCCGTCGTCGGCGAGCTGGCGACGGCGTTGGTGAACGCCACGCTGGAAGTCCAAGCCGGCGGGACCGCAGATGCTGCGCCCGCCGTCAAGGAAAGCGGAACCGTGATCAGCGCGGCCATCGCTGCCGCGTGCAGTCGCTTCATGTTTGCTCCAGCCCCCGATAGGCCGACCCGCGACGCGGGCTCGCACACTGACATGCAAAGCCTGGCCCTACTGCGCGAACAGCACAACAGGATGCACGTCGTTGATGTCGGATGTTCTGGCTATGGTCGGAACGTGGCTGATCGATCTACGCGCGCGCTGCCGACCCTGAGCGTCACCGACGCGCCCGATCCGGACGATGTCGCGCTGATCTCGGACGCGCTCGAGGAGTTCAACGTCCAGGCGACGGGCACCGACGATCGCCGGCAGCTCGCCGTCCTGGTCAAGGATCCACAGACGAATCGGGTGGTCGGCGGGCTGACCGGCCGTACGTCGCTGGGCCTGTTGTTCGTCGACCTGTTCCATCTGCCGCCCGAGCTCCGCGGCTCCGGCATCGGCAGCGAGGTGCTCCGCCAGGCGGAGGCCGAAGGACGCAGGCGTGGCTGCCGAACCGCGGTGCTCTACACGATCAGCTTTCAGGCGCCCGGGTTCTACGAGCGCAACGGCTGGCGCGTGTTCGGGGAGGTCCCGTGCGATCCACCCGGTACGACACGCGTCTTCATGACGAAGAACCTGCGGTAACACCGACCGTGGCCGGCTGGCGAACTCGGCCGGGCCGATGACGGCGGTGCTAGGTCTTGGGTGGCCTGGGTGCACCCCCACGCCCGACGACCGCGCGCGCCGAGAAGAACATGACTACCAGCAACGGGCTGGCCATTACCAATAGCACGAAGCCGATGGGACCTCCGGCGATCGCCAATCCGACCAGCAGGCCCATGACGGCGAGCACCAGGATCGGTGGGTGGTTGCGTTTCATGACGGCCCCCTCCTCCGCAGGAAATGGGACGCCTTGACAGTGCGGCGGAAGTGGATGGCTCCGCTAGTGAGTTAAGACTCCTCCGGGCAGGGTCGAAGGTCAGGACCTTGGCCCTGGACGGCGTTGCGCGACATGGAACCGGCGTCCGGTGATCTCGTCGGGCACCACCCGCATGAAGCGAGGCTTCGGTGTCGCGGTCCACGAGGACAACGGGAACGCGAGATCGTCGAGGAGCTCGTGCATCGGTACCTCCGCCGCGTGCCCCTTGATCACGACGCTCCACGCCGTGCCTGTTGCGGCGTCGTAGCCGTCCACCTCGAACGCGACGGCCGAATCGACGAACACCGCGGAAAGCTTCGTCCCTTCCGCGGTGCGGAAGACGATCGTCGCTTCGTCGACGGCGTAGTTGACGGGAAATATGTCTGGACGCCGATCGACTGAGACGGCCAGCCGTCCCACCTCCTCGCCGCCGACGAGCCGCCAGCACGTCGGCACGTCGAGAACAGCGATCCCGCCGCCCATCTCGCTCGTCATGGCGCGAGTCTCGGTGAAGAGTTGCCGAGCCGACAGAGCATGTAGTCCTGACGCACCAGGGTCGAACGCTCTGCAATTCTCCACCGCGCGCCCGCCGACAGAGCCGCGGTTAGGCGACTGATATGCGGCGCGCCGTCGGGAGGGCGACAGGCTAGGGCTGGTTGCGCCAGATGAGGCGGTGGACGCCGAGGTGTCGCGGCAGGGAGCGCAGGCCGGGAATGAACGGCAGCAAGATCAGTCCGAGTGTTAGGACTGCCATCAGCGCCCAGACGAGGGCGTCGGCGTTGTCGGAGGTGGAGAACGGCTTGACCTGGTACCAGAACGTGTAGAGCCACATCCACGGCTGGCCGGGGTAGTTGGCCGTCTCGTTCATCATGCCCCACTGGTCGCCGCCGAGATGGTCGGCGCGGGCCTGGTCTTCGAGGTAGGCACCGTCGGCGAGTAACAGCAGCGGCTTGGACTCGTCGCCGACATAGAACGTGCTGCTGGACGTGAGCAGCCCTTCGAGGTCGCCGCTGCGGGCGAGCGCGAGGAACCCGGTCGCGATCACTGGAACCGGGCCGTAGTCGCCGGACGCGACCTTGGTCGGATCGCCGTCGGGCGCGGCCGCGAGTGCGTCGGAGTACGCGACGGCCCACGTCGTCTGCTGGTCGGGGGTCGCGGCACGCCAGGTCTGCAGCTTCGCGGTAAGGTCCGGATTACCGGTGACCGTGCTCAGCGGTGTGATCACTAGGTCATTGGCGCTGTCGATCGGGATGCGGACGCTGCCCCATCGTTGGACCGGAAGGGGCCCGAGCTTCTGGCCGTCGGCAGCCCGGTTGTACGGCGCGCCGTAGCTGGCGCTGGTGCTCGTACCGGCGAGTTCGGCCGTGGCGGTCGCGACGACGTCCTCGGGTGCCGCGCTGGCCCAGTTCGCCAGCGTGATCGCGTTGCGGTCGGGCGAGGAGAACACCGCGGCAAGCAGGACGGTCAGCAGGCCGACGACCACCACGGCGATGACGAATTCCTTGACCAGGTCATACGGGCGGGTCGGGAACAGATGCGTGTCCGGGGTCGTATCGCTACGCCGCCGGATGCCGCGTTCGTGGCTCATCGCGCTCGCACCGCCGGATCGGCCGCGCCGGCGACCACGGGCGTTGCCGGCACCTCGTCAGCTGGTGACTCCTGCGTTTGTTCGGGTGGCACAGCGTCGAACGGCGGCACCACTCCGTGCCGGCGGACGAGGATCACGTGCGTCACGACGATTACGCCGACGATCAGTGGCAGCAGCATGATGTGCCACAGCAGCATCTGCCCCGTGTTCAACACGTTGAACACTGCGCCGACACCGACGGAGTTCAGACCGTCCTTGGCCTGCGTTGAAATCCATTGCGAGTCGAAGTTGGTCTGCGAGAGGTAACCGGTGAACGCCGTCGCGATCGAGCCGACAAACGCCACCGCGCCCGTGATCCACGTCAACGCCCGCCTACCGCGCCATGCCGCCTTGAAGAACTCGCCCCACAGGTGGATCACCATGAAGACGAAGAACAGCTCGACGCTCCACAGGTGCATCGAATTGAAGAAGTGACCGACCGACGAGGTGTGCCACCACGTCGCGCCACCCACCGTGAGCACCACTCCGGAGACGATTACGAACAGCAACGCCGCGAGGGTGGCCACGCCGAATACGTAGATCCATGATCGGACGTAGGCCGGCTGGCGGTCGGGCAACCACTGGCCTTCCGGCACCGTGCGGCTTACGCGCTTACGCAGCCGTACGGTCCAGCTGCGTGAGGGCGCCTGGTCAGCGGTGCTCATCGCGACCCTCCTCATGGACGTCGTCGCTGCCGTGAGGGAACGGAAGGATGAGGGCGAGCGCGAAGATCACCAGCATCAGCACGATGATGACGAGGTTCGTCAGCGAGATCTGGATGACGCCCCAGTGCACGAAGTACGCGTGGCCGGACAACGGACCCCATGCGCCGATCATGACGCGATCCCGTGCTCTGTCAGGACCGTGGACATAGCTGCCTCCTGCTTGATGCGAACAGGAAAGCGCCAAGCCCCGGGCACATGTAGAGGCGAACGTCCCGACGCGCGCAGGAGCGTGCGAGCCCCGCCCGCTACCGAGGGACCAACCTGAGCACGTCGGCGATCGCCGCGGGGCGAAGGTCGGTTGCCAGTCGGGCCGGGTAGTAGTCGTCGGTCAGGTAGGGCCGCAGCAGGTTCAGGTAGTACGGGCTGGTCGGCACCGCGCTGGTGCCTCCGGGCAGGGCGGATTCGGCCCGTACCTGACCACGGCCCGTCTCGGCGATGAATCGGCGTGCCGGGCCGCTGTCGAAGCCGAAGCTGTCACTGTTGGCGGCGCGGACGCCATGAGCGGCCGAGTCCACCGTCTCGAAGCCGCCGTCAACCGGAATCCCGGGCAGGCCGGGTAGCGGTTGCGGGAACTGCCCGAAGGCCGGTGGCACGCTGAACGGACCGTCCAACGGATGCTGCAGGACGATCCGGTGCAGCAGCCCCCATCTGTAGTCCGACAGCTGCGTCGAGCCGTGGAATGCGGGATCGAAGGCCGGCCCCGACAGCAGGCTCAGCCCGGCGGAGAGGCTGTGCAGCAGCAGGTAGTCGCGGGCCGCCGACGGGTCGCTGATACCCGGCACCGCGAAGAAGTTCACGCCGGACGCGCCGAGCCCATGCGCGCTCGCGAAGTCGTCGAGCAGATGGCGCAGGGCGGTGACGGCCTCAGCCCCGTCCGGTTTCGGCAATGCCCCGAGTGGCGCGTCGATGATGCTTGCGACAGCCTGCGAGCGCCAGACCGCGTACAGGGTGGCAGCCACGCTGTCGGCGATCTCGGCGGCGGACGAGTCGGAGAGCACGCCATTGCGATCTGCCGCGTCGTAGCCCTGTGGGATGCCGGTGGGCGTGGTGAAATCCCAGGTCGCCAGCCGCTGCACGGCCTCAGCCAGCCGGTCGTCGCCGGCCAGCGCCGCCAACTGCGGCAGGCTGCTTGCTTTCGCATCGGCGAGCGCGCGCGTCAGCCACGGAACGAAGTACTCGGCGTCGAGGAGCGTCGTGTCGGACTGCATGGCCTCGATGTCAGCCATCGACATCTTGTGGCCGCTGCCCAGGCGCTCGCGCACCATCTCGGTGATCCGCCCGGCCCGGAAGCCGTCGTAGCCGGGGTTCAGGTAGTAGATCCCGCCGCCCGGACGCAACTGGTTCAACGGGTCGTTGTCGAGCACCGTCCCGGCGGGGTCGTTGTTCGCGTTGACGAACCAGCCCTCGGGCGGATTCACCACGTGTGGCATCTCGGCGGCCGGGTAGATCTCGTACGGAATGGCCTGCTGCGGCTGGGGATTCTCGACCGGCAGCCACTCGTTGCCACCCTGGCCGTTGCGGATGAACCACGGCGGCAACCCGGACACCGTGCCCGCCTGCAGATCCTCGCGAACCGGCATCTCGGCACTCGTGAAGTACGCGATGTTTCCGGCGGTGTCGGCGTACGCCCAGTTCTGCGAGCCGACGTCGAAGAACTGCAAGCCGCGACGGAAGTCGGCCAGGTTCCGAGCTCGGTCCCAGGCGAGGAAGGTCTCCAGCTCGAAGGTGGCGCTGAAACCTGTGTACTGGATGCTCAGCGCCGCGCCGCTGGCCTGATCCAGCTGCACGATGGGTCCCTGGTTGCGGCGCGGCACGATCAGCGTGGCCGGCGGCACGCCATCGGCGCCCGTCGCTGTGGTCAGCGATCCGCCGCTGTTGTAGCGGAAGGTCTCCGGGATCGGCAGCACATGCTCGAGGGCGCCCTTGTACACAGTGGACAGTCCGCTCGGTGACGTGGCGTCGGGGACTACCTGCTCGTTGTACGTGTCGGTGACGTCCATCGGGTTCGTCGTGGCGCCCCAGGCGATGAAGCGGTTGTGCCCGATGATGACGCCCGGCGTGCCGGCGAACCCTTCGCCCTCGACGTCCATGCCAGGTGCGCGCAAGCCGATCGGGTAGAAGGTGGACGGCGCGCCGAGTGACAGGTGCGGGTCGTTGGCGACGAGCGGCAGTCCGTCCATCGTGTTGCGGCCGGCGATCGCCCACTCGTTCGATCCCTGACTGCCGGCCGAGCGAGCGGCCTGGGTGAAGAGCGGATTGCTTGCGATCCTTGCCGCGTAGGTCTTGCCGAGTCTGGCCGACTCGGCAAGCCGGCGAAGATCGGCGGCGGAGAGTCGCGTCGTCGACGACGATTTCTCGGCGCTCGCGTCCGGGACGGTCGATGCATCGCTGAACGGCTGTGAGCGCATCACGTCCTGGCTGAACAGAGCGACGCCCCGCACCGGGCCGAACGCGTCGACATAGGCCTGCAACTGCACGGTCGGGCCGATGTCCACGTCGAAGGAGAGCTGGAAGCTGATGGCCTTGCCGACCGTCAGGGAGTCCAGCGGAGTCCACGGCGCCGCGGCGGCCAGGTTCAGCGCGGCGTACTCCGCGGGCAGCGGGTGACTTGCCGTATACGCGTTGACGCCGTCGGCGTTAGGCCTGGAGTGTCGCCTTGAGATCGGCCGGTGCCACGGCCCAGGTCCGTTCGGCAGCGCGGCCTAGGCCGATGGTGCGGGCCTGGACGTCGGACGGCAGCGCGGCCTTGCCGAGCAACTCGGCCAGCGTGCCGCTCGGGGCACGACGGTTGACGTCCATCTGGAACAGCCGGTCGCGGGCCTGCACCCACCCGTTCAGGAAGAACGCATCGTGTAGCGAGGACGCATCGACGTGCGTGATCCCGTCGCTGTCCGTCGTGAGGCTCGCCGGATGACCGAGACCGGCGACCCTGAGCGACGACCCTGCTGAGGCCGTTTGTTGCCCCGTGGCCGCAAGGCAGGCGACCGTTACGACGCCGACAGCGATGAGACTGGACAACCGACGCATGGCGGCCTCCCCGACCTGATGCCACTCGAAGCCCAGACTGGCCATTGCGTCTTACCGCATCTGACAGTGCCGCGCCAGGGGATGCCGGCCCGGCGTCGTGGCGTCAGTGGGTCAGGCCGCCGGACACCGCGTGCACGAACGCGGCGACAACCTCGTCGGCGCTCGTCAGCGCGTCGATCTGGCCACCCACCGGAGCGAGCGCGTTGGTGAGCGCATCGGTCTGTAGCCGTTTGCCGAAGGCGAAGACGCCGATCTGGACGCGCTTTCTCGGATCAGCCGCGGCCAGCGCGCTCCTGAGGTGGGCAAGGCTGATCGAGACGGGGTCGTCCTGGTTGACGCCGTCGGTGAAGAGGAGAATCTCGTTGGGCATGGCGGCTTGGAAGTGCGCCTGCTGGTACCTGTACGCAGCCAGGATGGTGTCGTAGAGCCCGGTCCCGGTCTTGCGGGCGGTGAGCGTCGCGGTCGCGGCGGCGAGTTTCGCCCGCTGCGCGCTGACCAGCGGCGCGGTCGGCACCAACTGCTGGTAGTCGTTCGGCGGGGCCAGCTCCGATCCGAACTGCCACAACCCGAGCTGGGCGGTGTCGGGCAGCAGAGCGTTGACCTGCCTGACGCCCTGCCGAACGAGCGCGATCAGCGGCGATCTCGTGCCCGGCGCGTTGTCAGCCATCGAGCCCGAGACGTCGACCACGACCAGGACGTCGGCGACGCGCTGCGCCGGCGTCCAGGTCGTAAGGACGTGCCACATCGCGTGCTGGACCGTGACCGGCATCGGTGGTGCAGTCACCGGCGGCAGCTGCGCATCCCCGGCAGCGGGCGGTGCGGCGGCCGGCCACTTCGCGGCGCGCAGGCCGAACGCGTGCAACGCACGTTGTCCAGCCTTGTCGGTCAGCGCAGTTCGCAGCCTGGACAGCGCGGCTGCCCGGTCTGGGTGGGCCATCCCGGACCCCGTCGGGTACCAGGTGAAGCGCATCAGAGCGGTGTCGTCGCTCGGTGCCACAACCGTGAAGTGGTCGCCCTGCCCGGACCGCAGCAATGCGTACTCCGCGACGATGCCCACGTCGCCGGTCTTCCTGGGTAGCGCGGGGCTGGCGCCATGGACGGTTGTGCCGGCCTGCCATGCCCGCAACAGGTCATAGGCGGAGATCAGCGGGCCGGAGGATTCGATCACCGCGTAGGTCAACGCCCCTCCC
>Ga0137376_10001385_pt1 | contig 13363 bp, 14 predicted proteins | sample SagtaG_23_FD_104814 | JGI IMG/M metagenome (GOLD analysis project Ga0137376, IMG submission 104814) | Vadose zone soil microbial communities from Sagehorn Ranch, Mendocino, California, USA - Sage2_L_20_16 metaG | ecosystem: Environmental > Terrestrial > Soil > Vadose zone | place: USA...
GCGGAGAGGGAGAGATTCGAACTCTCGGTACGCTATTCACGTACAGCCGCTTTCCAGGCGACCCAATTAAACCACTCTTGCACCTCTCCACAATTACTCCGGTTTGACGTTCGGGGTTATTTCATTATAACCCCTCACTACTTGGTCAAGCTAAAGCTTGACTGGCATCAAGACCGGTGCGTAGGCCACTATGCGACCTCTCCACAACAACTTTACGAACAAAATCATTGTAGCACATCTGTTAAGTTTAGCGCAGAAGATGCTTGGCCACCACAACAGCATCAACCCTGGCCGCACCAGCGTCTAGTAATAGCTTGCTGGCGGCTTGCAAGGTGGCTCCAGAGGTTGTGACGTCGTCGACCAGCAACACGTGCTTGCCGGCTACCTTGGCACCTGGCAGCAGCCCAAACGCCTGCGCCGCTTGCCGCGCTCGGGCTGCCCGGCTTGCGCCCACTTGGCGACCGCTGTGGCGGCGCCACAAAAACGCTTCTCGCGCCCAGGGTTTGTCTTTGGCAATGGCACGAGCTAGCAGCAGTGACTGGTCATAACCGCGGCTTCGCACCCGCGACGGGGCAGTTGGTATATGGGTAACCACAACATCGCTTGGCAAATAGGGAAGTGCTTGCAGCATCGCCTGGGCAAGTGGTTGGTAAGCAGCCCGCAGGCGATCAAATTTATACGCTTTTATGATAGTACGCACCGTGCCATCGTAAATAGCAGCCATCCAGACATGCCCTGGACTAGTCTGTTTGGCGCAATCAGGGCACACCGCCGAGTCGCGGCTTGGTTTGTTACACAAAAAGCACGCTACGTGCGGCTCCTCGAACACGTCTACAAAACAAGCCGCGCACAGAACATTGTTTTCCTTACTACACAAAAAACAATGATGAGGGGCGATAACGCTTATGGCTTTCTCGAGTAATGATGTCATTTTTACCTCTCTTCAGCATAATATTGCAATACTTTATCAGTTTCCGCTATAATCGTCACATAGATTAACCCAAAGAGCCCAACAAGTATAGTAACTTATACGAATACGAAGCGGAGGAGAGAATGGCACGGGGACAGAAGCAAAACGACGATCTTCTCATGGAAGACGAACTGGCAGCGGCATTCCTGAATGACGACGATGATGCTCAGGTGGGGGACGATCAGCAACAGCAGACTCAGGCCGACGAAAACTGGGAGGAAGAAGAAGGCGTCCCAGGACAGCTAGCGGTCGACGTATACGAAACTGTCGAAAAACTAGTTGTTAAGGCGCGCACCGCTGGCGTAAACAAGCAGGACTTAGACGTCAGCATTTCCGACGGCATTTTAACTATTAGCGGTACGCTCAGCAGCGGCGATGACGACGTTGAGCATTGGCACATCCAGGAATGTTACTGGGGCGAATTCTCTCGCACTATCGCCTTGCCCATTCCTGTTAAGGAAGAAGAAGTGGAAGCTGTGTTAAAAGATGGCGTGCTAACCATCAGCTTTACCAAGGTCAGGCAAGAACAGGCTCGCAAGATTCAAATTCAATAAACACTCTCCCACGACTTACGCACTTTTCCCTTCAGGCACAAGACGGCCGTCAGGGGAAAGTGCGTAAGTCGCGTCTCCTTGTGCCCACAAAAACACCGGTACTTTTGCCGGTGTTTTTGTAAAAAAGTGGGGGCAGTGTATTAAAATACCAGCTGGCTGCCGGCATTTTAATCTTGAATCCGAGTGCTTATTTAACCCGTACAGCTGCCACGTGGCTGCCAACGGAAGTGCTCTTCTGCAACTGGTCAGTCACAAAGCGGACGGCGGCAAACGCCAGGAAGGCCACAATAATACCGATAATGGCGTACAAAATAGTGTTCTTGGCCGAAGTAACCGCGCCTTGGTCACCACCAGACACAACATAGCGGATACCACCAATAATCAACATAACGACCGAAATAGCACCAATCAAGAACAGCAAAATGTTCGTCACGGTATTGAAGATGCTGCCGTCACCAAACAAGTTTTGGGCAGCGTTAGTTGGCTTGGCACAGTTTGCACCAGCACCAATGCCGCCTTGCGTTACATCATTACAGGTTTGTGCGTGCACAACGTTAGGCGCAACAAGGGCAAAACCCAGCACTAATGCTGGCACCACAAGCATGGATCCAGCGAGTTTTTTCATGAATGACTTCATGTACTTTCTCCTTATTTCTATCTATATGCGTTTATTGTATCACGTCTCACATAGAGTGCTAGTGGTTTTAAGGCGCATATAAATCCTACCCGCGCACCACCTAAATACAGGTTAAATATTCCGCAAAACGAAGTTGACGATCGCGTAGGCCGCTACCGACACAATCAAGCCCACAATGGCATATAGGATAGTATTTTTAGCGCTCGTAATACCGCCTTGGTCGCCACCGGATAAAACATAGCGGAAGCCACCAATAATAATCATCAGCACCGATATGGCACCGGTAAGAAATATCAGAATATTGCCAACATTTTTGAGTGTCCCGGCAACTGTCCGCGTACTGTTGGGGTTAGTACAGGAGTTGCCAGTCCACGTGCCACCAGAGCCTTCACAAGCCTGGGCTTCTGGGCCATTAGCCGGAAGTAAGGGCCCCAGCTGAGCTGCCACCGGTTGGACCGCTGCCAGGTTAGCACCAACCACCGCCACCGCCATTGCCAGGCCGGTAAGTGTCATTTTGAATTTTTTTATCATCCTTTTTTGCCCTTTCACCTAAATCCTAGCTAATACAAAATTGACGATCGCGTAAGCCGATACAGACACCACCAAGCCCACCACGGCATACAAAATAGTGTTTTTGGCGCTATTGATTCCGCCTTGGTCGCCACCAGACAGGGTGTAGCGAATACCGCCAATCACAATCATCAGTATGGCAATTGCGCCGCCCGCAAATATAATTGTGTTTATAATTTTGTTCCATATTGAATTCGGCCCAAAAAGCCTATCGCTGGTGCCGGCACAAATTGCCGAACCAGGATTAGCGCTGCAAGACTGAAAAACCGGCACCGCAGCGGCAGCGGACTGTGGCAAAACAAAACCAACTGAAACGCCGAACATAACAGTACTAGCTAAAACAAACAGCATTCTCTTCATTGTTCAGACTCTTCCTATCACAAATTGTACAATAACAAACGCTATCATAGAAACAACAAGGCCAATCATAGCAAACAAAATAGTATCCTTGGCGCGCTGAATCAAGCCTTGATCGCCATTGCTAGCTGTATAGCGCACCGCGCCAATCACCACAAACAGCAACGCCCAAGCACCAACAAACACGAAGATTGCGCCAATAATATTGGCCCAAGTGTTTGCGTCCGCCGCCACAACTGGTATACCTATATCGTTATGATTGACCCTGAGCTGAGCAAGTAACAGTAAATTACACATATCCTTATTTTATAACCTGGATGCCAGAAACTGCACAATAGCTACCGATGACAAACAAATAACCAGACCAATGATTGCGTCGCGAATAGTGTCGCGAGCACCGCTGATTTGGCCGGGGTCACCTTGGCTTTTTGTAAGCTTAATGCCACCCCATATAACAAACCCAACAGCGGTGTAGCCGGCAATCTTGATAGCTGTCTCAAGTAATGGAAACGCGATCAACCAAAAATCCTCTAATTTACTGAGTACCGGTCCGCCCTGACTGTCCCTAGGCAAACAAGCATACCACGGCGGAAAGCCAAAAAAACTGCTGCCGGTGCATGTGGCCGCCACATGGCTGAGCGGTGAAGCAGCGTACGCACCGACTGGCGAGCTTGCATTCACCAGCAGGCCCAAACCCATCACAACGACTAGAATGGATAGTTTACGGCGCATGGCAACTATTGTAGCACTCCACCTGGTACCAAGAAGTTAATAATGGCGAACATCAACGCGTAAAGCAGCACTCCGACCAACGAGTTGATAATAGTTATGACACCCTGTGTCGTTTTAGAAGAGTTGCCTCTAGCCGTTAAATATAAATAGCCACCATACACAATACCACCAACTGCTGCCACACCCACGCCAACCGACAAAAACTTCAGAATAGTGGTTAGGAGCAAAAATATTGGATTTGTTTCAAGAGTAGTACCTTTGTCGATACAATTTTGGCCATTAATCGGAATAGCCACCGCCACTTGGTTGTCGCCGCAAACCACGCGGTTAGGACCCTGCGCCAATACCGCGTGAGCGGTGATAAATTGCGTCAGCATCGCGGCAGCCAGTAGGCCACCGGCCACCAACGACTTAAAGTTTTTCATTTTGTTCTGTGAAATGGAATTCATAACGTAATAAATCTTATCTATAGGGTAGCGCGGAATGGGCGTTTTCGCAATGAACCCATTTCATATCTCCCCTATGTTAAGCGAAAGTGTTTCTGCCGAGTGCGATTTGGCAGTTCTCGTGACAAGGCGTATCTGTAGATACGCCGCGAAGCGAAACTGGCAAAGCGTGCCGACAGAAGCACTTGAGGCTGGAGGGGAGATAAGGAATGGGTTCAATCGGCCTGCGCGAAGAACCCTCGACCCGTAAGCCTTAACGCTACGGGCCGAGGGAGCGACCGGGGTCGCTGCAGTTCTTCGGCTGAAGGTCAGTAGCCACTATCACCGTTGGCCAGGCCTCCTACTACGAACACGACCCCGGCGAAAATCAGGAAGATTACGCTAAGGCCCAGGCCTATCCCGGCGTCGATAATCTGCCACTGCGAGGTCCGTTCTTCCGGAGTCAGACCACACAAGCATGGCCCGGCGTCGGTTAGCTGTTGGATGAGCTGTGCCCGCATGTGCTTCCCCAGTATGTAGCCGCCAACCCCCAGGACTGGCACCGAAAGTGCCGCCACGATCAGCAGCGGCCACCGTATTACCCACAGCGTTTTGATCATTGTACCTCCACCCCACCTCGTCTCGAAGAACCGCTCTATAACTATAAAATAAAAACACCATAGCCACAACATTAAAAGCCCCGCATTTGCCGAGACCTAAAAAATACGCTATCTTACAAATATAGACTAGGGGGGTTATTCGCGCTAAAACCTATTTGCCGGCGCAGCCACAAAAAGGCCGACAGGCTATCTATAAATAAAAAATGTGTACACTGGAGGCAGAACCGACGACCGCGCCAACGACGAAAGTCCCGCCTACCAGTAGGAACACGCAGCCGATTCTAGCACGGCTTGCAGGCACATTTCAAGCCCACGCGGCAGACCAATCGTGCTGTATATGTTTGGGATTGATTGCGCAAATAAATCAGACTTGGTTATAATAAATCGAAGACAAAGCTTGCCCAAGCAGGGCAAAGCAAAACGAAAGAAGAGTATAGGACACCGAGCAAATGGCAAAGCTAAACATACGGAGGGGTGGAAGTGTTCTCATTGCCGTAATGATGCTTGTTTTTTCGGTGTTGGCGGCTTTTCGCAATGTTCCTGCGGCCCATGCCGCTGTTTCGTTCCAGCTTACTTGGGTGAATGCTACTACTGTCCGCGTAGGCGGTAGCGCAGTCCAAGCTCCCGTTAATATACAAGGACAGTTTACCGGTATTACGGTAGGCGGCGGCACACAAGTGGTGCAAGGGTTTAGAGCTGACGGCGTGGTAGATACGTCATTTGGTTGTAAATTAAACATTTACTTTCAACTTGTACCTGGTGGTAATGGGCAAATTGACTTCTCAAACACAAGCCAGATTGGCGCTATCGTTGGATCCTCACCCAGTACCTGTACGTTGCAGCAGGTTCAGAGCAATATAAACGGCGTGGTGCGCGACCCAAATGGTGGCAATGTTAATTATGTCGTCCAAGGTAATACTCAGATTGCCAATGTCGGTGCGCGCGGTACTGGCGGCGGCGGAGCGAGGGGTAGCGTTGACGTTACCGCGGGCATGGGCACGGCCAGCAACTTCACTGGCCTGCCAGCTACCGACACGTTTATTTTGTGCGAGTCCAGGGGCCAGTATATTACTAACAAGGACTTGCTAGACAGGGATTGTCTGGCCAGAAAAAACGGCACTGTTACTCAAACACTCACCACCGGCGGGCTTGCTACCCTTAAAAACGGACAAGGCCCGAATGGGGGTGATGAAAAGGCTTGGCAAGGCGTATTCAATAACGTGCCGGACGCCAACTATGTAGTTTGTAGCACCAACTTTAACGCCTGCCAATTCTTCAATGCCTCGGCACCAGCAACCGTCGTACGCGTATTTTACGGCCAAGCTCCCGGCTCGACCATCCCTGGCACGCCGCCAGGCTCAACCACTGGCCAGGATGAAAAAGTTTGTACAACCGGCGATGGCCTAGCCGGCGGCTTAGCGTGGGTACTGTGCCCATTTGCCCAGATTATCGTTAACGCATCAGAGTACATTCAAGATCACATTATTATTCCGTTCTTAACGGTCTCACCACTCACTACCAACAGTGGCGACCCGGTTTAGAACTTATGGCAAGCAGGGCGCAACTTTACCAACATCGTTTTTGTGATATTCTTCTTCATCATCATTTTCTCGCAGGCCACCTCGATTGGCATAAGTAATTACGGCATAAAACGTTTGTTGCCTAGGATGGTGGCGGTGGTGATTGCCTCGAACCTGTCGTATTTTCTTGCGGCCTTTGCTATCGACGCCTTCAATATTTTTGGCGGTGGCGTATCGCAATTAGTAACAACTGTTTTGAACCAATCTACCGCTTATGGCAACGGCGGCACCAGCGCCGGCACCGTACGGAGCATATTTACAATTGTGCCGATTGGGTTAGCTGCCGTTCTGTTTACCCCGGCGCTTGGATGGCTCATTAGTTTTTTGGGCTTTGGCTTCTTATTCATTCTGATAGCTGTCGTAACCTTAGTAATCAGGCAAATGGTTATCGTGGTATTAGTAATCCTATCCTCGCTTGCCATTTTGTGCTATTTGCTGCCAAATACCGAAGAATACTTTACTAAGTGGCGCAAGATGCTACTTAAACTGCTTATGATGTATCCGCTTATAGTGCTCCTGTTTGCGGCGGGCCAAATTTTTGGAGCAATACTGCAGAACCCTAACTTTAACTTTGGTAGTATTATTATAAACTACCTGCCATTCCATACTACATATTTTGCTCAGGTACATGACCTAGTTTCTGAAGGGGTACGCGTTGGAATGCAGTTCCTTGCGAAAACATCGCCTCTTGCTCTACTACCCGGGGCTTATTTTCTGGTGAGCCCAGCTGGGGCAAGAATAAAGTCACTCTACTCACGTGGCAAAAAACCCGTTAGCAACCTTGGCAGTAAGTTCCACGAAAATTTTGTCAAACCCCGCCAGAACGAAGCCCAGATGTTGCTGGCCAAGAACACCCGGGGAGGCAAGGCAGGCCAGGCTGTTTCATGGGTTGCTGGCCGGCGACCTCGGCGCGAACTTAGGCGAAGCTCTCGTCAGGCAGAGACAGAACTCGCGGAGAAAGCATACTTAGCCAACTACACAAGAACTCATCCAAGATACGCCAAAAGTGCAGCTGGGCCAGTTGGCGGCGCAGCTGGTCAAGCTCGTGTGCTCGGCAGAGCTGAAGCTGAAATCGCAAAACTTGAAACTCAGGAACTTGAAGACGCCATGTCTACTCTTACTAGAACGCTAAAAGATCTCAATATAGCAGATAAAACTTTCACGAATGGATTACAACAATACCTCTCAACAGGAAAAGACGAGGTACGAGACAGCCAAGGAAATGTTGCATATAAATTCAGCGAGCACCCTGGACTCATGAAAGCGGGCTTAAACCTGGCTGCTCAAACTGGCGAAGTCAACGCAATACGAGCAGCCCGTCTTTCAGATACTGTTGACCAGCGCATGGTAGACGACGTTATCCGACGCAACGACGGTAGTATGAAAGGCAAAGGCGGTTACGACCTAGCTATCAACTTTGATATCGCCAGGGGCAGAATGGTTCGCACCAACTCAAAGGGTAAGCCCATCGACGCTGCCGGAAATGTCATCACCGATCCTACTACCCAGGCTGCCGTTCCAATAACTAATGCAGGAGAGATGAAGATTGAAATGGAGAAACAACAGTTAATCACAATTGCCAACACGGGCGCCAACAGCATCGCAGGTATGAAGGCTAGCGTACTTGGTCACGCATCTGAACTGATCAGTCCGATCGACCCTGCTGATCCTGAGTTTGCAGAAAAGCAAGCATTACAAACAGCAGTATTAGCCTCGCTTGACACTTCTACTCGTGACGCTATAAGACAGCGTATGACTGAAATCTACAGGAATAAAACCACACTCAACAGCTCGGAAGCTCCTGATGCAATTGAAAGCATCATGAACAACATCTAACTGAAGTTCGTACTCGTTTTGCCGCTCAATTACATACCGTCATTTCCGACCTCAACCCTCAATGCTGCTACGAATTGCTTTATTAAACAAATTATGTTATTATTTTAACATCTGCTCAGACCATCTGGGCAAACGACGGCTCGAGAGGAACGTCATGAGTAAATACTCCTGGCACGAGGCAAACGGCGAAGCTGAACGGCTGCGCCAGGAACAAGAAAAGCGCGAGCGCGACGCAGAATGGGAAGAGAGAAAAGTAGCGGCTATCGTGGCGGGCAGACAATTGCGTGCGGAAATCTCGCAGCAAATCGTCGGCCCATTCCTGGAGGCCATGCGCAAAGCTGGCAACCCCGGTCTGGACCGCCGACTGAAGGGGTGGAGCGTCGGCACACCACAAGGAGCCAGACACCACATATATTGCGACAGTCCGACACCCTACTGCGATGTGTACCTGGAGGGAAGCTGGGTGTTTGGTTTTACACGAGGCATGATCGGGAGGGAGAGAGACATCACGGAAGGTCGAGAGTACAGTTCAAACAAAGAACTGCCCAACCCAGAAGAAGATGGAGTTCAGCTCTTCCACCGCCTCCTAGCTCGGCTCCTCACCCAACATGGAGTCCCCTTGCCCCGCGACTAAGCGACAACCGTCGCCCCAAAACCCTCGGCAACCCAAGGCGGCCCGCGCCGACACCGCCCATCAGCGGTGCTCGGCGCGGGCCTTGTTTGTTTTTAACCCCATTTGTTTAATGCCCATGCATCATTCATAATAAAGCCGTGGCTGTTTACAAAGTTCCACAAGATGTCGAGGCCGAGGATAAGTTAATTGGCCCGTTTAGTTTTCGCCAATTTATTTACCTAATAATTGTGGCGATTGCTGGGTTTGTGGGCTTTATTTTGTTTCAGGTGTTTCCGGTGCTGGCGATTATTCCGATCCCTATTATTCTGCTATTCGGGGCTTTGGCACTGCCGCTGCGCAAGGATCAGCCTATGGAGACGTACTTGCTGGCAATAGTACGTTATTACCTAAAGCCCAAGCGCCGCATGTGGGATCCCGAAGGAACTACTAGTCATATCGAGATAACCGCGTTAGTGGGCTCGGAACGCAGCCTTACTAAAGACTTTGACCAAGAAACCGCTCAGGAACGCCTAGACTACCTGGCTCGTGTTATGGACAGCCGCGGCTGGTCACTAAAGGGCGTAAATAAAGCCAACGACAGCGTGTCCGAAGGGGTAGCGGCCGAGGCCGCCAACGCCTTTGATATTATGGATGACCATGCCGAGCTAGCAAAATCGTTCGATACCTTGCTGGCCAAGAAAAACGTGTCCAGCCGCCAAGAAGCGATTGAAAAAATGCGTCAGGTTGGCACACCACCCACGCCCGCTCCACCAACTAGCGCGCCACAACCGGCAGAGGCTACACACCAAACATTCGCCAAAAATCCTTATGACGACGTGTTGCAAAAGCAATTCACGTCATCAAGTCAAGAGGGCACCGCAAACGCCCCGGGCTCTCCGCAAACGCCTGCCGACCCCAAGGCACCTCACTTCGACCCGTACCCCAACTCTATGCATCAAAAAGTTGTGCAACCCTATCACATTCCGCCTGCTCAAAGCTCACGGCTCAAACCACTAGAAAAGGTCGTACCACAACCAACCCAACCCAATGTGACACGGCAAGTATCGCCTGGTATAATGAGACTCGCAAGTAACAAAGATCTGAGCATTAGCGCAATTGCTCATGAGGCACATCGTCTCGAAGAGGGTGATGAGGGTGAGGTTGTTATACAACTCCACTAATGCTTGAATCACGAGCAATAACAGACATCGTACTCTGTCGTGAGCCACTGCGGGTGGCAACAAGGAGGGTACCCCGCTCACCACAGGCATATGCCAAGGATGAGCGGGAGGAGCCTTGCTGACAGGACCCGCCATGATCGGGAGTACAATAGTCTATAGAAAATTGGGAGTGGCCTGCCAATGCAGCCGCAAACGAATCAGCCAACTACACAACCGCCAGCACCGGTCGGCCAGACAGGTCAGACCGCTAACGTGGCGCCTGCGCCTCAGCCACTGGCTCCTCAGCCCGGTGCTATTGCCGCACCGCCGCAAATCCAGCCGCCAATCGCACCGAATACTGCTCCGGCAGCTGATGGACCAAACCCGCTCCAGCGCGGATTACCGCAATCGCCGCCCCGCAACCCCAATAGCTCACAAAACTCGTTGCTTATTTCCGAGCTGCGCGACAGCATGGCTATTATGAACGATGGCAGCATGCGCGCCGTGGTGGCCTGCCGCTCGATTAACTTCGACCTAATGAGCGAGCGCGAGCGCGAAGCCGTGGAGTACGCCTACCAAAACTTCCTCAATTCGCTGTACTTTCCGATTCAGGTGCTGATTCGTTCGCAAAAAGTCGACATCGGCCCGTACCTTGACCGCCTAGAAAAAATCCGCCGCGACCAAGACAACATGCTGCTTGGCGTGCTGATGGACGATTACATTAGCTTTATTGCCGCACTAGCGCAAGAGACCAATATTATGGACAAAAGCTTTTTTATTGTTGTGCCATTCTACCCCTCAGGCGACGTTAACAGCGCAGTCAACAGCAGCCGCAACATGCTTGGCAGTTTGTTTGGCACCCAAACCCAACAGCGCATCCGCATCGACGAAAACACCTACAGCAAGGCCAAAGACGAAATCCGCAACCGCGTGCAAACAGTTATGAACGGCTTGTTGCAAATTGGCATTCGCAGCACTCAGCTAAGCACCAAGGAATTGGGCGAACTGTACTACAACGTGTACAACCCCGACACCGCCGTGCGCGAGCCATTAGGCGACTTTACCAACTTGTCTTCACCGATCATCACCAAAGGGCAGGGGCAGGCGCCGCAGCCGCATTTGGATAAGGAGGTGTTGTGAGGCAATTTTCAATTTACAATGTTCAATTTTCAATAAATTCACAATTTCCAATGACCAAATGGGGATTAGAGGTTTGTAATTTGTTGCTTGAAAATTTATTGAAAATTGAACATTGTAAATTGAAAATACCCACCACCTCCAAAGGAGGCCACTAATGGCTCTCTTCGGCGGCAAAAAAAAGAGCGATCCAATCGCGATTGCCCAGCAGCAACGCGTGCGCGAGCAACAGGAGATCGAGCAGGAATTCCTGCGCGGCATAACCACCCTGCGTGACATTATTGCGCCGAGCTCACTGGAAATTCAGGCTGGATACTTCCGCCTGGGCACACGCTATGTGCGCACTATGTATGTATACGGCTACCCCCGCCAAATTTACACCGGTTGGCTGAGCCCGGTTATTAACATCGACGAAGTTATCGATGTCAGCATGTTCATGTACCCAATTGAAAGTCAGGTGATACTAAACAACCTGCGCAAAAAAGTGGGGCAGCTGGAGGCCAGCATTTCCATCAACCAAGAACGCGGCAAAGTGCGCGACCCAGGCCTCGAAGCGGCCATTCAAGACGCCGAGGAACTGCGCGACCAGTTGCAGGTGGGAGCGGAGCGCTTTTTCCGCTTTGGGCTCTATATTACCGTTTACGGCGAGAGTCTGGACGAGCTGGCGTTTGTGCAGCACAAAATTGAGACCATTCTGGGCCAACAGCTGGTCTTTAGCAAAGTCGCCTCCAGCCAAATGGAGCAAGGCCTAAACAGCACCGTGCCCCAAATGACCGACCAGTTGCAAATTCGCCATAACATGAATACCGGCGCCCTCAGCACCAGTTTTCCGTTCACCAGTGCCGACCTTACCCAAGAAAAGGGCGTGCTGTATGGCATAAATATGCACAACAATGGCCTGGTCATATTTGACCGCTTTAGCCTAGAAAACGCCAACATGGTAGTGTTTGCCAAGTCTGGTGCCGGTAAATCATTCACCGTCAAGCTGGAGGCCATGCGCAGCATGATGATGGGTACCGAAATTATTATTGTTGACCCCGAAAACGAGTATCAGCGCCTGTGCGACGCGGTCGGAGGCAGCTACATTAAACTGTCGCTTAATTCCGAAACGCGTATCAATCCGTTTGACTTACCCCGGGTGATTGAAAACGAAGAGGCCGACGACGCCCTGCGCGCCAACTTGATCACCCTGCACGGCCTGCTGCGTCTGATGATGGGCGGCGCCCAAATGCTGCAAAATGGCGTAACCATGCCAGCGCTCAGCCCCAGTGAAGAAGCAGACCTCGACCAAGCACTGATTGACACCTACGCTCGTGTCGGTATCACCAGTGACCCATTAACCCACAATTCGGCGGCGCCAACTATCAACGACCTATACGATACCTTGCTGCATATGGCTGGCAACGGCCCGCAATTGGCCCAGCGCCTACGCAAGTACACCACGGGTACCTTCGCCGGTATCTTCAGCCAGCAGTCCAATGTAGACATCAACAATCCGATGGTCGTGTTCAATATCCGTGACCTCGAGGACGAACTGCGCCCGGTAGCCATGTACATTGTGCTAAGCTACATCTGGAACAAAACCCGTGCCGACCAACGCAAGCGCATGTTAATTGTGGACGAGGCCTGGCAGCTGATGAAATACGACGACTCGGCCAACTTCCTATTTAGTCTTGCCAAACGAGCCCGCAAATACTATCTGGGCCTGACCACCATCACTCAGGATGTGGAAGACTTTATGGGCAGTAAAATGGGCCGGGCTATTGTGGCTAATGCTTCTATGCAGTTATTATTAAAGCAATCGACCTCAGCCGTAGACGTGCTGGCCGAAGTGTTTAAACTGACCGATGAAGAAAAGAAGCGTCTAGCCCAATTCCCGGTCGGGCAGGGACTGTTCTTTGCTGGTCAAAATCACGTGCATATGCAAATTATCGCCAGTCCGACCGAAACCTCGCTGATCACTACCAATCCGCAGCAACTGCAACAACTACAAGCACTCTACGAGCAGCAACAAGCTCAAGCTGCGTTGCCGCCACAACCAGCCGCGCCGATTCCTGACCAAACCTTCGCAGATCAAAACCCTGATCAAAATCAAACACCAACTAACTACTAGGTAAGCCACATGCCAACGCTGCAAGATCCAAAGAATCGCAATCCAGGCCAGCAGGAGTA
>Ga0137376_10001391_pt1 | contig 13345 bp, 10 predicted proteins | sample SagtaG_23_FD_104814 | JGI IMG/M metagenome (GOLD analysis project Ga0137376, IMG submission 104814) | Vadose zone soil microbial communities from Sagehorn Ranch, Mendocino, California, USA - Sage2_L_20_16 metaG | ecosystem: Environmental > Terrestrial > Soil > Vadose zone | place: USA...
ACTTCCAGCGGGAGCTGTTCCTCGACCGGCCCACCAACGTCCTGCTGGTGAAGTTCAACTACTGGCTCAGCCTGTAGCCAGCGCGCTCACGTCCTCGGGTCGCGCGAGGTGCACGTGCGCCACCCTTCGCCCGCGCGCGAGCAGCGCGCGGATGTCGCCCCGCGCCTGGGCCCGCTTCAGCCGGCCGAATGTGATGCCCATGCCCGGAATCTCGGCATCCTCCGCGTCGTCCGCGGTCACGACCAGGAACAACCCCGTGTTCGGCCCGCCCTTGTGCAGCTGGCCCGTGGAGTGGAGGTAGCGCGGGCCGAAACCGAGCGTGGTCGCGCAGCCCCCTCCCAGGGCACGGGCCCAGGCCGCGCGCACGGCTTGCAGCCGGGCCGCGATATCGGGGGTGGGCGGGAGGTAGGCGAGGATGGCGAAATAGTCTCCCGGCCGGAACGTGCGACGCAGCGCATCGGGAGTCATGGTCGCCAGGGGTGCACCATGCAGCGCCCCGGCGGGCTCGGTGCGCCCCTGCCCCAGCTCGGCGCGCGCCAGGGCCTTCGCCTCCTCGACGTCGGGTTGGTCGAATGCGTTCACCCCCAGACGGCTGCACAGCTCTTCGGTGGTGTACGCCCACCCCAGGAACTCCGCGCCCAGCGCGAGCGGATCCGCGGCGAAGGCGCTCACGATCTGGCTGTCGGGACGCGGAGCCGTGATCGGGTCGTCGACCACGGGGACGACGCCGCGCCCGCCCTTCCCGGTGCTCTCCGCCACGAGCTGCTCGATCCAATCGGCGAGTCGCGCCACGGGGGCGGGCGGCCGGAGCACGAGCTTGTCGCGCCCCGCGAGCGCCCCCGCGGCGAGCTGTGCGCCCCGCGCCCGCGCGGCGTCGGGGTCGACGGCGAGCGCTCGCTCGAGGAGCTCCCGGCCGTTCACGCCGAGCAGCGCGGCAGGCAGCATCCCGACAACGGTGAGCGCGGCGTACCGGCCGCCCACGTCGGGCGGATGGGGGAACACCGCCCGGAACCCGCGGTCGCGCGCGAGGGCCTCGAGCGGGCTCCCCGGATCGGTGATCGCCACGAAGCGCGCCGCTCCGGCGCGCGCAGCGAAGTAATGATAGAACCCGAGGGTTTCGACGGTGCTGCCGGACTTGCTGCAGACGACGAACAGCGTGCGGTCGAAATCGCGCGCGCGCGCAACGGCGAGCACGGCTCTCGGGTCGGTGCTGTCGAGCACGGACAAGGACGGATTCGCGAAGCTCGACGCGAGCACCTCCGGCGCGAGGCTCGACCCGCCCATCCCGCACACGACGGTGCGGGTGAGGCCGTCCCGCCGCGCCGCGTCGGCGAAACGCACCAGATCATCCCAGTGTGTGAGGGAGGCGCGTGGCGCGTTCCTCCATGCCAGCTGGTCCATACGGCCGCGAAACTTAACGCCCTCGCGGCCCCTGGCGCGCACAATTAGCTTAGCCCAAGGTCGCTTGTGGCTTCCCTCACCCGGCAGACTCGCGCGCTGGTGGCGATCGCCGCCGGATCCTTCCTCGCGATCGTGCTGGCCTATCTGGTTGCGCCCCCGCACCGCCGGGCGCTCGTGGCCGGTGCGTCCGGGACGTGGGCGACGGTGTACGCCATCGCGTGTTGCGCCGTCGCCGCGCGCCGGCACCCGTCTCGCGATCAGCGGCGCGCCTGGCTGTGGATCGGCGCGGGCTGCGTCCTGTTTCTCGCGGGGCAGCTGGTCTGGAGCTATTACGACCTGATCCGCCGCATCCCGCTGCCGTACCCCTCGCTCGCGGACGCGGGCTACCTGGGCGTCTATGTCTGCTTCCTCGTCGCCGTGACGAAGCTGGTCGGGGCCGCGCCGCGCCGCCGTTTCGACCCCGAGCTGTTGATCGACACGGTGCTCGTCACGCTGACGGCGGGGGCCCTCGCGTACGAGTTCCTTCTGAAACCGCTGTTCGACGCCGGAGGCAGCGTGCCGTCGCTGCTCACGAGCATCGCCTGGTCGATCGGCGGGATCGGCGTGCTGTGGCTGATCCTGGTGGAGTTGCTGCGCCTCACGCGCGTGCCCTTGGCTGCGGCGGGCGTCGTCATCGCCCTGGGGGTCCTGTGCTTCGCGAACGTCATGTACGCCACGGCCGCGCTGCGGGGGACCTTCCACGCGGGAGGCGTGCTGGATCTCGGGTGGGACGCGGGCTTGCTGCTGCTCGCCGCCGCCGCGGCGGTGGCGCCGGCCGCCCCGCAGACCCCGGAGGCGGGGGCGCGCGCCATTTCGGGCAACGCCGCGCGCATCGCGGCCCTCGTGATCGGGCTGGGTGGCATCGGAGCGGTTGCGATCAGGAGCGCGTTATCCACCGAGCCCGACACGGGCAGTGCCGTGCTCATCGCCCTGGCCGTCGTGATCATCGGCGTGCGGTTGCTCCATTCCACCCGCGCCGACCGGCGCTACGCGGCGCTGCTCGAGAACGAAGTCGCCAGCCAGACCCGGTCGCTGATGGACTCGCTCGCCGCCACCGGCGCCGCGGAGCGCAATCTGCGGCTGCTCATGGAGGCCGTCCCCGATGCGATCGTGGTCGTCGATCGCGAGGGGCGGATCCTCGAATCCAACGGGCCCAGCCACGTCATGGGCGCGTTGGTCACACCCGCGGTAAACCGCAGCATCTTCGAGTTCCTGGCCGCCGACGCGGCGGCGGTCGTCCGGGACAAGTTGGCAGCGGCGTTCCACGGGGAGATCCAACGCTTCGAAACACCGTTCTCGCGCGACGACGGAACCCACGGGGTCGCCACACTGCTGTACGCCCCGATCCGCGAAGGCAGCAGGATCACGAGAGTCCTGATTCTCGCGCGCGACGTCACCGAGCAGAAGCGCAACGAATCCCAGTTCCAGCAAGCCGAGAAGCTCGCCGCGATGGGCCAGCTGGTGAGCGGCGTGGCCCACGAGATCAACAACCCGGCGGCGATCATCTCCGGGTTCGCGCAGACGCTGCTGCTGGACGACCTGAAGCCGGAGCACCGCGAGGTGTTGCAGATGATGTACGACGAAGCGACCCGCATCGGACGCATCACGTCCAATCTGCTGGCGTTCGCCCGCGCCGGCAGCAGTCAGCGCGCGCTCGTGGATATCAACGACATCGCGCGCCGCACGTTCGCCCTGCGCTCCTACCACCTCTCGACGCTGAACATCACGGTCTCGCTCGACCTCGACTCGGGCGAGCCGAAGATCTGGGCCGACGCCTCCGAGCTCCAGCAGCTGATCCTCAACCTGCTGATCAACGCGGAGCAGGCATTGGTGACGATCGATGGACCGCGGACCATCGTCGTTCGCACCCGCGCCGACGAGGGCGAGGCACGACTCGAGATCGCCGACTCGGGTCCCGGTATTGCACCGGAGATCCGGCGCAAGATCTTCGATCCTTTCTTCACCACCAAACCCGAGGGTGTCGGCACGGGCCTCGGGCTCTCCATCTGCTACGGGATCGCCCGCGAGCACGGCGGCCGAATCTGGGTGGAGTCGGAGCCCGGGCACGGGGCGCGCTTCGGGGTCACGCTGCCCCGCGACCAGCGGGAGTCATCCCCGCCTCAGTCACAGGCGCCGCCGCCTGGCGCGTCGGCCGTCGGCGAGCTCACCGTGCTCGTCGTGGACGACGAGACCGCGCTCCGCAACGCGCTGCTCCGTTTCCTCGGCCGCCGCGGCATCCACGGCGAGGGCGTCTCGGACGGTGCCGAAGCGCTGCGCCTGCTGCAACGGCGCGGCTTCGACGTCATCATCTCCGACGTGCGCATGCCCGGGATGAGCGGGCGCGAGTTCCTCGAGCGGCTGCGGCGGGATCGGCCGGAGCTCGTCCCACGCGTCGTGTTCAGCACGGGCGACACATTCGCCCCGGACACCGCGGCATTCCTGAAGGAGTCGGGAGTGCCGACCGTGACCAAACCGTTCGATTTCGCGATGCTCGAGCGGGTGATCCGAGAGGTCGTCACCCGGGCCGCGGCGGGGCAACCTAGGGCTTCGGGGTGAGCCGGAGCTCGAGCCCCGACGCCCCCATCCCGGCCGGCGACGGCGAGAGTGTGAACCGCAGCGGCACCGCCGTCGCGAGCAGCGCGGCAAGCGTCCGGGGATCGATCGCCAGCTGGTAGTCGCCGGGCTTGATGCCCATGGCGTAGAAGCCACCGTCGGTGAACGAGCTGAAGCGCTGCACCGCCCCGGTTCGGCGATCGGTCAGCACGAGCACGACGCCGCCCACGCCCTCGGGCCGTGCCGCTCCCGCGGCTGCCCGCACCACGCGTCCTTCGATCACCCCGGCCTGGACGATCGGGATGTTGATCCCCCGGAACCGGTTCGGCCCGGGCTCGACCAGTGCGCTCCCGAACGCCGGCACGAGCAGCGGCGACGGCAGAGACAGGGAATCCACCGCCACGACCACCGGCTCGAACGGCACGACGTCCCATACACGGAAGGTGCCGTCGGAGTCCGAGATCGCCGACGCCGTGCCCACACGGACCCGAACGCCGGGCACCCCCGCCTCGCCCGGGTCCGGGAGATCGTTGCCGTTGTCATCGCGGAAGATCCGTCCGGAGATCCCCGAGCGCTCGAGCGACGGCCCCGGGGCCGCGGCGAGCCGGCCGGTCACGCGGTCCCACAGCAGCGACCCCTGCACGAATTGTGAGCCCGTCACCGTTCCCCCCGCCGGCGCCGTCACGGTGGTGTACGAGCGGAGGGCCGACAAGTACGACGTGAGCGAGAGCGTGAGGACGACCCCCGGGGCGCCGCGGAGCCAGGTCACGCCCGCTTCCATTCGGAACCCCGAGCCGATGGGACGCGCGGCGAACAGCGAGTAGCTCGAGAGCCGCGGCACACCGTCCACGGCTAACTCGGCCCCGCCGCGCAGCCAGAGGGGGCCGAGGACCGGGCCGAGTGTCGGCTGCGGTAGCACAAACGCGTTCACGCCGACGAATGATTGCGTCACCGCGGACGCCGCGGTGGACGCCTGCCGCTCGAAGCGCACGAACGGGAGCAGGCGCACCGCTTGACCTTGGGTCGAAGCTCCCAGCCGGAGGAACGTCGCCGTGCCGGTGGTGCTCGTGATCCGGTCGAACGCGCCGTCGAAGAAGAAGAATCCGGCGCGCCGTATGGGACGCAGGAAACCGGTCAGGCCGAACCGCGAGCGCTGGCCGGCGACTGTGACGAGCGGCGCCACGGTGCCGTCGTCGAATCGCGTGTAGTCGGCTGTAAACCGCAAGTCGATCGAGGGCTCGTACCGCACGCCGCCGTGAACGAGCGCGGCCACCACGCCGTCGAGCGTGACGGCCCAGGCGTTCCGCGGGCTGGCGGCGAGCGAGAGGTAGGCGTGCGACAGATCGGGGAGCGTGTCGCGCCAGAACTGGTCGAGCCCCGCCTGCACCGTCCAGCGCGCGGTCGCCCCGTACCGGACGTCGGCATTGCCCGTCGCCTCGCACAGTCCGGACCGGCACGAGCCCAGGGACACGCCGTACTCGAAGCGCCCCGGAGGAAGCAGCTCGCTCACCACGCGATACGTCTGGTTGAACTCCCGAATCTCTCCCAACGGGCCGTACGCGACGAAGTCGACGGGATTCTCGCCGTACCGCACCGGCAGCGGCATCGTGAAACGCCCCGAGGTCTCCACCGACTTGAAGCCCAGGAGGTCGGTTCCCCGATACGCTTCGACCGACCAGCCGCCTCCCGGCTCGAGCTGGCCGGTGTAGGGCACCACGCCGATGACCGACGGCCGCACGTAGGGGGCATTGGAAATCGAGACGCCGCGGAGCGATCGAATGCGCGGCCCGGTGGAGGTCCCGTCGCCCAGCCGGACCTGCTGCAACCATCGACCGGCCGGCCAGACCCCCGTCCAGGAGCCGTCAACCCGCACGACGCCGTCGGCCGCCCTCCCCACGCTCGAGCCCGCCAGCTCCAGCGAGCCTCCGAAGACGTCCGCGCCGATCGCACCGGTGTAGCCACTCCCCGCCACCGGATCACTGCTCGGCGACAGCACGCTGTAGTCGAGCACCAGGCCGTCCCAACGCGGCCGCTCGAACCCGAGGATCCGATCGGGGCGGATCGGCGCCTCACGGGCCCGGAGCAAGGCGGCGCGTGCGGCGTCCCGGCGCAGGCGGCGAGCGAGCGGCAGGTCGCTGGGGTCGGCCATGATCACCGTGAGCTCGGTGAAATCCGTGGCGAGGGGCGATCCCAGCAGATCGCCGAGCCGCTCCGCGCCGACGTAGAGCTCGCCGTCGCGGAACAGCTTGAACTCGGGCTCGATCCGCACCCGGAGGTCCCCGTAGCGCATCGAGTCGGCGCGGACGTCGACCACCAACCGACGTCCACCGGGATCGACCGTGGCGTCGAGTCGCCCGTCCAGGCTCAGCCGGTAGCGAATCTCGGCGAGTTCCAGGAACTGGGTGAGCGGCACGAGCACTTCGGTGCGCACCCGGTACGCTTGGACGGTGCGGCTCGCGATGTGGTCGAGGCGCAGCTCGACGAGCATGGGCTCGGGCCCTTGCGCGGCAACGGTCGGAGATGCGCCGACCGCCAGCCCGAGCCACAGCGCCGCGAGCGTCGTGCCGCGAACCGGTCCCATGATGTTACAGGTAAGCGATCGAGACGATGATCGTGCCCGTGTAAATCCCGGGCTTGGCGGCGGCGGCCGGCGTCACCGTGCCGCCGATCCACAGGTAGATGTAGGGGTTGGCCGGCGGCCCGAACCTGCCGGTGGTGCCTGCGGTCGGGTCGAAGGGCGTCGCACCGGCCACGCTGTTGGTCCCGCGGTTCCAGAGCGCCGCGGTCGGGCCGAACACGATGGGCATGGTACTGCCCGGCAATGCCTGGACGTTCGTCAGCTGAGTGGGCAGCGTGAACACGATGCTGACGGTGGCGTTCTTGTTGCCCTGCACCTGCCACTCGCCGGCGGCCGCAGCGGTCGGCAGTACGGCGGTCGGCACACCCTTGATCACCGTGCCGAAATTCAGGTTGCGCAGGGAGGTGATCGACATGCCCTGGCCGATCACCTCGGCGTCGATCCCCACCTGCCCCGCGACGCCCTGGGCCCGCCCAGCGCGGGCCACCAGGACCAGGGCGACGAGCGCTCCCACCCGGATGAATGCCTGACTCACGGGATCCGCACCTCGACCGAGTCACGCGCCACTGCGCTCGGGAGAAGCACTTCCGGTCCGAGATCTTCCCGTTCCGTCGTGAGCTTGAGCTTCAACCAGTACCGACCCGGGGTCAGCGCCCCGATGCGCATGGCGTAGCGGGGCTCCATCGTGTAGTAGACGCCGATCGGGACCTTGAACTCGCCACGCGTCGCACCGGTCGGGTCGGTGAGCACTCCTTGTACGGTGCCGATGTACGCCGCGTTGCCTTGCTGGACGAGGCGGCTCCGCACCACGAGCGAATCGCCCGCCAGCGCCGTCCGGAGGTTGGACATCGCGACTCCCGTACGGACGGCGCCCTGGCGGTAGTACACGCCGATGATGGTGCGCACCTCGAGCGTCAATCCCACCTTGACCGCGGCGGTGTCCGTCACACCGGTCACGGGCGCCTGCCCGCCCCTGGCCGCGATCACGAGCCGCGCCCAGTACTCCCCCGCCGGAAGTCCCGGCGGGGGCGAGGCGAGCAGGCGAATGGTCTGGCGCTCGAGCGGCGGCACCGTGAGGCGCCGCGGGAAGGCCTGAATCCACTCCGCCGCGGAACGCATCGTCGAGTCCGGATGGTCGATGGTCCGCAACACGATCCGCCCAAGGGAATCCGTCACCGGATAGCCGAACAGCAGCGAGATCGAGACCTCCACCGGCTCGGTGTTGGGATTGTACAGGAGGACCGAACCGCTCCGGGCGCGTCCGTCGATGAACAGGGCATGGGGCGCAATGACCACCCCTTGCGCGCCGAGTCGCGTGGCGCACAAGAGGATCGGGACGAAACGCAGGGCACGCCTCATGGCAGGGAGACCACGGTAAGAGTGATGGTCGCCGTGTAGCTACCGGCGCGCTGGGTCGGGACGGGCTGCGCCGTACCGCCGAGAAACACCGAGCCACGCCCATTTTGGTTGAACGTGATGACAAACGGCTGCTTCGGATCAAACCCGATCTGGCTCCCGATGCTCTGGGATTGAGAGTAGCCGGCATCGCTGCCACCGAACAGCAACGGCAGCGTCGCCCCCGCGGGCCCGGTCATCACCACCGGCAGCGTGAACGTGAGCGCCGCCTGGCTGTCGTGCGGCCCGGTCAAGTCGAACTGGCCCGCATTCGCCGCGCTCGTCCGGGGCACGACCGTCGGCACGCCGGGAAGCACCGCCCCGAAGCTGAGCGAACGCACGCCCGCCACCGTGATAGGGCGCTGCGCGCTGAGCGGATGGACCGTGAGCGCAGTAAGCGCAAGCGCGTAGCCGAGCAGCCTCATGACTTAAGTCCTCGTCTGTGACAGCGCCGGCAGAGGGATCTGGGAGCCCCCTGCCGGCGCACCGCCAGCAGACGCGCGGACGAGCTCCCGGTTAGTACGACACCGTCAGCGTTACCGTGCCGGTATAGCTCCCGGCCGCCTGATTCGCCGGGGGCGTGACCGTGGCACCCACGAAGAAGAATAGCGCGCCACTGCCGCTCAAGGTCGACGAGGTCGGAGCCGCCGAGGGCGTGATCGCCGTGCCACCCGACGTCGAGTTGCTGGTGTTCTCATAGCCCAGCCAGCTGCCGATCGGGAGGTTATTGCCCCCGCTCGTGAGGTTGGTGGGCAACGTGAAGGAATAGGTAACGGGCGTGCTGGCCTGGCCCGCGACGCTGAACTTGCCGGCATTGGCCGCGTCCGTGTAGGCAACCGCCTTGGCAACACCTGGGAACACGTTGCCGAACGACAAGTTTTGCGTCCCGCTGACTGTGATCGGCGTCTGAACCTGCGCCGTGGCCAAAATGCTCCCATTGACCTGGCCCTGGGCCGAGATAACGCCGGTGAGCACGAGCGCGAGAGCAGCAAACGCGAGCTTGGAAGCTTTGTACATGTCCTCTCCCTATCTATCTGTCGTGTGGTACGGCACTTAGAGCACCACGGAGTATTCGTCACACCCGTTGCCGTCACGCAACAGTGGCAAGCAGCGTGCCAGATGTATTGGTTTTGGTCGTACGTACAATTACTAGACAGTCGGGATGTTTACGTGGGGACGCCGAGATGTGCTGGGGGCTTGTTGATCACCCGCAATCAACTGTACGATTTCTAGACGAAAAGTCGCTCGGCATTCGCTCAGTCTCTGCGCCGTAACACAATACGATAATGCGACTTAATGAGTTGGTCGGCGGCGGCATGGCGCCTGCTTTATGGTGCGTCGAAGGTCACGCCAACCCGAGCTTCGGAGCAGAACATGGGCAGTCGCAATCGGTCCCTAGGGTCGCGCATTTCGTCGGCAGGTGCTCTGCTGGTTGGCGCGTCCATCCTCCTCCCGGTTGCCGCACAAGCCCAAGCTCGTGGCACGCTGCAAGTCTTCGCGCAAGTCGTTGACACCAAAGTGAGTTCCGATGGGTTGCTGGCGGGCAAGGCCGCGCTGAAGCGCGGCCTGTCCCCCTCTGCCTCGGCTCAGCAAGGTGCTGTCCCGACACTGGCGCGGGTGAGCGTCGCGTACGCTCCCGAGCAACGTCCCGTGGTCGTGCTCACCATCGACTACTCCAGCAACTAACCGCAGCAGGCTAGCTCGCTCGATCCCAGCTTCAGATAACGCGCGGCGCGACTCCCTTTGCGCGTCGGTCGGGGACCAGGCGGCGCGGGGCGAGAGAACGCCGTACCGCCCGGCGGCGCTCGCCGCCGCCACGACGCTCCCGGCCGCCTCGGCGCTCCGTCGGCACCGGCGTGTCCGCCGTCCGCCGGTCGGTCGGCGCCCGCTGGTCCACGCCCGAGCGACGGTCGTCGAGCTGACGCCGGTCACCTTGGGTACGGCGGTCGGGGAGCGGTTCGTATGTCATGGCGCCCTCTCGCTGGCGGCGGGTGGGCGCCAAAGTTATCGGCCGGCGAGGGAGGCGGCTAGGGTGATGCTAGCTTTGAGCACGACATGGACAACCTGGCTCATACTCTCATTGGCGCCGCACTCGGTCGCGCCGTCGCCGGTCGCGAACTGCCGGCTGCCGGGTGGATCGGCGCGATCGCCGGGAATGCCCCGGACTGGGCCGAACTGCTGCTGAAGCCGGGCTCCTGGGCACCCCATGCCGGGGGCGAGTACCTGGTCTACCATCGCGGCATCACGCATTCGTTCGTGGGCGGAGCCGTCGAGATCGCAACCCTGACGGGTCTGGTGGGCTTGGTTTTGCGCCTCTGGGCTGACCGTCGGGGGGTGAGCCCACCACCCTGGCGCTGGGTCGCCGCGTGCGTCACCGCGACCGTCGCCAGCCACCTCTACCTCGATTGGCAAGGATCCTACGGCTTGCGACCGTTCCTGCCGTGGAGCGCGCAGTGGTACTACGCCGATTGGGTTGCGATCGTCGATCCGTTCTTCTGGGTAGTGCCGCTCGTGGCGCTCGCGTGGGGTGCGCGGCGGCACTGGGGGCCGGCGCTCGTGTACCTCATCACGCTCGTCGGGGTCACCACGCTCGTGCTGTGGGGGGGTCACGATCTCGTCGTATGGTGGGTGCGGCTGGGGATGCTCGGCTGCGCGGCAGCGGGGGTGGTGGGTTGGACGCGCCACTGGTTCGGCGTAGCAGGCGGGCGCCGCGCCGCGGCGTACGGGCTGCTCGTGTTGGGTGTCTACGCTGCCGCGAGCGCCGCGACGAGCGTCGTGGCCAAGGCGCAGGCGCGGACCAGCGCGACACGACGGTTCGGACCCGACGCCCGCTGGGCGGCGCTCACGATGGTCGGGCGTCCGTTCCGCTGGGAGGCACTCTCCGCTTCGACCGACAGTGTCGCGGGGGACCGGTGGGCTGTCGCCCGCCACCTCGATCATCCCGCCGTGCGCGCGGCGCTGACGACGCCCCGGGGCCACGCGATCGCGCAATTCGCGCGGTTTCTCGCGGCGGCGGTCGATTCCAGCAACGGCGGCGTGCAGGTATCGCTGTGGGATGTGCGCTACCACGCGCCCGGGTCGGGCGCCAGCGGCTGGGCCGCGGTGCAGGTCCGGCTGCGCTGACACGGTTAGATTGGGCGGCGCAATGACCCACCCAGTCCCCCCTGCCGAGCTGCTGGACGACGTCGTCCGGGCGCTCACGCCGGCGTTCCGCCTGGACCAGCGCGTGGCTGCGACAGCCGACCGCACCGTGTATCATGCGTGGGACCGGGTGCTGAAGCGCTCCGTTGCCTTGCATGTGCATCTGCTGGCGGACTCCCCGGGGCGCGCCTGGTTTCTGCGCGAAACCGAGACCCTCGCGGCGCTCGATCATCCCGCGATTCGCCATGTGTACGCCGCCGGCCTGGTGGGCAGCTTCGCCTACCGCACGGCCAACTGGGTCGAGGGCGAGAGCCTCGCGGTGGCACTGCGCCGCGGGCCGCGCCCGATCCCCACGGCCCACGCGCTGGTGCGCGATCTGCTTGGCGCCGCCGAGCACGCCCACGCGCGCGGCGTCATCCTCCGCCGCATCGTCCCGCCCACGCTCATGCTCGACCTCACGGGGCGGGCGGTGATCACGGACCTCCGCTACGCCAACTGGTGTCTCCCCAACGTGCCGCCGGAGGAGCAAGGCGCCGGTGGCGCCTTCGTCGCACCGGAAGTGCGCGCCGGAAGCGCCGGCGAGCCCGCGAGCGATGTGTACGGGGTAGCCGCCCTCGTGTACTACGTTCTGACGGGTCACGAGCCGGATTCGGATCCCGCGCGCATCACGCCCCCGCGACAGCTACGCCCCGCGGTACCGGCCGCGCTCGAGCGGGTACTGCTGCGCGCGCTGCAGGGCGCGCCCAGCGCCCGCTACTACACGGCGACGGAGATGCTCGAGGACTTCGTGAGCGACGCCGGCGTATTTCAGGAGCCGGCGGCGACGCCTCAGGTGGCGGAGGCGGGGTTCGAACGCCGTCTGCGGCGCGCCCTCGGCGACGACTACGAGCTGCTCGAGGAGATCGGGACGGGCGGGTTCGGTCGTGTGTATCGCGCGCGCGACCTGGGACTCGAGCGCGACGTGGCGATGAAGGTCCTGCACCCGTCGCTGACGACGGATCCGTCGGTGATGGAGCGGTTCCGGCGTGAGGCACAGCTCGCCGCCCGGCTCCGCCACCCGAGCATCGTGAGCATCTACGACATCCGGAGCCGGGCGGGGCTGCAGTGGTACACGATGGAGCTCGTGCCGGGGACGAACCTGGCGCAGCTCGTGCACCGACAGGGACCGCTCTCCCTCGATCAGACCGTCCGGGTGGTCGACCAGGGCCTGTCGGCGCTCGAGCACGCGCACCCGCTCGGCCTGGTGCACCGGGACCTGAAGCCCGAAAACATGTTGATCGAGCCGGATGGCCGGCTGCGCATCACCGACTTCGGGCTGGCGCTCGCGCTGCGCGGCGATGCCCGGTGGGGAGGCGCCACCTCGCGGAGCGGCACCCCGCAGTTCGCCGCACCGGAGCAGCTGCTCGGCGAGCGGGTGGACCAGCGCGCCGACCTCTATTCGCTCGCGGCCACGGCGTACTTCGCGCTGCTGGGCCGCCCGCCGTTCGAGGGACCCACGCCCGAAGCAATTCTGGCGCGCCAGACCACGGAGGACCCGCCGTCGCTGCACGAGTCTCGCAAAGACGTACCGCGGGAGCTGGAGGACGTGCTCCGGAAGGCGCTGGCCAGCGAGCCGGCCGCTCGCTATCCCACCGCCACGGCCTTCCGCGACGCGCTGCGCCGGTCGCGGGGCCTCTTGTTCCGGCTGCGGGCGCTGCTCTGGGGCAAGTGATGCCGGGGCCGCGGCGTTAGCGCCAGCGGAAGATCTGCAGCGCCACGACGAAGCTCACGACCCCCCAAGCGGTCACAATCCCGAGCGGAGCCCCGAGCTCGCCCAGCCGGCTGCCGTCGATCATCACGGCGCGCAGGGCGTCGTTCAGCGCCGTGAGCGGGAGGGCCTTCACCAGGGGTTGCATCGCGTCGGGGAACCGGGCGTAGGAGAAAAACGTGCCCGACAGGATCCACATCGGGAGCATCACGAGGTTCATGAGCCCGGAGACCGCCTCGACGGTGCGGGCGCGGCTCGCCACCAGCATGCCGAGCCCGGCGAACGAGAGGGCGCCGAGCACTGTGATCGCCGCGACCGCGGCGAACGAACCCCGGACCCCCACGTGAAACATCCACCAGCCGAAGCCTACGAGCGCCGCGACCTCGAGGAACAGGAACACGAGCCGGGACAGGATGAACGAGAGGAGGTAGTGACTGCGGCGCATCGGCGTCGCCATGAAGCGCTTGAGCAGCTTCTTGGTGCGGGCCTGC
>Ga0137376_10001401_pt1 | contig 13314 bp, 14 predicted proteins | sample SagtaG_23_FD_104814 | JGI IMG/M metagenome (GOLD analysis project Ga0137376, IMG submission 104814) | Vadose zone soil microbial communities from Sagehorn Ranch, Mendocino, California, USA - Sage2_L_20_16 metaG | ecosystem: Environmental > Terrestrial > Soil > Vadose zone | place: USA...
ATCGGATCCTCGGCGCGCGCGGAGGGCATCACGACGTACGAGAAGGCGACGACCCCGCCGAGCCAGATCGAGATCGCGATGACATGGAGATAGTCGAGCGCGACGTAGCGGAGGTCGCCGCTCGCAGCGGCGTGCGAGACGAGCGTGGCGGTGAGTCCGGCGGCGAGCCCGAAGAAGGCGGTCGCCTCGCGGCGCGCGTCAGCGGGGAGGAGTCGCGAGGGCACGGCGAGCGCGCTGACCGCCGCCACGCCGGCGAAGCCGCGCAGCGCAAGCAGAAGCAGCAGCCGCCCCGGGATGTTGGCACCCTGATTCAGCGCGAGGAGCGCGGTGCCGCCGATGAGCGCCGCGCCGCCGATCATGACCAGACGCCGTTCACGCCGCACCTCGCCGTCGGCGGCGGGCACGCGGATGAACATCGTGAAGAAACCGAGGCCGGTCAGCACCGCCACGCCGCCATACGAGAGCGCGCGGCCCGCGATCTCGAGCGCGGTCGGCGGGGGCGCCGACGGGCCGATGTCTTTGATGGCCGGAAGCGGCGCGTTGATCGCGAACGCGAACGCGCCCTTCGTCTCGTGACCATCGACGGCCGAGACCGTGGTCCACGAGACGAGGTAACCACCGTCGCCGATCGCGCCGAGCGACACGCGCAGCGTGTTCACCTCGTCGCTCACCAGCGTCACGTCGTGCGCGTCGACGCGGTTCCCGTTCACATCGAGCACCGCCACGTCGCTCCCGCGCGCGTCTGGCGTCTCGCTGAACGTGACGCGCACCTCCGTCGGCGGCTTGGTCAGCCGGGCGTCGGATGCGGGATTCGACTTCACGTAGTTCGCGTGCGCCGCCGCCGCGCCGCCCATCAGGATCAGGACGGACGCGGCGACGAGCGCGGCGAGGAGTGGGCGCACTACGCCCGACGCCGTGACATGGCGAAGGCCACGCCGAGCGCGACGATGCCGATGACGAGGGCCGCCGCCGACAGCAGCCGGGCCTGATCGAGGCCACCCTGCAGGTCGTCAAGACGCCTGCTGAGCTCGTCGCCCGTCGGGACCTTGACCGGGTACTGGAGCGCGGTCGCCGAGTCGACGTCGTCGAAGCGACCCGGACCGGATTCGAACTTCTCGTCGACGTTCTGCGTGTCGATCTTTCCCTTGATGTGGAAGGTGTAGGTGCCGGCCACGGTCGGCATGAAGGTGCCGTCGTACGCGCCGGGCGTGCCAAAGCGTGCGGTGAGGGTCAGCGCGAGCGGCGCGAGTCCGCCGGTCTGCAGATCGACCGTGAGCGTTTTCTCGAGACCCTCCACGCCTTTGTCGGATCGCGTGTCCGTGACGCTGAGGTCGAGGCCGTTCATCAGCCCCGCGAATGCGGGCTCGTTGAGCCAACCGACCTCGAGCTCGTACGGCCCCACGGTGCGTCGCTCATGTGCGGCCGCGGTGCCGGCGAATGCGATGAAGCTCGTCGCGATGACGGCCGTCGCCGCCACGAGCGAGATGAGACGCGTCATGTGACCCTCCAGGTCTTTCGTGCCCGGCGTCCGCCGGGCCGTTCGCAGGCGGAGGGTCAGGCGCGCGGCGGTCCGAGGATGAGCGGCGATCGCCACTGCGCCCGCGCGATGCGCGCCGGAGCAAGCTCCGCGATCGGACGACGCGTCGGCCGCGGAAGCCGCGGCCACGCGAAGGTCAGCAAAGCGAGAACGAAGGCGAACGTCGCCGCGTCCGACAGGTGCTCCAGGAGGACGCCTTGCCGCGGGTCGAACCGGGCCTGCACGCCGGCGAGGAAGATCGGAAGGCGATACGCCGCCAGCACGTGGTCGTGGTACTTCGGCGTTCCGGGCGGGTCGATGTGCGGCGCGACCACGAGGCCGGACCCCGCGAGGGTGGCGCCGGTGACGGCGAGCGCGAATACGACGATCGCGATGAGGCGCATCACTACTCTGAGGATACGGTCGAGCAGTCCTTGCAGATACCGACGATCGCGGAGTGCGCCAGATCCGCCCGGAAGCCGTGCTCCTCACGCAGCCGGCGGGCGAGCGGCTCGAGCAGTCCGATCGGGACCTCCTGCTCGGCGCCGCAGCTCCGGCAGACGAGGTGACCGTGGCGCTCGGCCTCGGCGCGGTGCCAGCGTGTGACGCGGTCGTCGAAATGGGTGTGGGTCACGTAGCCGAGCTCCTCGAGCGCTTCGAGGTTCCGGTACACGGTCGACGGATCGATCTGCGGGTGACGCGCTCGGATCCGTGTCGCGATGTCGTCCGCGGTCACGTGATGACGAGCGCGCTGCAGGGCCTCGAGCACGAGGCGGCGCTGGACGGTCATCCGCATGCCGCTCGCGTGGAGCCGCTCGTCGATCCCCATGACGCAAGCCTCGCGCAAACGCGAGCATGTTGCAACAGACCACTATTGCGGCTCTTTGCGATAAGCTCGCTCGCTCGCTACGCTGCGACGCGTGGACCTCAGCCTCATCGTGTTGCTCGTCGGCATGGCCGCGCTCGGCTTTCGCCACGGGTTCGACTGGGATCACATCGCCGCGATCACCGATATCACGAGCACGACGACGGCCGGCCACGCCGAGGTCGACGTGCCGGCGGCGTCGCCGGTGACACCGCATGGCCACGACGCGGGCGAGATGCGCGGGCACGTGCACGAGCATGCGGCGAGCGGGCCGGGCGCGATGCACGCGTTCGGTGAATCGCGCTTCGCGCACGAACAGCGGCATGCCGTCGGCCTCGCATCGCTCTACGCGCTCGGTCACGCGTCGGTCGTCCTGGTCCTCGGAGTTCTGGCGCTCACGCTCGGCGCCGTCCTCCCGGACTGGGTCGACCCGATCCTCGAGAAGGTCGTAGGTGTCACGCTGGTGTTGCTCGGCGTCTGGGTGATCTATTCGGTCGTGCAGTACCTCCGCGGCAAGAGCGACTTCCGGTTGCGCAGCCGCTGGATGCTCGTCTTCGATCTCGCGCGCAACGCCTGGGACTCGCTGCAGGCGCGCATCCACGGACACGAGCACCGACCCTCCGCGCATTCGACGCAGTACGGCCCGCGCACCGCGTTCGGCGTCGGCATGATCCACGGCGTGGGCGCCGAGACGGGCTCGCAGGCGCTGCTCCTCGCCGGGATCGCCGGAGTCACCGGGACCACCGGGATCGTGATCCTCCTCGCCTTCATCGTCGGCCTGCTCCTGTCGAACACGCTCGTCGCGGTCGTGAGCGCCAGCGGCTTCATCGGCGCGCAGCGCATGCGGACGCTGTACGTCATCGTGGGCGGGTTCGCGGGCGTCGCGAGCCTCGTCATCGGCGGGCTGTTCATCGTCGGTCTCGGGACGGTGCTGCCGGACCTGCAGCAGCTGCTCTTCGGCGGCGGGACCTAGCAGAGCGGTGAGGCGCGTGCTCGCGGCGTTCCGGATCACCCTCGTCGCGGCGGCGCTCACCTTGACCGCGTGCGAAGGGTTGAACCAGGGACAGGGGACCAGCGTGATCGACGCACATGTCGTGCGGGTGATCGAGACCGGTGACCGGAATCCGACGCCCACCGGCATGCGCCAGCCTTTCCAGCGTCTCGAGCTTCAGCTCGACGACGGCCTCTACCGCGGCGAGGTCGTCACCGTGGAATGGGGCGGCCGCCGCGCCCTCGACCCGAGCGGTTTCCTGCGTGCGGGCGATCAGGTTCTCGTCTCTGAGAGCCGGGACGGCGGCCAGCGCACGTACGCGATCCAGGAGATCGTTCGCGTGCCCGCGCTCGCCCCGTTCGCGGTCGTCTTGTTCGTCGCCCTGCTCGCCGTCGCGCGACTCAAAGGACTGGCCGCGCTCGCCGGGCTCGCCGCCAGCATCGCGGTGTTCCTGCTCGCGATCGTCCCGGCGCTACAACGCGGCGGCGATCCGCTCGTCGCGACTCTTGTCGGCGCCGCCGGCGTCGTCACGGTGTCGGTGTTCGTCGTGCACGGCGCGAACCGCAAGAGCCTGGCGGCGCTCCTCGGAACGCTCGCGGGGCTCGTCGTCATCAGCGTGATCGCCATCGTCGGCCTCGCGACGCTGCATCTCACCGGGCTCGGCACCGAGGACCAGATCTTCCTCGCGGTGGGGACCGAGGGGCGTATCGACATGCCGAGACTCGTCCTCGCCGGCGTCATCGTGGGTTCGCTCGGCGCGCTCGTCGACATGTGTGTCGGCCAGGCCTCGGCGACGATGGAGCTCGCGTCGCTGGAAGGGGGGCTTTCGCAGGCGCAGCTCTATCGCTCGGCGCTCAACGTCGGACACGACCACATCGGATCGCTGGTGAACACGCTCGCGCTCGCGTACTTCGGTGGCGCGCTGCCGCTCGTGCTGCTGCTCTCGCTCGGCTTCCAGCCGTTCTCGGTCGCGCTCAACAGCGAGGAGATCATCGGATCGATCTTCACCGTGCTCGCGGCGAGCATCGGCCTGGTCCTGTGCGTGCCGATCACCACCGCGATCGCGGTGTACTTCGCCCGGCGCGGTGCGACCTAGAGCGCCGCCTTCTCGCGGCGGCAGCGGGCGCAGAGACCGTAGAAGTCGAGCCGCTCGTGATCGACCTGGAAGTCGTGTCGGTCGCGGATCCCGCGGAGGACCGGACGCAGGATCGTCTCGTCGACGTCCTCCACGCGCTGGCAGCTGGTGCAGACCAGGTGATGGTGGTGCTCGGAGACGCACGCGACGTACGCCGACACGTGCCCCGGTCGCTCCAGCCGCGTCGCCATGCCGGCTTCGACCTGGGCCTCAAGGGCGCGGTAGATCGTCGCGAGTCCGAGGCGCGGGTGGCCGCGGTGCAGACGCTGGTGCAGCTCCTGCGCTGAGATGGCCTGCCGTTCGGCGGCGAGCGCCTGCGCGACGATGACCCGCTGTTTGGTGAGGCGCCTGCCCCGTGACGTGATGCGCTTCGCCAGGGTGGTCCGAGTCGTTGTTCGCGGCATGCCCTGAAGCATACTGCGTCGTCTCCGGCTCTCGAGTATGATTCTCATCAGGCTATTGAGAGTCGTTCTCGTAATGGGGAGAGGCGTTCGATGCGTGCAATCCTGCTGACGGCTGCGCTCGCGCTTGGCGCTGCGACCCTCACGGCGTGCGGCCTCGGCGGAAACGGGAACCCGCAGATCCTGGCGACGACGACGATCCTCGCGGATATGGCGAAGCAAGTAGCCGGCGATCGCATGACGGTCGGCTCGATCGTGCCAGCCGGTGCCCACGTCGAGGAGTACGAGCCCCGGCCGGACGACGCAAGGCGAATGTCCGAGGCGAAGCTCGTGATCACGAATGGCCTCGATCTCGACAAGTGGGTCGAGCCACTCCTCCGGAACGCCAAGACCGCGACGCCGGTCATCACCGTGACCGACGGTCTGCCCGACATCGCCGGGAACCCCCACATGTGGTTCGACCCGGCCCTTTCGCGAGGTTACGTCCTGAAGATCCGTGACGCGCTCATCGCACTCGATCCGCCCGGCAGGGATGTCTACATGCTGAGCGCTGAGAAGTACTCGCTGCAGCTGCTCACCCTGGAAGCGGAGCTCAAGGCGAAGGTCGACACGATCCCGCCGGAACGCCGCAAGCTCGTGACCTCGCATGACGCGTTCCCGTATTTCGCGAGGGCATTCGGCTTCGAGATCGTCGGCTTCGCCGAGCCGGAGCCCGGGAAACCTCCCTCGGCAGGCGAGCTCGCGAAGCTCGTCGAGGAGGTCAGGTCCGCGAACGTGCCCGCGATCTTCTCGGAGGCCGGCGGGTCAGCTCAGCTCGCGGAGACCGTTGCGAAAGAGACGGGAGCGAAGGTCGTGACAGACCTTCCGACGGACAGCCTGCTCGACAGGCCCGCCGACTCGTACATCGGCCTGATGCGCGTGGTCGTCGACAAGATCGTCGCGGCGTTGAAATAACGCCACGAATGCCGGACCTGGCTCGCGTATCGTCGCCACCCGTGAGTGAGCCCGTCGTCATTGAGCTTCGTGGCGTGCGTGCCGGCTACGACGGCCGCACGGTCATCGATAACGTCGATCTGACGGTTCGTCGCGGCGAGTTCGTCGCGCTCGTCGGCGCGAACGGCGCCGGCAAGTCGACGTTGCTGAAGGTCATCGTGGGCCTGCTGCGGCCCTACGAGGGAAGCGTGAGCGTGCTCGGGTCCGCGCCGGGAACGAGCGCGCGGCGCCTCGCCTATCTGCCGCAGGCCGAGACCGTGCACTGGGATTACCCGCTCCGCGTCGAGGACGTCGTCCTGATGGGTCGCGTCGCGCACGCTGGCCCGGGACGCGGGCCGTCGTCCGTTGACCGCGACGCCGCCCGCTCGGCGCTCGGACGCGTTCAGGCGGACGACCTCATGCAGAGGCCGATCCAGGCGCTATCGGGCGGCCAGCGTCAACGGATTCTTCTCGCGCGCACTCTGGCGTCCGATCCGGAGCTCCTCCTGCTCGATGAGCCCGCGACAGGCGTCGACCCGGCGACGGAGGAGCAGCTCATGTCCCTGCTGGGCGATCTCGCGAGCCACGGCCGTACGGTCCTCGTCTCCACACACGATCTCGCGAGCGTCATGGCGCACTTCCCGCGCGTGCTCGCGATGAACGGCGGCATCGTCGCCGATGGCGACGCCTCCATCCTTCGCGACGACGCGATCCTGCGCCGCACGTACGGCGGACACCGGCCGGGCGCTCCTCAGCACATCGCGGACGAGCACCATGCCTGACCTGCTCGAGCCACTGCAGTACGCGTTCGTGCAGCGCGCGCTGCTTGCGGCGGTCCTCGTGGCGCTCGTGTGCGCGAGCGTCGGCGTGTTCGTCGTCCTGCGGGGGCTGGCCTTTCTCGGCGACGCGATCGCCCACGCGGCCTTTCCCGGCGTCGTCATCGCGTTCCTCGTGAAGATCAACATCGTGATCGGAGGCTCGATCGCCGCGGTCGCGTCGGCTCTCGCGATCGGTGCGGTCGCCCGACGGTCGGGACTGAAGGAGGACACCGCGATCGGGGTCGTGTTCTCGGGGATGTTCGCGATCGGCATCGTGCTGTTCAGCAGTATCCGCACGTACACGGGTGACCTTCTCGGCATCCTCTTTGGTGACGTGCTTGGAGTCTCCGCCGATCAGCTGATGGTCGCAGCCATAACCGCCGCGGTCGTGCTGGTCGCGCTCTGGATCATCTGGCGTCAGCTCGTGTTCGTCAGCTTCGACCCGATCGGCGCGGCCGCGGCGGGCCTGAGCACGGTGCGGTACGATACGCTCCTCCTAGGGCTCATCGGTCTCGCCATCGCGGTGTCCGTCCAGATCGTCGGCGTCGTTCTCGTCGTGGCGATGCTCGTGACGCCGGCCGCGACGGCGCGGCTTCTCGCACAGGACCTCCGTGCCCTGGTCGTCGGCGCGTTGCTCGTGGCCGTGCTGTCATCCGTCGCGGGCATCTGGCTCAGCTATTACATCAATGCCGCCTCCGGTGGCACCATCGTGCTCGTTGCCACGACGCTGTTCGGCCTGGTCTGGACCGGGCGCACGATCGCGCGGAGCCGTGTGGCGGCCGCTTAGCGCGCTCGCGATCGCGCTCGTCGTAGCCGCGTGCGCGCCGCGATCCGTGACGGTGGAGCGCACGGCCACGCCGTCGATCATCGTCGTGCCGACCGAGCTGCCGAACGGACGGGTCGAGATCGCGATCCAACCGACGTACGTACTGGGCGAGCCAACTCGGATCGACGTGTCGATCGTCACGACGCAGGGCACCATCACGGGCCCGACCGAAGCGCGAGTGACGTCAAGCGGCACGAGCGAGCCCGGGTCGCCCGCAGAGGATCTCGTGCGCCGTCTCGACACGAAGGCGGCCACGGTGACCGCTGGTGAGCGTGCGATGACCTCGCTGACCTGGGACGGCGACGACGAGTTCGGCGTGCGCGTGCCGGCCGAGGCGTACGTGTTGTTGCTCGAATTCGAGTCGAACGACGGTACGACCACGCGCACGGTCCGAGCGACGGCGACGCTCCAGATGAACGACTAACATCGAAAGCGTGCCTCTCGACAAGCAGCTGCTCGAGATCCTCGTTTGCCCGGCGGACCACGGTCCGCTGCGCGAGGAAGGCGATCGTCTCGTCTGCGGGCGCTGTCGGCGCCGGTATCCGGTGCGCGACGGCATCCCGGTGATGCTCATCGAGGAGGCCGAGCAGCCCGCGTCCTAGAACGGAAGGAGCCCACCCTGGCCACTCAGATCACTCCCGACATGACCATCGCCTCGGTCGTCGATCGCTGGCCCGACTCGGCGCGCATCTTCGCGCGGTACACGCTCGGCTGCGCGTCGTGCGCGATCAGCAAGAGCGAGACGATCGCGCAGGCCGCCGCGGGACACGGCGCGGGTCGCGTGAAGCTCGACGACCTCATCGGCGAGCTCAACGTCTTCGCGGACACCGGCAAGCTGCCCGAGGGCGCGCCGCCCGCGCCGTCGCTCGCGGCGAAGGGCGTGCCGCGCGGCATGGCCGAGCAGAAGGGCGTGAAGCACGTCATCGCGGTCATGTCCGGGAAGGGCGGAGTGGGGAAGTCCCTCGTCGCCGGTCTGCTCGCGGTCGGCCTCAAGCGGCGCGGCTTCAGCGTCGGCATTCTCGACGGCGACATCACCGGTCCGTCGATCCCGCGGATGTTCGGCGTCCGCGAGAAGCCGATGTCCGCCGATGGCAAGACGCTCGTCCCGCCGAAGTCGCGCGGCGGCATCCCGATCATGTCGATGAACCTCATCCTCCCGAGCGAAGAGGAGGCGGTGATCTGGCGCGGCCCGATGGTGTCGGGGGCGATCCGGCAGTTCTTCAGCGACGTGCAGTGGGGCGAGCTCGACTACCTCATCGTCGACCTGCCACCGGGCACGAGCGACGCGCCGCTCACGGTGATGCAGGCGCTCCCGGTGGACGGCGTCGTGCTCGTGACCACGCCACAGGCCCTTGCGACGATGATCGTCACGAAGGCCGTGAAGCTCGTGAAGCAGCTCGGCGGCGACATCATCGGCGTCGTCGAGAACATGGCGTACGTGACCCTCCCCGACGGCGGGCGCCTCGAGGTGTTCGGTCCGTCGCAGGGCCTCAAGCTCGTCATCGCCTCGAACGCGCCGCTGATGGCGAAGCTGCCCATCGATCCCGCGATCGCGCGCGACGCCGACAACGGCGACATCGAGAATTACACCTCGCCCGAGACGGAGGAGCTCATCGAGAACTTCATGACCGTCGCGCCGATGAAGGGACCGCCCGACTAGTCGCGACCCGGTACCCTGCGCGGATGCTCGGACGCGCGCGGCAGCATTCCGGCGGCATCTATCTATTCGTCGCGACCTTCGTCGCGAACGTGCTCGGGTACGGCTACCAGGTCGTCATGGCGCGCCTGCTGCGACCCGAGGACTACGCGGTGCTCACCGCGCTCTTCGGGATCCTGATCCTCGAGTCGATCTCGAGCCAGGTCATCCAGTCTGCGACGGCGAAGCTGGCCGCGCAGTACCGCGCGCGCGACGAGGAGGCGGCGCTCCACGCGTTCGTACGCCGCTGGGCCGTGCGCGTCGGCGGAGGCGCGGCCGCCATCGGGCTGCTCGTCGCGGTCCTGTCCGGAGCGATCGCCGGCGCGCTCGCACTGCCCGCACTCTCCGTCGCCCTGCTGGGGCTGACGCTGTTCCTCGCGCTCAGCTTCACCTTCGGCCTCGGCCTGCTGCAGGGCCTCGCGCGCTTCGTGTGGATGGGCACGGCGCTCATCGCACAGGCCGGCGCTCGGCTCGCGGTCGGCGTCGTGCTCGTGCTCGCGGGCCTCGGCGTCGACGGCGCGTTCACCGGCGCGACGGCGGCGATCGCGATCAGCCTCGCCGTCCTTGCGATCCCGCTGGTCCCGCTGTTCCGCGCCGCGCGGGGGAGCGCGGTGAAGCACGAGCTCGGCGCCGCCGAGACGCGCTTCTTCGCCCTGTCGGCCGTCGTGCTGCTCGCGTACGCCGCGCTCACGAACATCGACGCGGTCCTCGCGCGGTCGCTGCTGGGGCCGGACGAGGCCGGAGCGTACGCGGCCGCGATAACAATGGGGAAGATCGTCCTCTTCGCGCCGATCGCGATCGGGTTCCTCCTGCTCGAGCGCACCGCGCGAGCACACGCGCGTGGCGAGGATACCGACCGCGCCCTCTACCTCGCGCTCGCGTTCGTGCTCGCGACGAGTGGCCTCGTCGCGCTCGCATACATCGTGCTGCCCGAGCTCCTCGTGCCGATCGTCGTGGGCTCGCAGTATCCCGAGACCGCGAGGATCGTCGGCACGTACGGCGTGGCCGCGCTCGCGAACGCGCTGCTCAACCTCTGGATCTCGTACTTCATCGGGCGCGGCGAGATGCGCGTCGGGCTCCTGCTCGCGGTCGCCGTCGTCGCGGAGGTCGCGCTGCTGCTCACGAAGGCGAGCGATCCGCTCACCATGGCGCGCATCGTTCTCGTCGTTGCGCTTGCGACGCAAGGCGCGGCGATCGCCACGTTCGTCCTTCGCAAGGCGCGCGCGGGCTAGAGCTGTGTGGCGTCCACCAGGCCGTTGCGCACGGCATAGATCGCCGCCTGCGTGCGGTCCGAGACGTTGAGCTTCTCGAGGATCGCCGCGACGTGGCTCTTCACCGTCTCGGGCGAGAGCACGAGCTTGTCAGCGATCTCGCGATTAGAGAGTCCCTCGGCGACGAGGCCGAGGATCTCGCGCTCGCGCTTGGTGAGATTCTTCGCCGCCGACGGCACCGGGCCCGCGGGCTTCATCTCGCTGAGCATTCCACGCAGCAGCTTCGATTCGATGAACGCGCCGCCGGTCGAGACCTGGCGGATCGCGTCGACGAGCTCTTCCTTCGAGACGTCCTTCAATAGGTAGCCGGCCGCGCCGGCACGCACGGCATCACGGAGGTAGGCGGGGTTGTCGTGCATCGTGACCATGATCACCGCGGTGCGCGGGCGCTCCTCTTTGATCTTCTTGGTCGCCTCGAGACCGTCCATGTCGGGCATGCGAACGTCCATCAGGACGACGTCAGGCAGATCCCTGCGCGTGGCCTCGATGGCCTCGCGTCCGGTGCGCGCCTCGCCAACGACCTCGATGCCGTCGGCGTTGAGGAGCATCGCCGCCACACCTTGTCGGACCAGCTCGTGGTCGTCGACCAGCAGGACACGTGTCACGGGCTGATTGTACGGGCCACGGACGACAGAGCTCATCGCGCACATTGCTGAATGGAGGCTCAGTAAATCGCGAGCCAGAGGAGGTAGATCAGGAGGAGGATCACCGCGAGGACGAGGAGCACGAGCACGATCGCGCCGAGCGTGCCAAGGGTCGCGGGAGACATCGGTCGTGTGACCCCATCGATCATCTTGACGAACTCGGCCGCCGTCGCGTCCTTGCGTAGCCATCCCCGTCCTTCGGGTAATCGCCGCAGCAGCGCGCGCCCATCGGTCTCTGTCCCCGATAACACCAGGGTCGGCGCGCCGAGGTGCACGCGCGCGCCACTGCCCAGCAGCGTGCCGTCGATGAGCGCGACATCGGGACGCCAATCGCGCAGCGCGGCTGCCTCAGCAGCGCCCGCGACCCGACGCAGGTCGTAGCGCTTCTCGAGCCGCAGCAGCGTCTCGATGCCCGATCCGATGACGGGATGGGCGACCACGAGGAGCACCCTGGTCTGTGCCAACGCCGCTATTCAACGCCACGCGGGCCGCTCTAGACCCCCATTAAATAGGTGCGTCCCCCAAGCGGGCGACCGAGCTGTCGCTGATAGGGCGACCTTGTAGGGAATCGCGACACGCCTCTCCTACTTTTCTCACACCTGCGACCGATAGCCCCGCAGCGGCCCAAACCCGAGGCTATCCGCATGCCAACACGGGTCCTCGTAGCCGACGATCACCTCGCGATCCGCGAGGGCATCCGCTCGCTGCTTGCGCCCGATGACGAGCTTCTTGTCGTCGGCGAGGCCGCCGACGGCGTCCAGGCGAGCCGCATGGCGCTGGAGCTCAAACCGGACCTGATCCTTCTCGACAACTCGATGCCGGGCAAGACCGGCCTCGAGGTCGCCCGCGAGCTCAAGCCGCTTCTGCCCGACGCCTCGATCGTCTTCCTCACGCTCGACCCGGGCATCCGCGACCTCGCGCTCGCGGTCGGAGCGGTCGCACACATCTCAAAGGACACCGCACCGCAGGAGACGCTCCGCATCCTCCGCCAGGTCGCGCTGAGTCGCGCGCAGGCGAAGCCGGCGGAGCTGACCCCGATCGAGCGCACGCTCGCCGGAGCGCTCGTGGCCGAGCACCTCTTCACGAACGACCAGATGTCGCGCCTCGTTGCGTCGCGGCAAGCCCGCGAGTCCCTGGCGGCCGCGCTGATCCGGACCGGCCTCATTCCCGACGCGCGCGCGGCGCAGGTGCTCGCGCGTGTGAGCGGCCGGCCGCTCGTGACGCTCACTCCGCACCACGACACCGGAGTTGTTCGCCTCGCTCGCGGCCGCCGGAGTCTCATCGACCCGATCGATCCGACCGTTGCCGCACAGCTCGCGAAACGTCTGTGCGAGCAGCGTCATGTGGTGCTGCTTGCCATCGGCCGTAGCGAGGCGACGCTCGCGATGGCGAACCCGCTCGATGACCAGACGCCCAACGACGTGAGCGCTCTGCTCGGGAACGTCCCGGTCAGCGTCGTCACCGCCAGCGCCGGCGAGATCGCCGCGGCGATCGCTCGCGGCTTCGTCGCCCCCAATCCGAAGATCGCACCGATGCCTGTGGTCGAGCGCGCCGCCTCGAACGAGCGCGCGCGTCGTCCGCTCCTTCTCGTCGCCGCGGTGCTCGCGGCGCTCCTGCTGTTCATCACCGGCGCCGGCGTGATCCTCGGCCCCGCCGCGAGCGCGGTGCAGGCGCGGGCTAACGTCACGATCTTCCAGGGCAATGTCGACGTGCGCACCGGGAACGGCGCGTACGCGCCGGTCGGCACCGGCAGCGTCGTTCGTCAAGGCGACACGATCCGCACGCGCGCCGCGGCGAACGCAGCGCTCACCTTCTTTGATGAATCGGTCGTCGTTCTCGAGCCGGGTACCGAGCTCGAGATCGTGGAGCTCCGCGCGCTTTCGAACGGCGCGATCGCCGCGACGCTGCGTCAGACCGCCGGCACGACGTGGCACGTCGTCACGCACCAGTCGTCGACGCGCTACGCCGTCAACACGCCGACGGCGAGCGCCTCGGTGACGGGCACGGCCTTCACGGTCCACGTCGATGCCACAGGCGCAACGACGATCAGCACCACCGAAGGCGCCGTCGATGTGCGCGGTGTCGATGGCGCTTCAAACGCGAACATCTCGGTCACGGCCGGACTCATGACCACGGTCGCGACGAAGGGCGCCGCACCCTCGGCTTCGGCCGCGCTCGC
>Ga0137376_10001402_pt1 | contig 13311 bp, 9 predicted proteins | sample SagtaG_23_FD_104814 | JGI IMG/M metagenome (GOLD analysis project Ga0137376, IMG submission 104814) | Vadose zone soil microbial communities from Sagehorn Ranch, Mendocino, California, USA - Sage2_L_20_16 metaG | ecosystem: Environmental > Terrestrial > Soil > Vadose zone | place: USA...
AGGCAGATGGGTTCAGCAGACCTTTCACGGCAACCATTCCCGTGGGCGCCGGGCTGTGGATCAGCAACACGACGCCAGCGACGATCGCGGGAGGGCAGCTGCCGGGGGTGACACCCTGGTTTCTGACCTCGGCGAGCCAGTTCCGGCCGGCGCCACCACCGGCGTTTGGGTCGTCAGCGTTTCTGGCAGCGCTCGGCGAAATCCGGCAGATCTCCGATACCCGGACGGCCGGGCAGATCGGGATCGCCGCCTTCTGGGCGCTGAGCGTCGGTACGCCGACGACGGCCGGGTTCTGGATCCAGGTCGCGACCGACGGCATCAGCGAGCACAACCTATCCGAGCGCGAGGCGACACACCTCTACGCCCTGCTCAGCACGACGATGTTCGACGCGCAGATCGGATGCTGGGATGCAAAGGAGACGTACTGGTTTATCCGGCCGTGGCAAGCGGACCCGCTGATCGCGGTCGTCGCCGCCGTCGGCAAACCCAACCACCCGGCGTATCCCTCCGGCCACAGCTGCCTCTCCGCCTCGGGGGCGGAGGTGCTGAGCACGTTCTTCCCGGAGCAGCGCGATCACTTCAGCGCGATGGTCACGGAGGCGGGGCTGTCGCGCATGTACGGCGGCATCCACTACCGGTTTGACATCGAGGCCGGTCAGGCGCTGGGACATAGTGTCGCGCGGTTCACCATTGCGGCGGACGCGTCGGGGAATTCGGTACTGACACCCCACTAAAGGAACAGCTTCGCGGGACGATGACAAATCAAGCCTCACTGCGACTTCCGTGGTGGGGCTTTGTCTTCTTCGATCGGCGGCTCAGAGCCTGAACAGATAGCTGACCTTGAGGAAGAACGTGTCGTCGGTCCGCGTGAGGCCCCGAAACCGGAACGCCTCCTCGTCCACCATGTTGCTGCCGTACCCGGCGAATACCACCGTCCCCGGCACCGGTTGATAGCTGAGCAGCACATCGGCGTGGAACAGATTGGTGCGCGACGCGACCGAGCGCGTCACGCCGCCCGGTCCCGCAATCAGAATCGGCGCGCCGGTGCGTGAGTCATCCCGCAGCGAGTCGGTCTTGTCCTGGATGTACTGGCCCACCACCCGGACGAACAGTGGCCGCGAGACCTGGTACTCGAGCTTGGTCCGGAGCACACGACCCACGTTCACCAAGCTGCCGTCGGTGCGGCGATTCACCTGCTGCCAGAAATAACTGACGCTGTTGCGCAGCCGCTCCGTGGGACGGTAGGACAAGTCTACGCTCAGCAGCAACAAATCCGCCGAAGCCCATTCGAAGAAGTTCTCATCGTGGCCCTGCAGGAAAAAGCCGCTGGCGCTGAAGTGCTTCCACTGCGGCGTCCCGATTTGCACGAGGTATTCGCCGTTGCCGATGGTGGGCTGTCCCGTGAACGGCACTGTATCGAGGCCGCCGCCGGCACGTGGCACTTCCAGACGATGGTTGGCGTACAGGGCGGAATCGTAGCCAAACGTTTCCACGAAATACCCCGCGCCCACGCTCCACCCACCGCGCAACGTCGCGTTGCCGTTGAAGTGCAGCTTCTTGTCCTGCAGGTGGCGGCCGTGGATGAAATTCTGATACTGCCAGATGCCGTCCACCACGATGTCGCCCGTGAACCGCTCCAGCAGCGCCCCGGGCCGCCCATAGGTCGTATAGCTCGGGTCGACGTACGCATGCACGATCCCCGCCCGGCCGATGAAGCCACTCGCGTCGCGAAACTGGTCCGCGATCCCGGCAAACAGGCTGCGCAGACCCCAAACCCGATGTTGCACCGTGAACTGGCTCAGCCACAACGGCGCCGTCGTGGTCACGCCGCCAACCCGCGTGCGGCTGCCCGCGAGCTGCAGGTTGAGCCCGTAGATCTCCTTGAAGACCAGCCGGCTGTCTACCTCCGCGACGCGGTTGTAATCACCGCCCTCGATCCAATCGGTGTAGACCAACCCGACGCGCGAGCCTCGGCCCAGGCTGCGCTGGGCTCGCACAATGTTGAAAATGGGATTGTCGGTGCCCGTCGCCGACGCGAACTTCTGGTCCACCGCCGACAGCAGACCGATGTCGGTGCCGAACGTCGTCCCGGTGAGCTTGACCGCCGCGACCGGTTGAACAATGCGACGCGTGTAGATCAGGTTCTGCGGCACCTGAAACAGCTCGCTGCCTTCCAAAAAGAAGGGGCGCTTCTCCGGAAAGAACAGCGCCTGCCGCGGGTCGAACGCCAGCTGGCCCGCGTCCGATTCGACCTGGGAGAAGTCCGGCTTGTACGTGCCGTTGAGCGTGAGGTTCTCCGAGACGCCCCAGCGGATGTTGCCGCCCAACTGCGGGGTGCCCAGGTCGTACCGATAGCCCCCGGGGGTGGGAGCACCGCTCGCTTTCCCGGTCGCCTCCGGGTTCAGGTCCATGACCAGTCCGCGATGCATCCCGCTCAGGCCGACCAGATTGCCCGATTGCCCGATGAACGTGGCGCTCGCCCGGCGCGCCGGGAACCAGGAGTCCTCGAAGCCGGAATGCTTCACCTGGCGCACGATGTTCAGCCGCCAGTCCTGCGGTTGCTGCGGCTGATAGCGGATGCTCTTGAACGGAATGCGCACCTCGACTTGGTATCCCCAATCGGTGACGCGACCATGCGATTGGAACACGAAGTCCGGACTCAAGTCGGGCTGCTCCCGTCCCACCACCGCGCTGCCGATGAAACCGCCGGCGGTCACGTTGGCGCCCTCGACCAGGGAGCCATCGCCTTGAATACCCAACGGATTCACCGCGAACATCAGGACCTGCTTCCCGTCGTGAAACGTGCCCAGCAGGATCTGCACGTTGTCGTCGCCGAAGATCTGGTCGCGACTCGCCAACGTCACCGTGGGACGGCCGTGCTGCTCGAAGGCGCGAATGCCGAAATAGATCGCGCTGGCCGAGTACCACACCAGCACCTGTGTGGAGTCCGCGGCCGGCACGCCGTCGTTGGGGGCATACTGTGAGAAACCGGTCAGCCGCGCGGCCCGGGCCCAGACCGAGTCGGAGAGGTCGCCGTCGATGACCACCTCGGCTTCCAGGCGCGGCAGCGGCACGTCGAGCTGATGGTCCCGGCCCGAGTAGCTCGTGGAGTCCGAGCAAAGCAGCACGCACAGCGCGAGGAGCATATCCGATAATTATGGGTGCGAAGCCACCAACCGGGGACTCGCGGGGGGTTAGGAATGTGTCAGAACGTAACGGCGGCACTGACGTTAGATGATCGACTGCTCCGCGCGTAGATTAGAGGCGGCAGCCCGCACCCACCACCGAGGATCGGATGATAAAACGGACAGTAGTCGTTGCCGCGTTGCTCCTGGTTTCCGCCCTGGCCTGGCCCCGTCAAGGCCCCGCGCAAACGTTCAAGGTCGCCAAGTTCTCGATCGGCGGGGACGGCGGCACCGATTACCTGACCGCCGAGCCCGGCACCACGCGCGTATTCGTGTCGCGCGGCACCCACGTGATGGTGCTGGACGGCACCAGCGGCAAGGTGGTGGGCGACATTCCCGACACGCCGCGCACGCACGGCATCGCCTTGGCGCCCAAGTCGGGGCGCGGGTTCATCACCAACGCCGGCGACTCGACCGTGACGATGTTCGATCTCAAGACCCTGGCCGTGATCAAGAAGATTCACATCCCCACCGGCGGTCTCGACGGCATCATGTACGAGGATTTCACCGACCGGATCATCCTCACCAATCACAGCCGGCCTATCGGCACCGCGGTAGCGCTCGATGCCAGGACCGGTGACATCGTCGGCACGGCGCAGCTGGAGGACGACTCGCCGGAAGGCGCGGCGAGCGACGGCAAGGGCAAGATCTTCGTCAACAACGAAGGCAAGAACACCATGCAGGTGCTCGACGTCAAGACGATGAAGGTGCTGGCGTCGTGGCCGCTCGCGCCGTGCGAGGGCCCGACCGGAATCGCCTACGATCGAGCCACCAACCGGATCTTCGCGGGGTGCGGCAAGACCTCGGTGGTGGTGAACCCTGTCACGGGGAAGATCGTAGCGACCATCACGAACGGCGACGGTGTGGACGCCCTGGGGTGGGACCCGGTGGAGCAGCTCATCTACATCCCCGCGGGACGCGACAGCAACGTCACTGTGGTGCACGCGGATGCACCCGACAAGTACAGCGTGGTGGCCACGGTCGCGACGATGCGGGGTGCCAAGACCATCAGCGTGGACCAGGTGAAGCACGTGGCCTATCTGTTTCAGCCCGAGTACGGCCCGGCGCCCGCGCCGGCCCCGGGCGCTCCACCACCGCAGCCGGGGGCGCGCCCGCCGCGGGGGCCGGTCATCGGAGCATGGTTCTTCGCGATCAGCCACTGACCCATGAAATTCGTCATCCTGATCTACACCGACAAAGAGCTCCTCGACGCGCTCCCGGAGGGGCAGTTCGACGCCAAAATGCGCGACTGCCTCGGGCATGCCGACGAGCTGCGCCAGGACGGACAGCTGCTCGATTCCCAGATGCTCGAGGGCGCGGCGACGGCCAAGTCCGTGCGCGTACGCCACGGCCGTCAGACGATCGTAGATGGACCGTTTGCCGAGACCAAGGAAGTGCTCGCCGGCTTCAACCTGATCGAGGCCGAAGACTTGGACGAAGCGGTCCGCATCGCGACCGAGTTCCCCTGGACCCACACCGGCTGCGTCGAGGTTCGGCCGGTGCAGGACATCGCGGCCGTGCGGCGGCGGGTCAACTCCTCACTCCCCGGTCTGACCGGTCCGCTCCACCCGGATCCGGTATAGGCTCTTTCCCGCGGTGATGAACAGCGTCTGCGCGTCGCTGGCGCGGCCGAATTTTACGTTCGTTGGGCTCTCCGGCGTCGGGATGTAAGCGAGCTGCTTCCCGGCGGGAGAGTACACGTAGATGCCCTCGTGCTCCCCCTGCACCGCGCAATAAATGTTGCCATCCCGGTCCACCGTGATCCCATCGGGCCCGGCTGGGGAAAAGTCCACCACCGCGCGGCGGAACTTCGCCGAGCCGTCCGGCGCCAGATCGTACGCCAAGAGCGCCTTGCGCCCCGGGGCCGCCTGAGTCTCGGGCGGCAGATCGCCGAACGATCCGTTGTCGTGTGCGGCCACGTACAGCGTCGTTTGGTCCGGTGAGACGGCGATGCCGTTCGGCTTCCCCGCATCGGCCACAACCAGCGAGACGCGTCCATCGAGGTCGATGCGGTACACCCCCTGCACCGGCTGCTCGATCGGCTCCCAGCCCACGTAGCGAGGATCGGTGAAGTAGATGCGCCCGCGGGCATCGAGCACCAGATCATTAGGAGAGTTGAAGGGCCGACCGTTGAAGAGTCCCGCGAGGATCACGCTCTTACCGGTCTTCATGTCGGTCCGCGTAATTCGCCGGCCCCCAAACGCGGCCCCCTCCGCCACGACCAGGCGCCCCTGAGTGTCGAACACCATCCCGTTGGACATGCCGCTCGGGGAGCGGAATACTGTGCTCGTCCGGGTCTGCGGGTCCCAACGCCAGATGTAGCCCGCCTGATAGCCGGACCCCTTGCCGACCGTGATGTCCGAGAAATAGACCGAGCCGTCCGGCGCAGATGCCGGACCCTCGGTGAAGAACCCGTCGCCGAACAGGCGCTCGAGCTTGGCACCCGGAGCCACGATGGGCCGATCCTGCGCGACAAGCACAGCGAGCATTGCCCAGATCACTTCGCCGCCTTTGTGGACTGGAGACCAGCCTCGAGCGCCGCCGCGATGCGATCGACGTCGTACACGCAGCCCGCCCACGTACCACCGCTGGCCCGCTGCAGCGCCGCCCACAAGCGGGTGTCCGCGGGCAGCGCCGCGTGAGGCGCCAGCGCGGGATGCGGGCCGCGCTGCTCTAGTAGCACAGCGCAGGCTGCCGCGTCGAGCGACTGCCCGGCCGCCCCCACGAGGTTCACTGAGCCTGTGAGTGTGTTGCGGTCGATCACGATTTCGATCAGATCATCGTCGCGCACCCGGCCGATCGGGCCGCCATGCAGCGCCTCCGGGCCCATGTGCCCCACACAGGCGCCACTCGAGAACCCGGAAAAACGGCCGTCGGTGAGCAGCGCGACGTGTTTCCCCCAAGGGAGATACCTGAGGGCCGTGGTGATCTGCGCCGTCTCCTGCATCCCCGTGCCCGACGGCCCGTTGCCGATCAGCACGATCACGTCGCCCGCCTGGATCGACCGGTCGGTTCCCGTTCCCTTCACGGCCCGGATCGCGTCGCGCTCGTCCACGAACACACGCGCGGGGCCGCGGTGCCGATACACCTGATCGTCTGGCACCACGGAGGGGTCTATTGCGGTCGCTTTGATCACCGCTCCCTCGGGCGCCAAGTTGCCGACCGGGAACACCACGGTGCTGGTGAGCCCGGCCCGGCGCGCGGCGTCGGGGTCCATGATCACATCGTCGGGAGCGACCGCGGCACCCTTGCTGAGCCGCGCCCGAGCTGCCTGCCGCCGCTCGCTCGCTTCCCACCAGTCGAGCGTCGCGTCGAGCGTGTCGCCCGTCGCCGTGAGCACGTCCCCGTGTAGCAACCCCATGCGGCGCAAGTGTAGCATCACCTCCGGCACGCCGCCGGCCATGAAGACCTGCACAGTGGGATGGCCGCGCGGGCCGTTGGGCAGGGCATCGACCAGGCGCGGCGTGGCACGATTCACGCGGATCCAGTCCGCGACCGTGGGCGGCCGGAGCCCCGCCGCGTGCGCGATGGCCGGAATGTGCAGCAGCAGGTTGGTCGAGCCGCCGAACGCCGCGTGCACCAGCATCGCGTTCTCGAGCGCGTGTTGCGTGAGGATGCGCTTGAGCGCCAGGCCGAGGGCGTCGAGCCGCAGCAGCGCCAGCGCCGACCGCCCGCCCAGCTCGAGCCACACCGGCTCACCAGACGGCGCCAGCGCGCTGTGCGGCAGCGCCAGGCCTAGCCCCTCGGCCACGACCTGCGACGTCGCCGCGGTCCCCAGGAACTGGCACCCCCCGCCCGCCGAGCCGCAGGCGCGGCAACCCATGGTGGCCGCGTAGTCGAGGCTCACGAGATCCCGCGCGAAGCGCGCGCCCAGGCTCTGCACCTGCCCCGCGTCCTCGCCCCCGACGGCAGGGAGGGTGACGCCGCCGGGCACGATCACGCCCGGCAGGTCGCGGCATCCCGCCAGCGCCAGCATGGTGGCCGGCAGCCCTTTGTCGCACGTGGCGACGCCCATCACGCCCGACACCGTGGGGAGCGAACGAATCAATCGGCGCATGACGATCGCCGCATCGTTGCGATACGGCAGGCTGTCGAACATCCCCGTGGTGCCCTGCGTGCGGCCGTCGCACGGGTCGCTGCAATACGCGGCGAAGGGAATCGCCCCCGCCGCCCGTAGCGCCTCCGCCGCCACGCGCACCAGCAGCCCGATCTCCCAGTGCCCCGTGTGATAGCCCAGCGCTACGGGGCTGCCGTCCTCGCCCCGCAGGCCGCCGTGGGTGCTCACGATGACGTACTGCGGACCGCTGAGGGCATTAGGGCTCCAGCCCATGCCCACGTTCTGCGTCAAGCCGAACAGATTGCCGCTCGGCTCCTCGCGCAGCATGTCAGGTGTGAGCGGCAGTTTGCCCGCGGGCCCCTCAGCGGCCAGTCGCCCGTTGGCAATGGCGCTCGCCGAGCCGAGTACCGATTCGAGGGACGGGGGATCGGGCGTTCTGTGCATGCTCAGAACGTGCGGTCATCAGCGGCGAATTGCAATCAAGCGACGCGTGTTGAATCGACGGTGGGGGCCCACCCTGGGAGCGGACGAGTTACGGCCGCCAGGCGTAGCCCACCTTGGCGAAGAACGTCCGGTCAGTCCGAGTGAGGTCGAATGAGCGCGTGCCTGCCTGGTTATCTGAGTATCCGAGGAACACCACGGTCTGCGGATTGACCTTGTATGAGAACAGGAACTGACCGAACAACCCGTCGTCGAACTCGCTCACCGGGACGGAGTACACGGCGACGTTCCGATCGACGCTGCGGTACTGCACGATGGCCCGCACGAAGGTGCGCATGTTCACGTTGTAGATCACGCGCGCCTGAAACAGGTTCGCGGTGAACACCCGGTCGCCCGCATGCGAGATGCGTTGGTAGAGGTGGCTCACGTCCACGCCCAGGCCGCGGCCCAAACTCAGCCGCAGCGACGGGCCGAGGCTCACCTGTGACGAGCGTCGCACGTTGGTAAAGTCGATCACCTGACCCATGGTGCCGGACGCACCCAGTCCCACGGCACCGCTCGGTTGGAGCGAGAAGGTCGCCTCCGCCGCGTTGAGATCGAACAGGGTCCCCGCGAACCGGATGCGGGCGTGCCCGGGACTGAATGTCACCACGCTTTGGAGGGGTCCAAAGTAGTTGACAAACAGGCCGACGGACTCGTCGGTGAGATCGCCCGCGTGGTCCCAGGTCCGGCCATACGTGGCCCCGGCCAAGATCTGCGTGAACCATCCGCTCGCCCGCCGCCAGGTCCGAACGAGCGAGCCCCCAATGGTTCGCGTGTCGACCCTCGGCACGAAGCCCACATCCGCTCGGAACCCAGGGCTCAGGTCTCCATAACTCAGATCTATTTGCCAGTCGGCGGTAGCGCGCGTCAGCTCCAGGCTGCCCGCGCCGCCGGAGAACGGACCCAGGGGCTGGCCGGCGGCTTGGGCCGTCGAATCCGGATACCCGGTGCGTGAGCCCAGATACTGCAACCGCAGGCTGGTGGATGGGTCGAACTGATGGAACAGATCCACGCCGGCGACCTGGTTGGCGTAGCCGTCACCGAACCGCCCGGTGTAGAGCCCGCCCAGGAATGAGGACCGACCGAAATCCCGCCGGAAGCGTCCCACGGTGGAGTAGGCCTCCTGCTCCAATGAGCCGGCGAACGAGCCCTGGTTGGAAGGAAACAACAGGTTCGTGGTCGCATCGCGGGCGGCGAAGACGCCGATCGCCGACGCCGAGGAGCCTCCCACCTTGCCCGAGAGCTTGAGCCCTGCGTCGGGATCGGCGATGGTGCGGGTGAATACGGCTTGGATCGGCGTGTTGAAGAGATCCGCGCCCTCCAAGAAGAACGGTCGCTTCTCGGGAAAAAACAGCGCGAACCGGGTGTTCACGTCGAGCTGGGCGACGTCCGCCTCGACCTGGGAGAAGTCGGGATTCCCGGTGGCATTGAGCGTCAGGTTGGAGCTGATGCCCCACCGGAAGTCCAGGCCGAAGGCGGGATCGACGTCGCCCCTCGTGAGCGGGCCGTCGGGCAGCTGGGTTCGCAGGTCGGTCCGGTTGGCCGTGAGCGCCGGGTCGAACTCGATGTTTCGCCCCGGCGCGATTTCCTGGAAGCCGGTGACCTTGTTCGCTTCGCACAGCAGGCAGGTGTTGTTGCGATCGCGGGGCGCCGACTGCATCCGATGGCGGACGCTCCGCGGATACGAGCGCTCCAAGATGAATCCCCAAGTCTGCACGCCCGCCGTGCGGGGAAACCGGAGCGACTTGAAGGGAATCGCGACCTCCACGGTGTAACCCTGGTCATCGATGCGCCCAGCCGAGCCCCAGATCGCGTCCCACGACCAATCTTCGAACCCCTCGGCCGTGCTGAGCAGCGCATCCGCTTGACCCCCCAGCGCGCTCACGCGGAACTCGAACGCCCGCCGCTGATCGTTGAATGGGTCCACGACGATGGTGAAGTGGTCGTCCAGGACGAGACGATTGATGTCGTCGCGACTGAAGTAGTGGGCCCGGATCTCCGTGGGATAGGGATCGAAGGCGCGACAGCCCACGTAGAGGTTCTTGGCATCATAGGTGATGCGGCAGACCGACCGCACGGGTGGGGGCGTGTTGTCCCCGGGCGTCCACTCCCACTCGAGCGGAATCTCGGTAGTGCCGTGCCATCCGGGGTCGTCGAGCGAGCCGTCGAGTCGGATCGGCCCGGCGGCAGGCCCGACCGTGAACGCTGGCGGCGGGGGCAAGCGACTCCCGGCTGGGACGGTGGGTGCCTGAGCGACGACCAGCACGACGGCTCTGAAGATGAGCAAGGCCCGAACGCTACCGCAGGGGCACGAGCACGGCGAGCACGAGCGTCGTCACCATGGCCGTGACGCCGACGAGTGCCAGCACGGGGGTCCACGACTTGAGGGTCTCGATCTCCGTCACACCCCCCATCTTCGAAAACAGCCAGAACCCGCTGTCGTTCATCCACGTCCCGACCAGCGACCCGCTGGCGATCGCGGTGGCGACATACACCGTGTGAAACGGGAGGCCGCTCGCCGGCAGCATCGCCGCCAGCATTGCCGCGCTCGTGATCATCGCGACGGTGCTCGAGCCTTGGGCGAGTTTTATCAGGCTTGCGACGCCGAACCCGAGGAATAGAAAGACCAGGCCGGACCCCATCCCCGACGCCGCTGCCTGCCCCACGAACGCCCGCTCGATCACGGACCCGATCTGCGTGGCCTGCAGGGCCACCCCGAACCCGCCGCTCGCCGCAATGATCAGGATCATCACCCCGGCGCTCATCAGAGACGTCTCCACCATCTCCGCGAGGTGGGCCCGGCTCACCCCGCGGTGCCGCGCGTACACCCACATGGCCACCGCCGTGCCCAGGAGCAGCGCCAGGTTGGGGTTCCCGAGGATCGCGGTGTAAGGCGCCAGCGCCGACCACGTCGCCACGTGCGTTCCCGGTCGTGCCGTCATGGATACGACCACCGTGTGCGACGAGATGAGAAGCACCGGCAAGGCGATCGGCAGGAGTGACGCAACGAGACCGGGAAGTGACTGCGGAGCCGCCGCGTGTGCGGCACTCGTGCCGAACGTGGAGGCGGCGGCTCGCGGCACCACGGGCATGCGGCGGTCCACCCATCCCGCGAACAACAGCCCGGCCGTGGCGGCGGGCAACGCCACGACGGCGCCGACCAGGACCATCGTGCCGAGGTCCACTCCCAACGTGCCGGCGATCGCCAGCGGCCCGGGGGTGGGCGGGACCAGCGTGTGCGTCGCCCCCGCGCCCGCCGCGATCGCCAGCAGGTACTTGAGATAGTTGCGGTTGGTGCGCCCGTACATCGAGCGGGCCAGGGGGAGCAGCAGATAGAAGACCGTGTCGAAGAATACGGGAATCGACAAGACGTAACCCGTGGCGCACAGAGCCGTCGCGCCGCGCTTCTCGCCCAGCAAGGCGAGGAACCCATTCACGATCCGGTCCGCCGCCCCGCTGCCCAACATTGCTTGACCGGTGATCGCCGCCAGCGCGATGACGATCCCGACGGTTCCGGCCGTGCGACCGAAGCCCTCCGCCACGCGAGCGATCTTCACCGCCGGATCACCGGGGGCGAGCAAGCTGACCACGATCGCGGCGATGAGCAGCGCCAGGAACGCGTTGAGGCGGAGCAGGACGATCCCCACCAGGATCGTGGTCATTCCAACGAGCAGAATCAGGATGGGATGCATGGGCGCCTAATGTACCGGGGGAAACCGCTGTCGCCATCCAGTCGCGTGACCCTGACAGCTACTATCTTGTGCTGCCATGAACTCTGAGTCGATCGGAAGCTCGGCCATCGAAGACCCTGATTCACTAACGTCGGAGTCTCGTCTCATGCGAGCCTACGTGCTCACGACCGGCGCCGTGTTCGCCCTCATCACCGTCGCTCATGTCTGGGAGATGGTCGATCGGTCCCAGGTCTTCTTCAGTGACGCCATCGTCATCGGGCTCAGCGCCGGACTCGCCGTCTGGGCGTGGCGGGTAGCGAGGCAACCTTCGTCGTAGGGACGGTGGGGCCTTAACGCGCCGGCTCGTAGCGCAACAATACACACCCCGACTTGAGTGCCCGCGCGTCGAGCAACTTCAATTTCAAGCTCTGCGGGGCGGGCTTGAACAGCGGACTGCCTCCGCCCAGCACCACCGGGTTCACGCCCAAGCGGTATTCATCGATCAGGCCGCTGCGGGTGAGCGAGTCCGCGAGGTTCGCGCTGCCGAAGAGCAAGAGGTCCCGCCCGGCCTGCTGTTTCAGACGCGGTACCTCACGCTCGGCGCTCTCGCGGACCAGCCGCGTGTTGTTCCAATCGGCGCGCGCGAGCGTCTTCGAAAAGACGATCTTGGGAATCGCGTTCATGATGTCGGCCGTTGCGCCCTTGGCCGACGGCCAATGGGCCGCCATGCCCTCGTAGGTCACCCTGCCGAACAGCAGTATGTCGGCGGCGCTGGTTTGCTCGACGGACAGCCGCTCGAGCTCCTCCCCCCACCCCAGCTCGTGGAAGCCGATGTCCCACGGCTTCGGCCCCTCGAAGAAGCCATCCAGAGTCACCATGTTCCACATGATCAGCCGTCTCATCGGTTCGCCTCCGCTGGGTGGGGTTCATACATACTACGAATAGGGTTGGGCAGAATCGACAGGACGGTGTGGTGCCTAGGGCAGCCCGACCGGGCATGTGGTACAATCCCTGTCATGCTCAACGTCGGCCTGGTGGGTTTCGGCTTTGCGGGCAAGACATTCCACGCGCCGGTCATTCGCGTCGTAGAAGGGCTCCGCCTTACCGCCATCGTGCAGCGCCATGGGGGGGGCGCGCCGGACCCGCGCTACGCCGATGTCGAATTCGTGAGCAGCGTCGCTGAGCTGCTCGCCAGGCCCGTCGATCTGGTCGTCATCGCCACGCCGAATACCTCGCATCATCCGATCGCGAAGCAATGCCTCCTGGCCGGACGCCACGTCGTCATCGATAAGCCGTTTACCACAACCGTTGCCGAGGCCGAAGAGCTGGTCCAACTCGGGGCGGCAAAGCAGCGGGTATTGTCGGCCTACCAGAACCGGCGTTACGTGGGAGACTTCGTCACCCTGCGAAACGTCCTGTCAGAAGGCAGTCTCGGCCGCGTCACGACGTTCGAATCCCACTTTGACCGCTTCCGTCCCGAGCTCCGGCCGGGCGCGTGGCGTGAGCAACCGCTGCCGGGCTCGGGTCTGTGGTTCGACCTGGGCCCGCACCTGCTCGATCAGGCGTTGGTCCTGTTCGGAAGTCCGCAGGCGATCGCCGCCGACATCCGCATCGAGCGTGCCGGCACCGCCGCCGACGACGCGTTCGACGTCACCCTGCACTACCCGCACATGCGGGCACTGTTGCGGGCCTCCGTGCTGACGGCCTCACCGGGACCGAGTTTTGCGGTTCACGGCACCAAAGGCTCGTTCATCAAATACGGCTTCGATCTGCAGGAAGCGGCGCTAAGGGCAGGACGTTCCCCCAACGAGGCAGGCTGGGATGCGGAACCGTCCGAGATGTACGGCCGGCTCACCACGCCCGAGGGCACGCGCACGATTGCGACGATCCCCTCGAGCTTCACGCACTATTACGA
>Ga0137376_10001403_pt1 | contig 13309 bp, 7 predicted proteins | sample SagtaG_23_FD_104814 | JGI IMG/M metagenome (GOLD analysis project Ga0137376, IMG submission 104814) | Vadose zone soil microbial communities from Sagehorn Ranch, Mendocino, California, USA - Sage2_L_20_16 metaG | ecosystem: Environmental > Terrestrial > Soil > Vadose zone | place: USA...
AGGGCGGCTGAGACCGTTCCCGGGGTCAGCCCGAGATGCTCCGCAATGGTCTTTAGAGTGACCTTATCCTCGTTGCGCGAATCAGATTTCTCTCTCGGCGGCGTCATTCAGAGAACCCTCAGAGTATCTTCCAAAATTGGATATGGGAAATGGCGCATCCGAGCGCGAGAGTGCCTCCTGCCAGGTTCACCAGACGTCCCGTAAACCGCGATTCTAGCTCAACTTGGGCTTTGTCAGACGGGTTTTCTGCACACCAAACGAGGACGAGGTTTCGCCCGAGAACCGGCATGGCGTGTCCCCATTCTGCCCAGCTGGAGAATACAGGAGAATACCATTAAAGTTCTTTAGAATATCATTATTTCTGCCTGACAACCACACAACGTGATGGCCGACGCGATCTACACCATCGGTCAAGGCGAGGGCATCAAGGGCACAAAGCCTCTGCCACCAGTGAACGACAAAGAGCGCGGCAAACGCGGCGAAAGGGAACTGAAACTTTTCGTTTGGCACTCGAAAACCGCACTCAGAACCACACGGAGTGCGGTTTGTGGGTCCTTCGTGCAAAGCAATCCCGTATTGTTTGCGGATTTGCGTGCAGGGCAGCCAACAATTGCTTGCGTTGCTTTGGGTCGTTTTTCTTTCTCGTGCTGGAGCTGATGTAGACTCTCCCATATGAACCTCGTAGAAAGCCCGGCTCGATCACAGGCATGAGGTGGGTCCAAGCCATCAGCGCAGGTCTCTTTGCCACTTTCCTGGCCCAGCCGCCGGTGGCTGCCCGAATTACTGCGGGGCAGGAACAAACGTCGGTAGGATATAGAAATGCCCCTGCCGGAGTGGCGTACATGGGGGACGAAACGTGCCGCGAGTGCCATGAACCGCAATACAACGATTTCAAGAAAACAGGGATGGGGAGATCTCTCTCGATCCCCGGTCCCGGCAACTGGCCTGAATTTACGAAATCTGTCACTCTCCTCAACAAGAAGTTAGGTCGCAGGTACACCGTCTCCGTGACTGGCGGCAAGATGTATCACACGGAATCGGGGATGCGTGCGGACGGCAAACAGGAATATTCCGAAAAACACGAAGTAGCTTTCACCGTTGGCTCAGGTGACCTGGGGCGAAGTTATTTAGTGGCAAAAGGCGATGCACTCTTTGTGTCACCAATCTCGTATTATAAAGGGATTCGCGGTTGGGACCTTTCACCGGGGTATGAATCCGGCCAGTTCTTAAGCTTCACGCGTCCCGTCTGGAATCTGTGTGCTTCCTGTCACGCCGGTCTGTCTCGTCCCATTCTCGGCACGCGGAACCGGTATCAAGTCCCGGCCTTCCGTTTTCTTAGCGTTGGCTGTGAAAGATGCCATGGGCCAGGAGAACTTCACGTCCGCGAACGTCGAGAGAATCGTCCGCTCAACGGTGCCGTTGATTTTTCTATCGTTAATCCTGCTCGCTTGCCGCCGCACCTCCGCGATGATGTTTGCAAACAGTGCCATCTTCTAGGGGATGCGCAGGTCCTCCGGCCCGGCAAGACCTACTTGGATTTCAGGCCGGGGATGTCGCTCGATAACGTGGTTTCCATCTTCAGCGCGCCAGTAACGGCAAAAGTTGATGTCATCAGAGCGCTCAGCCATCCGGAACAGCTTGAGATGAGCCGCTGCTCAATCCAGAGCAATCGCCGATTGGGCTGCATCACGTGCCACGACCCCCATGTTCAACTGAGAGGCGTAGAGGCGGCAGCTCACTTTCGCGGGAAATGTCTGAGTTGTCATACCGTGGCGAGCTGCAGCTTCTCTGCCGAGCGAAGACAGTCAACCATGCCACCCGACAACTGTATTCAGTGCCACATGCCGAAAAGGGCCGTGTCTAACTTGGGCCACTCCGCTCTGACAGACCATCGCATTCTGCGAATTCCCTCCCAAAGCCCGCTGATGGCTGATGCAGCGCGGGAATCCCCGGCCGATTTGATCTACCACACAAGACCTTCCCGAAAGCCAGATGCCGCGCCGGATCTGCGGACACTGGCGCTCGCCTACTTTGAAGTGAGCCAGCTCTACCCAGCATTCCGGCAAAAAGGGTTCGCGCTTTTGGAAGAAGCCGCCCGAGAACTTCCGGACGATGATGAGGTTCAAGCGGCTTATGGAATGGTTCTTATGTTGGCTCGCCCGCGAGCGCTGTCTGAGGCATCCCAAGCGCTGCAAAAGGCGATCGACGCGGGGTCTAGATCTGTCGAGGTACGCACCCGTCTCGCCAAATTGCGGCTCAGAGACGGAAAGTTGGCGTCAGCGATCCAACTCTACAACGAAGCGATAGAAACCGACCCGTACTACACGCCAGCATATTTGGGACTGGCATATCTCTACACGGTCGCGGAGGATCGTCAAGAAGCAATCGAAACACTCCAACGAATTCTGAAGTATGATCCGGGCAATGAGACGGCGCGCACAGCCATGACTGATGCCAAAGTGGACGCCAAGGAATGATTGCATCCGGGGACGAAGTTGCCAAAGCGAGCTCCTTCCTCGCGTCCGAGGAAAGTAGTTACGTCAATGGCATCGAGCTCATCGTCGATGCTCGGGCAGTCGCAATGCTGAACGTGAAGCGCTAACAGCTTCAGGTTATGAGCCCAACTTTGAATGGGCCCGTCTTTGCTTGTCAATGACTTACGTACTTGTTGTTTTACTTATTTCACGCCTGTTGTTCGGTAGTTTGTTCCCAATCTGTTCACAATTTTGTCCGCGACCGTCTTGAGCGCGACCTTGCATTCCATTCTTGTTACGGCCTTTTTCTGCCTGGATTTCACAAGCGCCCCCTCCCAATATCTTCCTCGTCCGAGCGAAGGCAGTTCCGCCTGGCCTAGTCAAGAGCAGACCTAGCGAGAATTAGCTGGTTTCAAGCGCAGGCAGAGTTCCGCCTAGGTAGGTTGGGTCGGAGCGGCAGGGGCTTCGAGCAGGGTAGCCCAAGGCACTCGTCCACATGCCGGGGAGAGGATTACCCGAAGGGGTGGAAGTTATATGGTTTAGCATGAACGAGCCAGAACTCCCCAAGGATTCCGGAAGAGAACCTTTAGAATATCAATTTTTTTGAGTAGAATATCAATTTTCTGCTTGACAACCCTCGAAGACGGAGCTAAATATTCACTAGTATAAAAGCATTATTTCGATGCTTTTGGGGTCTTGTCCCTTCTGAATCTGTGGTGGGTTCAGGTCATGGGTTTTCGACGAGATCAAGAAGCTTGCCGGCCTAATTCCGTCTGGCCTCTTGAAGATGTTTCTTCTCTCGGGGAGGTCCTATGCGAGTGCGAGTATGTGCAAGTTTTGTAATTTGCCTTCTGATTTTGGTGTCCTTTGCCTCGGCGCAGAAGACTGCGGGCACGATCACTGGGACGCTGACAGACCCGAGTGGCGCGGTCGTTCCGGGCGCGATAGTCAGCGTGGTCAACGAACGTACAGGAGCTGCTCGCGACGCAGCGACCAATGAGGAAGGTAGCTTTTCCTTCCCTGAGCTCGAGGCTGGTACATATCGCATAACTATAAATAAGGGCGGCTTCAAGAAGCTGGCGCTGAAAAATGTGGAGCTGCACGTCGCTGACGTCACAACTTTGAATTTGAAGATGGAGATGGGCGCGGCCTCGGAAACGGTGATGGTAGAAGCCTCCCCGATCACAGTCAATACCTCGACGGGCGATGTTTCGAACATCATGCTCGGAGAGCAGGTTCGCGAACTGCCCATAAATGGCCGGAACTTTGTGCAGTTGACGACGCTCGTTCCGGGCGCAGCCGTCGGCGAAAGCTTCGACAATAAGAACAAGGGCTTGTTCGCCGGTGTGGATATTTCCTTCAGCGGTTCGCCCTCTGTGGACAACCAGTGGACCGTGGATGGTGCGGCGAACAACGATATCGGCTCGCAGCGCACTATTCTTACCTATCCTTCCATTGACGGCATTGAGGAGTTCAAGATCCAGCGCAACAGTTACGGCCCCGAATATGGCGGCGCATCCGGCGCACAGATCAATGTGGTAACCAAGGGCGGAAGCAACCAGTACCATGGCGACGTCTACTACTTCGGCCGCAACGACGCTCTGAACGCCAAGAATTACTTCCTCCTGAGCGGGTGCAGCTCGTCGAACGACCCCAACTGCCGCAAGAACATGCTGCGCCGCAACGATTTCGGTTACACCTTGGGCGGGCCGATCAAGAAGGACAAAGTATATTTCTTCTGGTCTGAAGAATGGAACCGCGAGCGCCGCGGCAGGGTTCATACCCACTGGGTACCGACGGCGGCGGAGTTGGGCGGCGATTTCAGTGACCTGGCAGCTGCCCATACACTGGCAACAGATTCTAGCGGGGTCGACCATTGTTTGGGTCCGGCCATTCCTCTTGACCCCGCGACGGGTAATCGCTTCGTTGATCCTCTGACTGGCGTGACAAATGACCAAATCCCTGGAAGCCGCCTCAGCCCGGCGGGCCAGGCCTATCTTGCGGTCTTGCCTCCGCCGAATAATCCCAATCTTTGTGCTCAGAATAACTGGGTGGACCAGGTCCGAATACCGGTCGATTGGCGCGAAGAGGCCCTTCGCGGCGATTGGAACGTCACGAAGAAGACCACCTTGATGCTCAAATTTACGCAGGACTCCTGGCTTAACTCGCTGCACGCGGATGAGGCGGCTGGACTGTGGGGAGACAGCGACTACCCGGCGCTTTCCGACACCTGGAACCAGCCAGGCAAAATGTCCATCGCGAAACTTACCACCACCATCAGCAACACAGCGGTCAACGATTTTCAGTTTTCCTGGTCGGGAAATCGCATCTATGTCAGCCGCGGAGGCGATGCTCCGACACTGAACGACAAAATCAACGCGGCGATGCCGCGCCTGTTCCCCTTCAATGACAAGATCCATGGGGCCCAGGCGGCAGAGCCGGTTATGTGGGACGGCAACACGCGCTCTGGTTTGCTGGGAGTCATTTCTCCCTGGCATAACCGCCAGGACCTCTTTGCCTGGAAAGACGATTTTTCCAAGGTTGCCGGCAGGCACACGTTCAAGGTCGGGTTCCTGTACACCCGCAACGCCAAAGATGAAGAAGTCGGCGACGAAGGCGGTGAGCTATGGGCCGGCGGCGACGCCAGCGGTCCCGCTGTTGACTACCAGGGGCCGGGCTGGACGTCGCCTGGCTTCTGCGGTGGAGGCTGGGGAGCCGGCTGCAATATTGGCACAGGTAACTACTATGGTGACTACCTGCTAAGAGGAATGACGTTCGGTTACGACGAAACTCAACGAGATCACACTGCCTTGGTGCGCTGGAGGGACTATGAATTTTATGGTGGCGACGCGTTTAAGGTCAGCCGCCGCGTGACACTGAACTACGGAGCCCGCTGGTCCCTCATCCGGGCACCGTACCTGGACGACAACAAACTTGCTAGTTTCTCGCCGGCCGTTTACGCAGCTGAAACCGGGTTTTCAGCTAGCGACCCTTGTCGCGGCATGGTTTTGGCCAAAGGGGCAACAAACACCTGCGGCGATATTGGCTCCACCATTACGCCACCGCAGTTCGAGAACCGCTCGCTGGTCCGCAACAACAATCACATGATTATGCCTCGCCTCGGCATTGCTTGGGATGTATTTGGCACAGGCCGGTTCGCGCTCCGCGCCGGCGTGGGCCAGTTCGAATCCCGTGACCGGTTGCTGGCCATCAGCATGCGTGCCAACAATACTCCTTTTGGTGTGGGTACTGGGGCTTCTAGAACCTTGGACGGGCCATTAACTATTATCAACGCTAAGAATCCCGACGGAACTCCTAATCCATTGCATGATGGGAACGCGGCAATATGCGCCACGCAGGGTTGCGCATTTGACGTTTCTCTGGGCGGCTCTCCGCACCAGGGGCTTGATCCCAGCTCGAAGCAATCCAACAGCTGGCAATGGAACTTGACGACCGAGATGGCACTCTGGAGGAACAGCAAGCTTGAGGTAGGATGGGTGGCAAACCGGGGTATTCACTTGCAGAATGTCTATGATGCGAACCAGATTGCCTCGGCAAATCGCTTGACGGCAGCACAACTGGCGGTGACGGGAGGCAACACAGCTTCTTTCAAGCCCTTTCCTTATAACACCTCGGCCCAGATGCCCATCTGGAGCCACACCGGCGATTCCATTTACCATTCTCTGCAAGCGATGTATAGCAATAAGTTCCAAAACAACTCGATGCTGCAGGTCGCATATACGTTTTCCAAGAACCTGGGCGACACGACATTTGGGTACGTCGGAACGAACACTGTCTTCGCAGACAACACCGACCACAGAGCCAATCGCGGCCCTGTGGATTTCGACCGCAGGCATGTTCTCAGCGCCACGCTGATCTATAATTTGCCGTCGCTAGCACACTCGAATATGCTTTTGCGTCAGGTCGCGGGTGGCTGGGAGAGCAATACCATCGTGAACTACGCCAGCGGCAATGCGCTGACCGTCCAGGGTAGCAATGGGATAGGAGACGGAACGGGCACCGGGACAACCAGCGGGCTGTTTGTGAACCGACCGTTACGAGTCTATAGCCAGCCCTGCCACCTAAGCGATGCGCCACGCGACCAGTGGCTGAATCCCAAGGCGTTCACCTGGGATGGCTACAAGCTGGGTACATTTGGCAACTCCGGCCCTGGTGCTTGCGCTGGTCCTCCAGTTGACAACGTGGACTTCGCCATCGTCAAGAACTGGAAGATGACCGAGAGAACAAAGCTGCAGTTCCGCGTGGAAATGTTCAACGTATTCAATCATCCCCAATTCAGGTTCAACGGTGCGACCTTGGCATTCAACGTGCCAGGCTCAACTTCCACCATTCCGGGCGCAGATGGTGGGACTTATGTCGTGGATGCTTCGGGTGCACCTTGCAAGGCCACTCCCAGTACGTGTGTGGCTATTAAGGGCGGCGGATCCCTTGTCTCGGGGAGCCTCTTCGGACAACCTCAATTCTCAAGTCAAAGCGGCAACCGGGAGATTCAGTACGCGGTGAAGTTAATCTTCTAGTTTTCATCTATGGCAGCAGGATTCTTGGGCCGGGCCTGACATCTGTCAGGCCCGGTTTTTTCATGCATCGAGATACGACCAGGATTGCAGTATACGTCCGACTACCGCCGGGTTGCGCTACTATTGTCTTTTGGCGCAAATCTGCGCGATCAAAACTGGTTCTTAGAGAAGGGTCAAGAGAGCGAGATGCAGTTAACTTGGCGGGACACAGTTTGCGCGGGTCAGGGTAGGTTTCCGGTCCCAACAGGCTGCACTCGCGCCTGGTTGCCGGCCGGGCTTCTAATCTTTTTCATCATTTCTGCGCAGCCTCTTTGGGCGCAGACTGCGTCGCGGAGCTCCATTTCCGAGCTCATCGCTCAGAACCGGCTCGACGATGCTGAAAAAGGGCTCTGGAGCATCTTATCGCGGCAACCCGATCAAGGCTGGGCGCTTGACCTCATGGCGGAAATTCGCATGCGCCAGGAGCGCGCGCCGGAGGCCGAGGCGTTATTTCGCAGAGCTTTGACGCTTAGTCCAAATGATGTGCAAGCCTACCGTGGTTTGGGTAAGTTGTACAGTTCACTGGGGAACAGCCCGCAAGCCATTGACTCCTACTTGCATGTGGTTGCTATCGTGCCGGCCGACGTGGCGGCAAACGTGGAGTTGGCTGTCCTTTATCAGAAGGCGGGCCAATATAAGGAATCAGTAGCGGCCGCACAGCGGGTTCCGATGGCCTCGCGTCCTCCAAGAATCCTGCCCGTCCTGGCAGCCGATTACTTTGCAACCCGTGAAGATGCCAAAGTCCCGCCATTGATACCGTCTTTACTTCGCCATGCGAACTCGGAGCCAGAAGTCCTGCGAGACTTTGTGACCGTGCTTCTCCACAATGGGTATCTTGACGATGCGGCGCATCTCATGGAGAAAGTGAAGCCTGTAAAACCATCGGCGGATTACCTGCATACTCTCGCACGCGTCCGAGCGGCTCAGAGAAAACCTCAGGACGCGCAAGAGCTGCTCTTGCAAGCGCTGAAGCTGCAGCCGAAGTCTTTCGACCTGCTTTATGAGTCGGCTGGCTTTGCCGCGCAGCAAAATCAGTTGGACAAAATGATCGAGTTCCTCCACCGCGCTGACGAGGTTGAACCAAATCGTCCCGAAGTATTGCAGAAACTGAGTTTGGCGCTAATGAAAACCGGTCATCGCGCCCCGGCAGTCGCGGTGGCACGGAGGCTGAATGCCATTCAGCCGGATAATGCGGACAACGAATACGTTATGGCCTTTGCTTTGATCGAAGCCGATTTGCCGGAGGAAGCCGAGCCCATCGCTCGCAAGCTGGCAGCGGCGCGTCCGGATGATGCCAATAGCCAGTTGATGCTGGGGATCGCGGAATTCAAAACCGGCGACACTGCCGGGGCCAAGCGCGACCTCGAGCGCTGCCTGACGATTGATCCCCATTCCGCCGACGCCCATTATTATTTGGCCTTGATGGGCCGCCGGGAAGGGAACATTGATGCAGCACGTGGGGAACTGGAAGAGGCCGTGCGGATCAACCCGGAACACGCCTTGGCGCAAGCGGAACTCGGGACCTTGTACCTACAAATCGGAAACTTGGAGCAAGCTCGGGCCGTGCTGGAACAAGCAGTAAAGCTTGCGCCGTTCGTTTCTCAATACCATTATCATTTGGGCCTGACCTATTCACGACTGGGAATGCTGGAACCTGCACGCACCGAGATGGACACCTACAGCCGGCTCCGGCAGACGGAAGATGAGGAGCATAAGCGCGAACGCTCGGTTGCTCAACCTCCCGCGTCGTCGGAGCAGCCGTAAACGGAGCGAATGGTTCGCCCGAGAAATTTCGAAAGGACACAATGTTTCGAACACGGATATGCGTGAAGCTCTGTTTGTGGGTGTGGTGCGGCCTGCTTCCAGCTTCTGGCACACACGCTCAGGACAAATCCAAGGCTCCAAGCGAGGCACATTCTCCTGAGAAGGCCTTTCAATCGGCAGAGACGTTCCAGGTCGCGGGGGACTATGAAAAGGCTGCCGCGGCGTATCGCGAAGCTGTCTCTGGAGCCTTGCAGCAGCTAGGGAACCTTCGCGTTTCCCACAAGGAGTTCGCCGAAGGAATAGATTTGTTAGCCCGAGCCGTGCAGGCCGCACCCGCCCGGGTGACGGCGCGCGTGGACTTGACCATCGCCCACTTTGAGGCCCGTGATTTCGACAAGGCAAAGACGGAGATTGAAGCAGCGCTTCAGAAGGAACCGGGAAATGCGCGCGCCTTGAACCTGGCAGGCAAAATCTATTTTATGAAAGGCGATTTCGGCGCGGCGGCTAATCGCCTGGAATCGGCGTTACGGCTGCAACCGGATTTCGATACGGGCTACCTGCTGGCTCTTGCTGATTTAGAGCTGAAGAACCCGGTTCCTGCGGGCGTGATTTTCGACGAGATGCAAGCGTCCTCCTTGCCCAGCGCCAGCATGCACGTCCTGGTCGGCCTTGCCTATCGGGAAACCGGCTATCTGGATCAAGCCGCCATTCATTTTGCCAAAGCCATTGAACTTGAACCTAAAAAACCACGCGTGCATTCATCCCTCGGCCTCACCTATTTCCTCCAAGGGCCTCAAAGCTACGCCAATGCCCGCGAGCAGTTCATGGCCGAACTTTCGATAACCCTCGATGATTCTAACAGCCGCTATTACCTGGGGATGATCGCAGCAAGAGAGGCGAAAGCAGTTGAGGCGGAGAAGTGGTTCGAACAGCTTGCCTCCGCTCTCCCCGATGATCCAGAGGCCTACTTCCGATTGGGCCAGGCTAGTTTCAATGCCGGGCACCTGGAGAAGGCCGTGGCCGCGCTGCAGAAATCGCTCTCACTCGCTCCACATGCGGGGGACACTCCGGATGCAGCAGAGGCGCACGAGTTATTGGGTAAGGCGCAGAAAAAGCTGGGTCGGCATGCTGAGGCGGAGTCCGAACAGTCGCGAGCTAAACAACTTCGCGGCCAACAGCCAGAGCCCGGTTCACGGCAGATCCCAGACGCTATCTCTGGATCTGGATCCGTCGAAGCTGCCTCATTAAGCCGTTCCGGCCAGCAAGAGCTGCGCTCCATGTTGCTGCACGCACCGCAAGAATCTGACATCCCTAGCACTCAAGAGTCCGAATTCGTTACGAGCGTTTCCGCATTGTTAGGAGAGGCGTATCACAATCTAGGTGTGATTGATGCGCGGGCCTCTCGCTACGCCAACGCAGAGGAAGAATTCGCCGAAGCTGCAAGGTGGAATCCCAGGATCGAAAAATTGGATCGCAATTGGGGCTTAGCCGCTTTCCGCGCCGAACGCTACGAGCACGCGATTGGTCCTATCGAGCGCCTGCTTCGCCAGTCGCCCAAGGATAACAACCTCCGCCAAATGCTCGGTCTCAGCTACTATATGACCGACCAGTTCGCGAAGAGCGCGGAGACCTTCCGTCCGATACTGAATGAATTGGCCGACAATCCGGTCCTGCTTTACGCTGCCGGGGTCGCGCTGGTGCGCAGCGGCGATTCAGCAGCTGGCGGCCGCCTCTTTACGCGAATGCTGGAGCACGGCGCCAATTCCCCGGAAGTCCATCTTATGGTAGGACAGGCATACTACGGGCAGTCGCAATTTCCCGAGGCGCTTCTCGAGTTTCAGCGCGCACTTGATCTGAATTCAAATTTGGCTGAGGCGCACTACTTCATCGGCATGCTCTATTTCAAACAGGGCAAGCTTGATGAGGCTGTGCAGGAATTGAATGCCGAATTGTCAGTGAATTCGCGGTCCGTGCCAGCGATGTATCAGCTTGCTTATGTCCATCTGGAACAGCGCCAAACGGAAGAGGCCATCCGGCTGTTAAACGCGGTACTGGCCGAAAAGCCTTCTTACGGCGATGCGCATTATCAGCTCGGAAAGGCGCTGCTGGATAAGGGCGAGACGCAAGGGGCGATCCAGCACCTCGAGACCGCAACTCAATTGCAGCCCGCCCAATCCTACGGTTATTATCAGCTGAGTCTTGCTTATCGCCGCGTCGGCCGGGTCGAGGATGCGGATAAAGCTCTCCGCACCTACCAGCAACTGAAGGAGAAAAATTCGCCGCAAAATTCAGGTGAGGGTCCTTCGAAGTAGTCCGGAAAATTTTTAGTGAGCAGGAGTCTCTGCGATGCTCAGCGGCAGTTCCGACGTGCCAAACTGTCCCGTGCGATTGTCGCGAACGCCGAGATGAAGCAAGTATTGACCGGGCGCTAGCTTTATGGAGACGGGCATCGGAAGGCCGCTTTTCTGGATCCGGTCGTAAGTATCTTGCTTGAGCGGGGCCTCGGCTTGCTGCACCTGCGCCTTCACCAGCTTGCCGTCCGGCGTGAAGGCCTGAACCTGAAATTCCAGATTGCATTCGTGCTGGTTCTCCGATTGCGTCTCAAAAGTGATGGTGTGAGGGTCCACTAAGAACTCCACTTTCACGTCTGCATTGCCGGATGGCGGCATCGCGCGCGCGTAAAATAATACCCCGGTCGAGGCAAGGGAATCTTTTTCCAGGGCGGCCTTCATCTCTCCTGATCCGCTGCGGCGCCAGCTCTCGGGATCGATGGCGTAGTATCCGCGGCGATGCCGCACAGCTAACCCACTTCCCGCAACTTTCACCTTGATCGTGTGAAACTTACCGTCCCATTGCTTATGGCTGGGATAGTAGCCGACCTGGTAGAACGTGCTGCTGTCGCGGATGCTTTCGACAATGGCGCGATCGAAGTCATTGGTGTTCAGGAACACGCGGCCGCCCGTCTCCTCGGCCACCTTGGTCAAACTCTCTTCTTTGTTGAACCGCTCGAATATTTCCTTGCTGTTTGCGTTCATATGGGCGTCGACGGTCAGTTGCATCCTGCCGTTCGCATCCCGGCCTGTATCGCTCGGATCTGAAATCAGGTTTCCCGTCAGTCCCCGGGCATCCACGGGGTAGATCGCGATCTGGGCATCTGACATCAGGTTCGTTGTGGCCCGGAGCCGGTCGGCATAAGAGCGATAAACGTCAAAATCTTGCGGATCGACAACGGAGAGGTTCAGCGGAAAAGACGCGGAAAACCAAATGACCACCTTGCGCCCCGGGAACCCCGCCAGGTGGCGTGCAATCGCAGCGAGAGCTTCCGCCGTGTGCGCAACCCGCATCTCCATGGTATTTGCGTTGCTCTCTTTCTCAAATCGGGCCAGGGCATATCCGATATTCATCAGCGATCGCGAGTTGGAATCTCCTGCGCCCACGGCCGCGCCCCGGGCCTGTGGCGGAAGATTGGGTCCGTCAAACGACGGGGGTTGCAACTGTACATCCGTGCCCCCCTGCCTCCCCGCGGCGGAAGCTTGCGAACGGTACTTCTGCATGGCAGCGATCAGCAGCGCCGGATCGGACGTGAAATCTTGCAAAACCTTCAGTTCGTTCCCCAGGAGAAACACCGCGATATGCATGCGGGGGTCGAAATGATCGGCCAGGAATGTGAGCATCTGCTGACGGACAACCATCTGGTTTTCCGCCGGTGTGTTAATGCCATCGAGAAGAAGGATGATCGGCGGCCCCGAGGGGTGCTGGTACTCTGGCCGGTTGGTGGCCACGTGCGGTGGGAGCTGCGGAGGCTGTGGGATCTGCCGCTTTTCTTGCCCTTCGAGTTGCTGAAAAGAGAAGAACGAAAGCTTTTGCGGTTTTCCGTCTTCGAAGATCGAGAAATCCTTCTCGCTGAGACGATCTTTGAGCGCACGCCCGGAAGAGTCAGTCACCACGACATCTACCTGTACCAGCCGCGTCGTCGCCCGGATCACCGTGGAGGAGTCAGACGAGTTTTGCTGAACTTGGGCGTCAACCACTAGAGGGCTCGCGCAAATGCTGAGAACAAGTACGCCGGCCCTAATGCTTTTGCCCATATGCGGAATAGTCTGTTTAAGATATTATTCTGAATTACTCAAACGAGCAATGATTTGGTCGTTTAGGACTCAGGGTGACCGGATGGGCCCGCGTGCCACTCAACAAACCTGATCCGCAGTCCGGATCGATCCTGACCGCCACTGTCCTGGCCCTCGCCATCTGCTTTTCCCTCGTCTTCGCGATGGCCCAAACAGAAACGCCATCAGCGGCAGCAGTTCCCCAATTCGAGGATGTTTCCCGCCGGGCAGGCTTGGCTGTCTCTCATATCTCGACGGCCGAGCAGCATTATATCATCGAGTCCATGAGCGGCGGCATCGCCCTGTTTGACTGCGACGATGACGGCAAACTGGACATTGCCATGGTGAATGGCTCCACGGTTGAACACTATCGTAACGGCGGCGATCC
>Ga0137376_10001408_pt1 | contig 13291 bp, 15 predicted proteins | sample SagtaG_23_FD_104814 | JGI IMG/M metagenome (GOLD analysis project Ga0137376, IMG submission 104814) | Vadose zone soil microbial communities from Sagehorn Ranch, Mendocino, California, USA - Sage2_L_20_16 metaG | ecosystem: Environmental > Terrestrial > Soil > Vadose zone | place: USA...
GCCGGAGGCCCACTCGGCCCCTGGCAATCAGAGTTCGATTACGGAGAAGACGTGGTGTCACCCTACCTGTGGTCGCGCGGCATCTCGCGGCTGGACACCGTCGTAGTAACGCACGGTCACTCCGATCACATAAGTGGCATGCCCGCCATTGTTGCGAATTTCCGACCTCGTGAGTTATGGCTCGGCCCCAATCCTCCTACCAATTTATTAAGCCGCTTAATGCACGTAGTGGAGCAGCAGCATGTCAGCGTGCTGCAGCGCCGAGAAGGAGACCAACTAAATTTTGGTGGGGCTGCGGTCCGCGTGTATGCTCCACCCCGCGACTGGCAGGTAGCCGCCCAACCTCGTAATAACGATTCGCTGGTAATGAAGTTTACTTATCGAAAAACTTCAGTTCTTCTGGAAGGGGACGCCGAAAAACAGTCGGAGAAGCGCTTTGCAGGACACATGTCGCCGGCGGATCTGATGAAAATTGCTCACAACGGAAGCACCACGTCCACTATTCCTGAGCTACTCGCGGCGGTTCACCCGCGCTTCGCCTTCATTTCGGTAGGACCCCGCAATCCCTTTCATCATCCCCGACCTGAAGTCTTAGATCGCCTGCAGGCAGCTGGCGTGATCACGTATCGCACTGATCTGGATGGCGCGGTCAGCTTTTATCTGGACGGCAATTCACTTACCGTAAAAACAAGGGCGCCTCGCTAAGGTTTTTCCGGTTCGCGTTCATCTTCCAGATTGGCCGCGTTGTCCGTCCGGTTTTCCGCAATCAGCCGACGCGCTTCGCCGGCTTGATCTTCGCGCACCAGAATTTTGACGCCGCCCACCGGAAACAAGCCCTGATCGACGTCAATTGATTGCGCCAGAGCGTCAATTCCCGCTGATTCCAGAAGACCGCGCACAATTAGTGCCTCGGATTCTTGCTCCGATTCGAATACTTCTATCAACTTTTCATTAGGATCGGGCCGACTCTGCATACTACCCCCATTTTCTTGGATGCAATCTGGTATTGATGCTATCAGTCATTGGGCGCCCGGGCCCGAACACTCTGGCAGTTCCAGCGTGAACCGCACATCGTCCACCGCAAAACTTTAGTCACGATTTCGATTGCAGTTATCCGTTGTTCTTTGACAAACTTACAACGTGCCCTCTATCGCAGAACCTAAAAGCGCAACATCCATCGTCGAACCCTCATCAAATACTGTTAGAATCCGCCTCCAGAGGGCGTTTCGTGGGGCCTCACGTGTGAAGGAGTTTTATGGAATCGGAGCTGCGAATGCCGAGTCAACCCGGAAACGATGATGAATCCCGTAAAATTCGCCGTCTTCAGATCATGATGAACATGGTGATGTCGGTCATCAGCCAGGACACTGACCTCACCGTGGAAGAAGCTTCTGAGCTCGTGGCCAATACCAAGCGTGCCGCCCTCGCTATGTTCCCCGACAAAGAATTCGCCTATGACATCATTTACAAACCCCGCCTGCAGCGTCTGATGAATGAGCGCTTTCGCCTGCAATAACACGCAAGCTGATCTTCCACAAAAAAGATCCCACCCCGGGTCATGATTGTCGTTCGATGCGTGTCAAATGAAAGGTGAGCGTTCCCCAGCGCACTCGGACCCGCACTTGCACCGGGGCATGTGGAACATCAACGGCATACCAGACCCAAGCTTGCCCTTTGCTTTTTAATGCCCCCGCCTTGGGTTCCACGTGAACGCGCGCTGTCATGAAAGTGCCTGCTCCCGTTTTGAGTCGTTCGTGCGCTTCCACCCTCGCGGTAATGTCGTTGGTCTGGCCTCCGTCGTTCATAGGGAAGACATAAACCGCGCCATCGTTTAGCCGGAGTGAGCCCACATAATAAAAACCCGACATAATATCGACCACGCACTCCGGAATATCGTTTTCCAGATGTTTCACAGCGCCATTCTTCAGGTTCTTCTCATTGAATATGCTTTTGCGGCGCGCATAATCGAAGCGTAATTCGATGTCTCGTTTGCGGGATCTCTCTTCAGTATGTTTCGTGATTCCCTGGGAGCAAAAGGTGCGCGGATTCACCGTCGCATTGAATTGGTCATGCACCGGGAAAAGCAGGTTCACCATCCCCGATGTATCTGCCTTCGTGATTATGTGTTCTGAATCACCTGTCGCTTGGGTTCGCAATGAGGCAGTCCCGGCTGACATCATGCGCCAGTCCGCGCTGTAGAAGTACGTCGGGTGCTCAGGAAAACGATAAGTTCCTTCGGGGGGACGGATCCGGGAGGCTGGCGCCTTTGTTTGTCCGCTCTGGTCGGTTTGCTGAAGCGCGTAAGTAGGCTGATCAGCAGCAGACCCAGCGGGTCCTCCCTCCCAGTCCGTCATCAGCGGCCACGGCAGCGTCATTAGGAACGTCGCCACCAGCAATTTCCCGCATCGCCGCCTGAATCGAACCGGTATTTGCCTCGTCAAATTTGACATTAAGAGGAAAACCACAGAAGTTTGACGACCAGCGCTGCCATAATCACACTTGCGCCGAGTATCGAATTGTACTCGCGATGTTGCCAGTACAATTGCGCCGAGAACGTGTCTTCCGCGGTACCCGGAGACGACCACCGCGGAAATAAACGTGGCACTCGATCTGCATAGTCCTGGTAATCGCTAAAACGGGTTCGCAGAAATTCTTCTTCTGCTCGAATTACAGGTAAATAGACAACGCCAAATATCGCCAGGATAATTAGCCCGATCCACCAATTACGTCCAGCGATTCCGAACCCGGCCGCGATCAACAGGGAGCCGAGATATAAGGGATTGCGCGTATGGGCATATGGGCCGCTGGTCGTGAGCACTGAGTTTTTTCGCACATGCCCGGAAGCCAACGCCCGCAGCCATAAACCCGGCAAGCAAACCAATCCGCCGATCAGCAGGGACTTCCAGTTCGGCTTTGCCAGCCAAAGATAGAAGGCCGCAAACGCGAATCCCAGAGGCACGCGTATGCGTCGCGCGATTGTCCCCCAGCTAGCCAACTCGGCCCTCCAGTAGTTGCTTGGCGGCGCGCAACACTTCATCGCTGCTGATGGTCAGCAGCCCTGCGTCCGGTCGCCTTCTACGCGCATGCGTGGTGCTGCTGGTGGCACTGCGGAGCATTACCGACCGCGTACCGAATGGTCCGTTGCGCGCTGGATTGGTCGGTCCAAAAATTGCCACCACGGGAACCCGAAGTGCCGAAGCCAGGTGCATGGGGCCGGTATCTCCGCCCACGAAAAGCCGGGCACGGCGAGTTAACGCAATCAACTCGGTGATTGAACAAGGAACCCCTTCTGCCGCTCCGCCGCTTGTACTTTCCACTTGCCTGGCCAGACTTTCTTCTCCCGGCCCGAGGTTCACCAATGAGCGCAGCCCGTACCTGGCCAGACCTTTTGCTACTTTTCCATAGCGCTCAGCAGGCCATTGTTTTGCGCCCCACCCGGCTCCCGGATTTAGAATCGCGAATTCTGTGTTTCCATGCTTGCGAATTTGCAGCGTGCACCACTCTTCCACCTTGTCATCGATCGGAAATTCGGTAGCGGGCACGATGGCCGGGCACCCCGCAATGGCCGCCACCAAAGAAACACTCTGCTCAATTACGTGTACCCCATGTCCCTCCACGGTGCGCGCATAGAACACGCCGGCGGCATGTTCACGTGGTTGATCGAAGCCAATCGTTGTGGGCACTCCCGCCCATCGTGCCATCATTGCCGATCTGATTGCTCCCTGAAAATCGAGCGCCAATTCATATCGTCCGCGTCGTAACTCTCGCCGGCTCCACAGCGCTTGCCTCCAACTCTCCTCAGAGAATGGAGCTCGACGCCAGGCTTTCATGTTTACCGCATGCACCGCTTCTACCAGCGGCTTGGGTGGGCCACATGGTCCAACCCGCGGCGTGCCAGTCGCCACTAGAAGCTCCGCCCAGCGTTCCTCGATCATCCAACCGATGCTTGCCTCGGGGAATGCTTGCCGGAGCAGGGCTACCGCAGGCATTGTGTGAATCACGTCGCCCATAGAACTGAGGCGCACTATCAGAATCCGCTGCACCCTGGTCGCTGACGTGTTAACAAAATCCTGGCCAGCACTACCTTCCTCATCCAGAGTGGTTAAATCGCCGGTCGGCATTTAGTGCCTCGTTGATTTTCTGCCGGACTCTGCTTCCGCAATCAATTTACTGCTTGAATGTTGCTTAGGATCGCCGACAATCTCAACGCGCCCGCCGCACTCCACTACCGTGTCGCGCTCTGGCACATTCTCAGCCGTGTAGTCGGTGCCTTTTACCTGGATGTCGGGGCGAATTTCACGTATCAGGGCGCGAACGTCTGTCTCCGGAAATAGGACTACTGCATCCACGTCAGCCAAGGCGCCAACAATTTCCGCGCGTTCATCTTCCGGCATCAGTGGCCTGCCCTCACCTTTGAGCTTGCGAGCGCTTTCGTCAGAATTGATGGCCACGATGAGACGGCCGCCGAGCTGCTTTGCCGCGCGAAGGTATCGGATATGCCCAACATGGAGCAGGTCAAAGCAACCATTGCCCAGGATGATACGTTCACCCGCGCGGCGCCATTCCGCAACCCGTTTTTGAATATCTTCGCGGCTGAAGATCTTTGAATGGGGTTTGATCTTCAATGGGACCTTGCGATGGGTGCGGGATTTTCCAAAGCCGCCAGCAGCTCCTGCTGGGAGACGGTAGCTGTCCCGCGCTTCATAACCACGATGCCACCAGCATAGTTCGCCAATTGTGCGGCCGATTCGGGGTCGGCGCCCGCCGCAAGTGCGGCAGTAAACGTTGCGATTACCGTATCTCCCGCTCCGGTTACGTCGGCTACTTCGTCACTGCCATAGATCGGGATATCTATCGGCTTGTGCTTGCGATCGAAAGCCACCATGCCGTGCCGGCCGCGGGTTATCAACAACGATTGCAGCTTCATCGAACGCATGATCTGGTCGCCCGCCTGCACCAGCTTCGTCCAGTCATCGCCAATGTTAATGCGTAGCGCAGCTTCGACCTCCGGCTCATTCGGAGTTGCCGCAGTTGCACCGCGATACTCCAGCATCCTCGCACGCGAATCCACCGTTATGGGAATGTTGTCCAAACTTCTGTTGGCTCGTATGGCGGTAACAATTACCGGCGTGGCGGCTCCATACCCATAGTCGGAAACCAGCAGCCCGTCAGATACTCCCGCATATTTTCGCGCCGCTACCGTCAGCTCATGCGTGATGTGACCGTTTGGCGCCGCGGCCGGCTCCCGATCAACCCTCACTACCTGCTGCCGCCCGGAGTGTGTCATGCCGGCCAGAATGCGGGTTTTCGTGACCGTTGTGTAGCTTTTGTCCTTTACGATTCCGCTGGTCGGAATGTGCTTTTGCCGAAAACGTTTCAGCAACAATCGCCCCGACTCGTCCTCTCCCACCACTCCTACCGGCAAAACATTCACTCCCAGATCAGCCAGGTTATAAACGGCATTGGCGCCACCGCCCGGCAAGATCGTGCGTTCCCGATGTTTAAGGATCAATACCGGGGCTTCGCGCGACACTCTTGAGATTTCCCCGAACACGAATTCATCCGCTACTAAGTCCCCCACTACGGTAATCGTGATCTTGGGAAAGGTCTCTACAATCTTGCGCAGCCGTTCTGAATCCTTTGAAGGCTTGGCCATGTTGAGGCTGAATTTTCTCATAGCCGGAATCGCCGCTACGAACTTCTTCCACGCCACGAACCCTTTTCGGAATCACTGGCTGCCAGCGTAGAATAGACCACATGAAGGTCGCCATTGGTGCGGACCACGCCGGCTTTGAATTGAAGCAAAAAATCGGTGCGTTGCTCAATCGAAAGGGAATCACCGTCGCTGACAAGGGAACCAACGCGGCTGATTCCGTGGATTACCCAGACTTTGCTCGGGCCGTCGCCGAAGACGTTGCCCGCAAGCGCGCCGATCTCGGCATACTGGTCTGCGGTACCGGCATCGGAATGTCAATCTGCGCTAATAAGACTCCTGGCATCCGTGCCGCCAAGGTTTGCACCGAGTATGAAGCCGAGATGAGCCGCGCGCACAATGATGCCAATGTACTTTGCCTCGGTGCCCGTACTATCGATACTCAAGTGGCCAAACAAATTGTCGAGAAATTCCTGGCTACTCCATTCGTCGGCGGCCGGCACCAGCAGCGCGTGGACAAAATCGCTGAGTGTGAACGCGTCGAAGTCAGTCCGGTAGAGCGTTTACCGAGAGCTAACCTATGAAACCTTCACCCATGTCGCGCCCGCTTGCGGAGTCTGACCCGCAAGTCGCAAGCGCCATTGACAATGAAGTACGCCGGCAACACGAAGGCTTGGAGCTGATAGCCTCAGAGAATTTTGTCAGTGAAGCCGTGCTCGAAGCCATGGGGTCAGTCTTCACTAACAAATATGCGGAAGGCTATCCCGGCAAAAGGTATTACGGCGGATGCGAATTCGCCGATGTCGTAGAGAACCTGGCACGTGATCGTGCCCGGAAACTCTTTGGCGCCGAACATGCCAATGTTCAGCCTCACTCCGGTTCCTCAGCCAATATGGAGGCTTACTCCGCCGTCCTCCAGCCCGGGGACACCATTCTGGGCTTGAACTTGGCTCACGGTGGTCATCTCACTCACGGACACCCGCTCAATTTTTCGGGCAAAACCTACCGTATCGTCCCTTACGGGGTCACTCGCGAAAGCGAAATCATTGATTATGACGAACTGGAGAAGTTGGCCGAGCGGGAACATCCCAAACTGATCATCGGTGGCGGCAGCGCTTATTCCCGCATTATTGATTTTAAGCGCATGCGTCAAATTGCCGACAAAGTTGGTGCCCTCTATCTGGTGGACATGGCCCACTTTGCTGGCCTGGTTGCCGGCGGAGTCCACCCTTCACCGGTGCCGCACGCCCAAATCGTCACAACTACCACCCACAAAACGCTTCGTGGCCCTCGGGCGGGCATGATCCTCAGCAAGCAGGAGCACGCAGCGGCCATTGATAAAACAGTTTTTCCCGGCGACCAGGGCGGCCCGCTGGTCCACATCATCGCTGCCAAGGCCGTCTGCTTTCTGGAGGCGCTCCAGCCTGACTTCAAAGATTACGCACGCCAGATTGTCGCCAATGCCAAGGTATTGGCGGATACCCTCACTGCCGAGGGCTTCCGCGTGATCTCCGGCGGCACCGATACCCACTTAATGTTGATCGATGTCTTCTCCAAGGGAATGTTCGGCAGCGAAGCTGAGAAAGCGCTAGGCGATGCCGGCATCACGGTAAACAAAAACGCTATTCCGTTTGACGCCAACCCACCTATGAAGCCAAGCGGTATTCGCTTGGGCACGCCCGCTCTTACCACCCGCGGAATGCGGGAGGATGACATGCGTCAGGTAGGCCGCTGGATTTCGGAAGCGCTCCACCATCGCGCCGAGCCGGATGTGCTCAACCGCATTCGTCGCCAGGTATTGGATCTTGCAGAGGCCCATCCACTCTATCCCGAGCGCCGTGCCCGGGCGCAAGCTGAACTGGCGCGCTGAGCTCGGCTGCCTCAAGTGTTCCACTGGGCCTGCTCAGGAATAGCTTTATACTCTCCCCGTGAGGGTCGCCATAGATATCCGGCGCATTGGAGATTTCGGCGTCGGTACCTATATCCGCAACATCATCCGAGCCCTGGGGCGCCTCGACCGCGACACCAAATACATCATGATCGGAGCGCCCGATAAAGTCCGTGAAATCGGGCCGCTTCCGGCGAACTTCCACAGCGTGACTCTCCTCGCCCCGGAAGTTTCGATCTCTGGCTGTCTCGAATTCCGCAAGATTCTGTGTCGCTTGGGCTGTGACCTGGTGCACATTCCGCACCTTTCCTGGCTCCCGCAATACTTGCCTTGTCCTTATGTCATGACGGTGCATGACGTTCTGGAGCACATGTATCGCGCGCGCAACCATTCCGGGTTGCGCCGTTCGTTGCATTTCCACCTTACCCGCCGCGTACTGAACGGTGCCGCGCGCATTTTTGCCGTTTCCAACTTCACCAAAAAAGATGTGGAACTGCTGTTCAACATCCCGGCCGAAAAGATTGAAGTCATTTACAACGCCATTGATGAGCGGTTTCGCCAGGGCCACGCTACTGACCTCGATCGCCAAGTCATCGCCGAACGTTACCAAGTGAACTATCCCTTCCTGCTCTACGCCGGCAGGATCAGTCCGCATAAGAATGTAGGACGCATTATCGAAGCTTTCTCCGCACTCAAAACCGAGTTGGGAAAGGAAGGGAAATTTCCTGACCTCAAGCTGATCATCATCGGCGATGAACTTTCGCGTCAGCCCGAGCTTCGTCGTACGGTCATTCGTAGCGCGGTGCAGAATGACGTCCGCTTTCTTGGCTTTGTGCCTATCGAGGTACTCAGCATTTTTTATGACACTGCTAAGATTTTCATTTTCCCTTCGCTTTACGAGGGTTTCGGCCTGCCGCCGTTGGAGGCTATGTCTCACGGCACGCCGGTGGTCACTTCAAACACCAGCTCTCTGCCTGAGGTCGTGGGCGCCGCTGCCGTCTTGGTAAATCCAGAAAATGTCTTCGAAATTATGCGTGCCTTACACCGGGTGTTGGTTGACCAAAGCCTGCGTGATCGGCTCAAGCAGCGCGGCTACGAACAGGCTGCGCGTTTCTCCTGGGAGACCAGCGCCCGGAGCTTGCTCGATGTTTACCAGCAGCTTGGGGGTAAAAATTCCAAAAACGAACCCGACGTCGAGTCGGAGGAGCCTCTGGCCACAGCCGGAGCAGGTCCCAAACAGACATCCTAAAGCGTTGCTTGCTTTTCGCTGGCTTTACTTCCTGACTGGGTCCGAGTTCCCGGCCAGTGCTCCCCGCCAAGGAGTTCCAATCTGAACTTTATTTTCCGAGTCCCGGCAACCCAGCCCTCCTATTGGCCCCCAATCTGCTTCTAACCTTATAGCTGTCGAAAGAGACCGTAGCATTTGGGTTTTGCAATGCATCGCGAACTTCTAGCTCTCGGGTACTTGATTTTGGCGGTAGTGGTTGCTCCCGCTCTCGCCCGGGGAGAAACACAGGTCGGAAACGCAAACGAGGGTTCCAATACAGCCTCCAAAACGACCGCTGGTAACCACGCGGTAACCCCGCCCGATTCCACGCCCATCGACCTCCAAACAATCGTCACTCGTATGGAGAAAGCTCAACGGGAGAATCCGGCCCACTCCCACCGTTACACGATTCTCCGCGACTACCAACTGTTCGGCGGCAATAGCGGAACCGCCAGCTCGGAAGTCGTGGCCCGCATAAACTTCGCCCCGCCGGACGCGAAAACCTACACTATCGAAAAGACTTCAGGCACTGACCGCGGGGAAAAAGTGGTGCGGCGCATCCTGGATCGCGAAATTGAGATGGCCCGGCAAAACCAGGCTTCCGCCGTCCTCGATCGCGAAAGTTACGATTTTACCTATCTGGGTACCGGAGTAATGGGAGGCCCCTGCTTCGTCATCGCCCTGGAACCCAAGCGCAGCGTGCCGGAATTGGTTCGGGGTAAGGTTTGGATTGATCAGGCCACCTACATGCCACGCCTGGTGGAGGGCGAAATGGCAAAATCCCCGTCCTGGTGGATAAAAAATGTGCACTTGAAGTTGAGCTTCACCGTAATAGACGGCTTGTGGCTGCAGGCGGGTACTGAGGCGGTAGCCGATGTCCGCTTATTAGGCCGACACGTTCTTACTTCTCGGGCTCTGGACGTGGTTACTCCCACCTCCGTCGCCGTGAACTACAAGTCCCAAGTCAAGTCGCAGGTTCAAGCCGACAGCTTTATCCCGCCGAACACATTCGGTCTGGAAACCGTCGGGCAACCTGATGTACGCAACCTCCGCCGCGGCCGCCCCACGCAATCTATACCCGCACTTATCGGTATCGGCGTTATTAGCCGGCGTTAAAGTCGACTAGCGCCCCGCAACATCATTCGCTCCAAAACATCAAACTCAATGCACTCGCTATTCAGGGCTTGGTATGCAGAAGTTGACCATTACCACAAGAAAGAAACGCGAAGTAATTGACATTACCGAACAGGTTTCGAGTGTGCTGCGCAAAAAATACGCTGATTTGACCGGTATCTGCCACTTATCCATCTTGCATACCACCGCGGCGCTGACCACCGCCGACCTCGATCCCGGAACCGATCTCGATATGCTGGACGCCTTCGAAGCCATGATCCCCAAATTGCACTATCGCCATCCCCATAATCCAGCCCATGTGCCGGATCACATTCTCTCCGCCCTGATTGGCACTTCATTGGCATTACCAGTGAACCAGGGCGACCTCGTTCTGGGTACGTGGCAAAGAGTGGTTTTGATGGAGTTTGATGGCCCTCGCGAACGCCAAGCCATTCTTGCGCTTAGCCCGGAAAGCTGACCGTCGACCGTTTTGGATCCGCTGCTCCATTCTCGGAAATAGAAATCAATCCGCAACTGACAGTTTTTGTCACTGTTCCCGTCTCAAACGTCAAGCTGACCAGCCACCCCAGATTACAGCCTCCCGCCAAATCTCCGCCAGCGGTCGGTTCTGTGGCAGGGGAATTGCGTACAAGACAACCATTAAGCAGAGTTGCTGCTTCCAATTTCTTGGTGGCAATTTCTGGAAAAGGGCCCCTGATGCACGCCGCCGAACAGTCCGTTCTAATCGCTTCCGCCCGCGCTCGCTCCATCAAGCGAAAAAATGCTTTGACCGCGATGCTTTGCGGCGCCTTCCCGGCGCTGCTCCTCAGCTTCTATGTTCCATCCCGACCCGGACGCTGGCTGATCGGTCTGGCCATCGGCTTAGTGTGGGCAAATGCTTTTGAGTACTTCTACCATCGATATTTGTTGCACTGGACGAAGACTTCTTTTGGCCAAGGACATCTGCTGCACCACAGCACGGTAGGCACTCCCCAGGAGGCTGAACACGTCACCTTCGGCGAGTCTCCCCGCTACGTGGCGCTTCTGTTTGTCATTAATGGATTGCCTGTTCTCGCCTTCGAATTACTGGGACGCGTGGGGATCGGCGCAGGAATCTTGCTGGGTTTCACTTGTTACTTCGTGCTGGTCGAGGAGATCCATTGGCGGATTCATCTGGGCGGTTGGTTGCCCTGGGGCTTGTGCGCCGCTCGGGACTACCACATTGCCCACCATGACATTCCCGACGGCTGCTTCAACGTGTACCTGCCTTTGTTCGACGTTTTATTCGGGACCTTTAAGCCTGCAGTGGTTCCCGCCGCCAGTCAGAGTTCACGCCACACTGTCAGTCGTCCTTTGAAACCTCGCATAGTGACATGGCTTTTTGAAGAGATATTTCTGTATATCCTGCTGGCCTGGATTTCTCTGATCGTCCGTTATTATTCCCAGCCCTCCGGTAAGGCCTGAGAGCGCCTCACGCTTCCGCTCGCGTATTCAGAGGCCCGCTTTCTTAGGAGGAATCCAGTACACCTCTTCTTTCGTGTTCTCTTTTGAAAACCCTATTCGCTTTAGGATGCCCTTGCCGTGCTCGATCATCTCCGGATGTCCGCAGAGGTAGGCCGTTGTATTGTTGGCCCGAAGCTCCCAGGTGTCGGCGTATTTGCGAATAACATCATCCACTCGCCCGGTCTCGCCCTTCCACTTGGCGTCCTCCCACGGACGGCTTACGGTCGCGATAAACGTCAGCCACGGGGCCTCCGAAGCTGCCCGCTCGACCTCCTCGTGATATCCAAATTCCCAGGAGCGGCTCGCCCCCCCTAGAAGATAGAGATGATGCCCTGCAGGCAGTTGCTCTCCGCCAGAACGTAAAAGCGTGCGGATGTAACTGATGAAGGGGGCGATGCCGGTCACAGTACAGATCAACAGGTGATTAGTACGACCACTCTGCGTATCCAGAGTGAATCTGCCTTTGGCGACCTTGCGCATGCTGAGCTGGTCGCCTTTGTGCAGCTTGTAGAGCAAAGGCGTCAGCTCACCCTGGGGAACCAGTTCGAAGAAAAACTCAAGATCTTTCTCCAATGGTGACGAGACGATTGAGTACGCACGCTCAATTCGCTTAGCCTCAGTCTGCACACCCAGAGTGGCGTACTGCCCAGGCGCAAAAACGAAACGCGTCTCCGGTTGCACCCGGATGGACCATAGGTCAGGAGCAAAATCCGTTCGTTCGATTACCATTGCCCGATAAAATTTGTCTTCTGTTGGAGTCATAGAGCGGCCAGCGTAGCCCGGCTCAGAAAAACTCTATTCTGCTGCACGCACAAACTGGAAGCAAAATCTTTTTGCAGAGTAGAACGCGAAATTTGCGGGGTTTGCGATCGCGGTTTCGCTGCCGCCAACCGAATCGGAGAAAAGAAAAGAAATGTAGCAGCCGGACCTGTAAGCCGAATTCTGTCTGCTGAACGAGTTCAGCAGGACGGTCATTCCTCTGGGCCGCGCATTACTGCTCGGCTCTAGCGACCTACCCGGAAGTTCTGCGCGCCGAGCCAGCACGCCGCTGTCAGCCGAAGCTGGCAGATGTCCTCCCCTATTTGGTCTTGCTCCGTGTGGGGTTTGCCATGCCCAACGCATCACTGCGCCGGCGGTGCGCTCTTACCGCACCTTTTCACCCTTACCGCAACCTTGCAGTCACGGCGGTATGTTTTCTGTGGCACTGGCCGTCAACTGTGCTTGAATACAGCTTCCCGGATGTTATCCGGCACACTGCTCTGCGGAGTTCGGACTTTCCTCCCGCAGCACCTCCGAAGAGGCTGCGAGCGACCGTCCGGTCCGGCTGCCAACCCTGTAATTATAGCCTCCACAATGGATCATTCGATGTCCACTTTAGCGCTCGGCTCATTCACGCCCGCTATTTGCGGACTGCACTTCCAGGCTGCCGTGGCATGTTTCCACACAAAGTGCACCAATACCGCCCAAGCTAGCAGTCCCAGCGGTGTGGAAAGAAAAGGGTGCCGCAGGGTAAGGGTCGATTGGAAAGGGAAGGTCTGCATCAGCGAGACCCAGTAAGCGTAGCCGATAACAAGGCCCGACATCCATCCCCAAATCAGGCCTGTCGTCAGGTCCACAAAACACAAAAGTGGTGCCGCAAAGACAACGTATTGAATTCCGAACCCAGGGGCGAACACCAAAAACAGCGCACTACCCAAGGCGGCTTGCATCGTCATGGGCAATCTGCAGCGAAACTTGGACAACAACGCCACCGCCAACACGGACGCAAGTAAAATATAGCGTCCCCCGGTGCCATACCAGTGCAGCACTGCGGCTGAGGTAGCGTGCAGGGAGGGACGCCGGCCTGCCGTGTTGAGCAATGCAGTAA
>Ga0137376_10001413_pt1 | contig 13275 bp, 9 predicted proteins | sample SagtaG_23_FD_104814 | JGI IMG/M metagenome (GOLD analysis project Ga0137376, IMG submission 104814) | Vadose zone soil microbial communities from Sagehorn Ranch, Mendocino, California, USA - Sage2_L_20_16 metaG | ecosystem: Environmental > Terrestrial > Soil > Vadose zone | place: USA...
TCGCGTTCACGGTCAGCAACACGGGGAACGGCTACACCAGCTACGACCTGCTGATGAGCAAGCGGCCAGGCACGGCGCTTACTACGGTGTCGATCACCGGCACGGGTGTGACCCAGGGCGGCAATCCCGACAGCGCGCGCATGGCCAACGTCCAAAACGGCACGCCCGTCGTCGCGACCGTGACGTACTCTGTCGGCAACGTCGCGGCAGGCTTGATCGACACGCTCGTCTTCAAAGCGCGCGCGGTGGGCAGCGCGGCGACTGTCGACACCGGAAAGCTCGCCGTCACTGTCGTGCGGCCGAGTATCGGCGTCGTGAAGTCGGTCAATCCCAACGGCACGCTGTCTCCCGGCACCAATCTGACGTACACGATCACGCTGACGAACTCGGGCACCGAGAACGCGGTGAGTGTCGTGCATGTCGATTCTTTGCCGTCGCAAGTCGGATTCCAGGTGGGCTCCGTCAGCACGGCGCTGCCGGGCGGCGTGACCGGCACCGTGGCGTATTCGAGCAACGGCGGTTCGTCTTGGGCGTACGTGCCGGCGAGCGCGGGCTGCAGCGCTCCCGTCGGCTTCGATTACTGCGTCACCGACATTCGGCTGTCGCTGAACAATCCGCTCAGCAACGTCGGACCCAATAACCAGGCGCAGATCGTGTTCGTGGCCAGGGTGAAGTGACCGCTGGGGCGTTACCGCAGCCATTTCCATTCGGTAACCCGACCGTCTGGCATCAAAAGCTAAGAGCTTTATTCGCAGTGGGTTAGACATGGCATGGTAGGTGCGTTTACAGCAGTTCGAAAGGGGAAAAGACATGAGGAAGATCTCGAAGCTGTTGGCAATGCTGCTCGTGACGTGCGCCGCAGCGCTCCGCGCTCAAGCGCCCGCGCAGCGTCCGCTCGTTGTAACGGCGGAAAACCTGATGGCTAAGGGCCGAGCGAACTCGGAAGCGGTCGTGCCGGGCGACACGCTGCGCTATCGCCTGCACTTCACGAACACGAATTCTGGCGACGTGCGCGGTGTGGTGTTCACGAATCCCGTCCCCACGGGATTGCGCTACGTCGACGGCTCGGCCGGCGCCGATCGCGATGACGTGTTGGTCGAATACTCGGCTGACGGCGGGAAGACGTACTCGACCCGCCCGATGGTGTCGGCAGTGGTTGGGGGCAAGCGGGTGCAGACGCCCGCGCCGCCCGCGCAGTACACCCACGTGCGCTGGACGGTGCGTGGCTCGATTGCATCGGGTGCGAGCGTGACGGCGGAGTTTCGCGCAGAGCTGCCGGCCGCGCATCCGGATTCGTCGTCTCACAGAGCGCCATAACGGCGTGCGGTAATGAACACAAGGAGAAACACCATGTTGCAGCGGCTTATCACCAGGATGGGGATGACGCTCGGCGTTGCCGTGCTGCTCGCGGTGACGACGGCGGTCCCCGTGAATGCCCAGACCCCTGAAGGGACGGTCATTCACAACGTCGCGACGGTGAGCTTCACCGACGCGAACAGTAACGCGTACGCCACGGTATCCGCCTCGGTCGACGTCACCGTCGGCTTCGTGGCGGGCCTCGACGTCATCGCCTCTGCGGCGACCGTCGGCCCGGCGTCGCCCAGCGCCAACGACACGCTGTTCTTCCCGGTGAACAACATCGGGAACGGCACTGACAGCGTGACGATATCCGAGAACATCTCTGTCGCCGGCATCATCACGGTGACGGGATATCGGGTCGGCGCAACCACGTATGCCTCACTCCTGGCGCTCAACACGGCGCTCGCGGGCTCGGGCATCGCGCAGGGCGCCAACATCACCGTCAAGGTCGTCTACAGCGTGACGGCCGGAACCGGTGGCTTGTCCACCGTCTACACGCTGACCGCGACCTCGCGGCGCAACAACACCGTGTCGGACAACGACGCCACGACCGTGACGCCGAACCTCACGGCCGCCGTGGCCGTGACGCCCGATGGTGGGCAGAACCTGCAGCGTCTGCCCAGCAACGGGACGAACTACACCTTCACCTTCACCGTGACGAACAACGCGACCGGGCCGGACGGCTTCGACTTGCTGGCGTCACATCCGGGCACGGCGATCACGATCGTGTCGGTGAACGGTACGGCGGGCGACAGCGCGCGCATCCTCGCCCTGGCGTCGGGCGCGTCGCAGAGCATCGCCGTCGTGTACTCGATCGGCAACGTGGCCGCCGGGACCGTCGATACACTGGTCCTGAAAGCCCGCTCGCTGGCGAGCCCCGCGACGAGCGACAACGGCTTCGCTGATATGTCGGTGGTGCGGCCGTCGCTCACGATCGTCAAAGTCGCGTTCCGCGACGATAAGGCGACGCCCGTCGGCGCCGGCACCGTGGTGCCCGGGGAGTTCATTCAGTACCGCATTACCGTCACCAACGCCGGCTCGGCCGCGGCGACCACAGTGCAGGTGACCGACGCACTGCCCGCGGAACTGACGTTCTCGGCGACGACGCCGGATGCGGCAGGGTGGACGCTCTCCAACGTCGGCAACAACGTGACCGGCGACTTGTCAGGTAACCTCGCCGTCGGTTCGAGCCGCTTCTTCTGGGTTCGCGCGAGCGTGAACTAAGAATCAACTGGTGCTTCTCCTTGGGAGCCCCGCCAAAGGACCGGCGGGGCTTCGCTTTCCCGGTTACCGGCGTCGTTTCCGCCTGGTAACTGACCGCCCAGCGGTGGAGAGGCACCTCGGATCGTGCTTCTAAATGCTTGCGAAGTATTGGCTTACGGCATGGCGCCGCAGCTCGCTGCGGCACGACCCGTGCCTTCTGGCTGTGCGGGGGGGACGATGGCACAAGTCACTGGACTGAAGACAACGCAAGTAGGTGCGAGCGGGATGCTGGTGATCCTGAGCTCGCTGCTTGCTGTCTTCGCCGGTGATCTGAATGCCCAGACTCCTCCGGGAACGGTGATTCGCAACCTCGCCACCGTGAATTATCAGGCGGCCACCGGCGTCAGCTTCACCCCCATTTCAGACTCCGCATTCGTCACCGTTGGTTCGCCGCTCGGTATCGCTGTCACGCTCACGAAGTTGGTCGATCTCGCGAGCGGCACGCTCGGCGACATCGTCACCTACACCATCGCCTACCAGGGCCTCGGCGGCGCGACCGCGACGAACGTCGCGATCAACGACGTCCTGCCTGCCGGCGCGGTGTACGTCCCGGCGAGCATCACGCTAAACGGTGCGCCCCTCACCGATGCCACCGGCGATGACGCCGGCTCGTTCAACGCCGCGGCGCGGCGCGTGACTGTGACGCTGGCGACCGTGACCGGCAGCGACGCCGGCACGGTGACGTTCCGCGCCCGTCTCGACGGTACCGCATCGCCCCTCAACGTCGCGAAGGTGGCGTACACGACGCCCGGTGGTCCCGATTCCGCGACGTCCAACGCGGTCCCGACCACGCTGCTCTTCTCGAGCATCTCAGTCGTCAAGCTGCTCGATCTGCCGGTGGCCCCGGCGGTCGCGCGCGTGGGCGACGCGGTACAGTACCGCATCCGCTACGACAACCCCGCGAGTAGCGTGATCGCGCGGAACGTGATCGTGACCGACACCCTGCCGGCGTTCCTGCAGTATGTGGGCTCTGTTCCTGCGGCCACTGTGTCCGGTTCCGTGCTGACCTGGACGCTCGGTGACATCGCGGCCGGCGCGACCGCGGACATCACGATCCAGTCGCAGGTCGCCGCGACGCTGCCCGACTCGATGACCGTGATCAACCGCGCGGAGCTGGCGCTGGATAACGGTCCCGCGGTGAGCAATTCGGCGCCGCCAGTGCTCCTGTTGCTCGCCGGGACCGGCCAGCTCACGCTCGGCAAAGCCGCCGACGTACTGGAAGCGGGACTCGGCGAGACGGTGCCGTACACGCTGACGCTCCAAAACGTCGGCACGACGCCGCTGAGCGATTTCCGAATCGCCGACCGGTTGCCCGATGGCGGTCGCTACGCGTCAGGCAGCGCACTCGGCGTCGATTCCGCGGTCGCGAACGGCCGCGATGTGACGTTCTACGTCGCGGGACCGATTGCGGCGGGCGCTGCGTTGCGCGTGCGCTATCAGGTCGCGATCGTCTCGGCCGGCGGTGACGTGCTGCAGAATACCGCCGTCGCCTCAGCGGAGGCCGGGACAATCCAGACGCCGCCCGCGACGGCGTGGGTGCGCATTCGTCATGCCTGGCCGCTCGAGACTCGCGCCGTCATTGGCAAGGTGTTCGTTGACGCGAACGGGAACGGCCAGCAGGACGCGGCTGAGCAGGGCGTGCAGGGCGTCGACGTATGGACCGACGACGGCGAAATAGCGACGACCGACGCCGATGGCCGGTTCTCATTCCAGAACATGCGTCCGGGCCGTCACGTCTATCGTATCGATCCGGCGACCTTGCCCGCGGGGTTCCGTGTGCCCGACCCCGCGCAGTCACGTGACGGCTCGGGCTGGACGACGCCACGCGTCAACTTCGCGCTCGGGACGGCGGCGGCGAGCACCGCGGCGGCGATTACTACGCCGGCGGCGATTACGACGGCGGCAGTTGCAGCGGCGGCAAATGCGACACCGCCGTTGCCGCCTCTCGCCGCCTCGTCGCCGCCGCCCCAGCTCGCCGCCGCTGCTCCTTGCGGCGACTTCTCAACAGTGCTTCCAGGCTCCCAGACTGACCGCGCAGCGATCGCCTACTTCGAGCGCAGCGAGTCGCGTCCGCACTACATCCTGAACATTGCCGACCTCGGCAAGCGGGTGCAGGACTTCTTGCGCGCGCACCCCGATTGCGGGGTCGAGATCGTCGGCCACACCGACACGAGCGACGTAGTCGGTGGCCCATTCTTCACCAATCAGCGGTTGTCTGAAGAGCGCGCGCGCTGGGTCGCGTATCAGCTGCAGTTCAATGGATTGGCGAATCTGATCGACGGCGTCATAGGTCGCGCGGATCAGGAGCCGTTTGCTGGGTCCGGCGATACGACCATGGCGCGCGAGCGGCGTGTCGAGCTCCGCATTGTGAATCGGCATCCGCGCGTTGCGCGCTTCGCGCACGCGCTGGACGTCGTGGGCCCGCCGCCTGTCGCCGTTGCCCCTCAGGGCCTGACGATCCCCGCGCTACGCGACTCCGCCGCGCGTGCCGATGAGCGGCGGCGCGCGATCGTGGCTGGGCCCGCCGTGACCGTGTTCGCGCCGGCTGATGGCTCCGTCCTGACCACCGACCGCGTCTTCATCGGCGTGCAGGGTGAGCCCGGCGCGACGGTCGTGCTGTTCGATGGCGCCACTCGGCTTGCCGACGGAGAGGTTCGCGGCGACGGTGTCCACGACTTCATCGCGGTGCCGCTCGCGCGCGGGCCGCATCGCTTGCGCGTGCGGATGGTGAACTCGTGGTCGCAGGAGCGGTGGGACAGTCTCGATGTCCACGTCTCGGGGCGGCCGGCGAAGATCCTCTATGAAGGATCGAAGCTCGTACTTGCCGCCGGCGGCCAACGGCTGGATACCGCGTATGTACACGTCTTGGACCAGTGGGGTGTGCCGGTAGTGACGGGCGCGCTCGTGACCGTTTCTGCTGAAGGCGCGGAAGTGATGAATGCGGACGAGGACCGATCGTCCGTCGGCGTGCAAGTGAAGGCCGATTCCACCGGCGTCGTGGCGCTGAAGCTGCGCGGCGGGCGTGACGTGCGGTTGGGCTCGCTCGCCCTGCGCTCCGAAAACGCGAACGCACATCTGCAGCTCGAGATCTTGCCCGAGGCTCGGCCCTTCATGATGACGGCTGCGGGCCAGGTGGGTGTGGGCGCCAGCCCGGATGCGTTCGGCTCCGCCACCGCGCGCGGCCGCCTGGACGCGCGCACCTCGCTGCTTGTGAGCGTCGATTCACGCCAGCTCGATGCCGGCAGCAATCAGTTCGGTCGCTCCGTCGATCCGCTTGGCGACGCGCAGTACCCGATCCTCGGGGACGCGAGCGTCACGCGCACCCGTAGCGCTTCGCGCTACGCAGTGGCGGCTCGCGTCGAGCGGGGACTCGACTGGATGGCTTTCGGTGATCTCACGACCGGCGAGTTCGCGAGTGGGCTTGCGCTTTCGGGCTACGATCGCGCGCTCGCCGGCGTCGCCGGTCGCGTGACCACAGGCGCGGTCGTGTGGCAGGGCTTCGGCAGCACGAGCAGCGAGCGCCTGGCGCAGCAGCAGATCAGAGGCGCCGGAATGTCCGGGCCCTACGACATCGGCCTCGGCATCGTGGCGGGCACCGAGAAGATTGTGCTCGAGACGCGCGCGTTCGACAATCCGCAGCAGGCCCTGGCGCGCCAGACACTCACGCGCTACCTCGATTACGACATCGACTACGAGCACGGCCTGCTGTTGTTCAAGCATCCCGTGCCCGCGACCGATCCGTCGGGCAACCCCGTCTTCATCATGCTGACCTACGGGACGGACAACGGCGGCGCCGAGTCGACGGTGTGGGGCCTGCGTGCCACTGCCGACGCGCGCGCGCTCGTGGGTCACGAAGCGCTCGACTCGCTGCGTATCGGCTCGACCTTCATCCGCGACGGCCGCCCCGGCGCCGAGCGCGACCTGGCCGGCATCGATTTCGGCGCGCAGCGCCTGGGACGGCTGACGTTCCACGGCGAGCTGGCGCACTCGCAGACGCCCGATTCGGCTGGGTTCGCGACCACGATCGGCGGCTCGGTGCTGCTGGCGAAAGGACTGACGGTCTCGGGCGACTGGCTGCGCACGGATCGCGAGTTCAAGAACCCGGCGAACATCGCGCTCACCGGCGGCACCGAAGATCTACGCCTCGGCGCCCGCTTCCTCGTGGGTGGCAGCGAGATCCGCGTCGAGCACTCGGCACAATCGTTCGATCTCCAGAACGTGAGCCGCATGAAGTCGGGTGCGTTCGTCGCGCAACGCTTCGGCGCACTGCGCGCCGAGGCGGGCATCTCCGCGAGCCGGCTGAACACCGGCACGACCGACGATGCCACGCAGGCGAGCGAGTTCCGGCTCATCTGGGCGCCGCTATCCGCGCTCACCTTCAGCGCCGAGGCACGCCGTCACTTGGGTCAAGAGATCAGCGCGGTGCAGCCCGACTACATCGGTGCCGGGGTCGCGCTCAAAGTGAATCCGCACACCACGTTTGAGCTGACCCACCGCCAGGTCGAGCTGCCCGGCGGTTTAGGCTACGGCGTCACGAGCCTGGGCGGCCGCTCGGATGTCGGGGTGGGGACGCAGGCCTGGGGCTCGTATCAACTTGCCGGCGCCAATGGCGGGCACGTGGCGGCTGTCGTGGGCTTGAACAACCGGTTGCGTGTCGGCACGGCGTGGACGCTCAACACGCTCTTCGAGCGTCGCTTCGGCTTGAACAACGCGCCCACAGCCGACCCGATCCGTGCGCTGCCGTTCCTGCAGTCGGAAGAGAATTACTGGTCGGCCGGCTTCGGTGCGGAGTATCTGCCGGAGCAGTCGCCGTATCGATTCAGCCTCCGCAGCGAGTGGCGCGATGGTGAAGAGCGCACCAGCAAGCTCTTGTCCATGGCGGGCGCGGCCGACCTCACGAAGTCGTTCGCGGTGCTGACGCGCCAGGAGTTCCAAGCCTCCGACGACCGCCAGTCCACCGGCTGGGTCAGTCACCAGCGCATCGCGTCGCTGAACGGGCTGGCGTTCCGGCCCGTGGGCAACGACGCGCTGAATCTGCTTGCCAAAGTCGAACTGATCGACGAGCGCAATCCACTGGGTGGTGGAGTGCTTACCGCGCAGACCGGCCACGAGGCCCGCCGGATCCTGACCGCGGAAGCGATCTGGTCGCCGACGTCGCGGCTTGAGTTGGGCGCGCGCTACGCGTTCCGCACCGCCGACGCGACTGTCACGCACTCGGACAGCGTTGTTCAGCCGCTCTCGTCCTCAGCTGACTACGTCGGCTCGAGGCTCGATATCGGTATAACGCCGTGGGCGCGCATCCGCGGCGACGGGCGGCTGTTGCACGAGCGCACGAGCGGCACGATCCGCTGGGATGCGGCGCCGCAGCTCGTATTGCTGCCGGTGCGCGGGATGGAGATCGCCAGCGGCTACCGCATCGGCGATCTCCACGATCCCGATTTCGCGGTGCGCGGCGGGTCGGGATGGTTCATGACGATCGGCGCGACGATCACCGAACAGTCGGTATCGAGCATCGCGAGCTTCTGGCATTCACGGGGGAACCAATGACGTTGCAATGTCCGCACTGCGGTGCAGCGGCGACGCACGAGCGCCGGGATGTGCTCGGGCTGTTTGTTATCTGCCCGACGTGCGAGCGCCACTTCCCCTGGAGCGAGGCGAAGTCGCCTTCACCGACCCACCCAGCGCCGAATCTTTTCGAGGGCGACGCGTAGGCTCAGCGGCTTCACCAGGGAGTCCATGGCACCGGCCTCAAGCCAGCGCAGCTGCTCGGTTTCACTGCCGTGGACCGTCGTGAACACGACGCGAAACTTGCCGGGGCATTCCTGCTGTAGCTCCTCGAAAATCGAATAGCCGTCCAGCGCCGGCAGGTCGACGTCGAGGAGCACCAACGGCGCCGGGCTCCCGCGCGTGTCCATGGCCTTGAGCAGCTCGAGCGCCTCCCGGCCGTTGCGAAAGTGCAGGAAGCGGTAGCCGCGCGCTTCGAGTCCGAACGTCAGCAGCTCGCCGAGCGCGGGATCGTCCTCGACGACGATTACCTCAGGCACGTCTGTGGCGGCAAGATCAGGCGGCGGCGCCGGGGCGGCGAGAGACGGCGGCGGCGAAGGGGCGACGGTCTGCTTCGTGAACAGAGCCGCCGCCAACCGGCGAACGAACGCGCGCGCCTGGTTGCCCCGGTCACCCGCACCATTCGCCGGTGTCTCGAGCCACTGCTTCGCCGCTTCTTCCAACTCGGCGGCGACGGCAGACGCCTGAGGGAAGCCGAAGGAACCGGCCGAGCCGCGCAGTCGATGGGCGTCGCGGCGCAATTCTTCGATTGCAGCCGTGTCGTCGCCCGTGGCAACGAGCTGCTCGGCCACCTGGGCGATCGCTCCCAGCTGATCGCGGGCCCCTCGCAGGTATTCGTCTCGGGCACCGGGGGGAGGCCCGAAGTCGTCGAAGGACGCCTGGCTCACGGGCTCCAAGATATAGCTAGCTTGTTTTTCGACCTAATGACCGAGCATGCCGTAGGGCTATGCGCGACCTGCAGATGGGTGCGAATTGCGACTAACCGGCGGGGATCCGTGTTCTACCGCTGCCTGCGCGCCGACACGGATCCCCGCTTCGTTCGCTATCCGCCGCTACCGGTGCTGAGCTGCCCCGGCTACGAGCGGATTGACGGGAGCGAGGGTGCGAGTGCTGAGCCCGAGCGCGATCACGATGAGCGCTAGCGCGTCGCAGACTTCAGCGATGAGGTGCGCGAACAGGATTTGCGTCAGACTCCATCATCGGGGGGGCCCGTAGGACGCGCAGGCCCTCCCCCACCCGCACCTCAAGCGAATTCCATGCCGGGTATTTCCCCAGGTTGGTTTCAGGCAATTTTGTGCTCAAGTGTGACCGGTCTCACTTGCAGATCGCCCATCAGTCATTCACTTTGGTGCCCGCGCGCTCCATCCCCTTGGCCGAAAGGGTTTTGTGATTCAGCAGTTCGTCTTGAAGAATTTCGAGCGCATTCTGGTCGTGCTCCTCGTCGCATCGCTGCTGGTCATCAACTCCTTGATCGACGAGAAGGTCGCATTTCTCAGCTTCTATTATCTGCCGATCATTCTCGCCGGCTTCTACGGTGGCCGACGGTTTTCCGTCGTCTCCGGCGTGTTCATCGCCGCGCTCGTGTTTTTCTTCCAAGCCGTCGAGGGCTGGGGGATGGAAGAGGGGCTCACGCAGGCCGCGATGCTCACACTCGTGCCGTGGGCCGGTTTTCTGATCGTGACTGGATACGTGGTGGGGAGTCTCGCCGAGCAGCGGGCGGCGCGACTCACGGACTTGAAAAACGCCTATCTCGCGACGCTGGAAGTCCTCACCTATCACATCGAATCCGCTGAAAACAATCAGGAAGGTCATTCGACTCGCGTCGCCGAGCTGGCGGCCGCGATCGGCGCGGAATTGAAGCTCTCCGACGCCGAGCTCGAGAACTTGCGCATCGCCGCGTTGCTCCACGAAGTCGGCACCGCCGACCAGCGTCTGTTGAAGCTCTTGTCGCGCTCCGTCACGGACGAAACCGTCATGGTCGCCCGGGCGCTGCGGGGAGCGGCCGAGATCATTGCCGAGTACTCCCATTACTATGAGATCGTCGGCGACGACTGGGACATCGAGTCGCTGCCGATGCCCGCGACGGTGAAGGTCCTGGCGGTGGCCGACGCGTTCGAGACCCTGCAAATGGCGACGCCGGTGCGGCCGGCGTTCACACGCTGGAGCGCGCTGGAAGAGCTGGAAAAGGGGGCCGGCAAGACGTTCGCGCGCGAGGCAGTGCGCGCGCTGCGTGTGATCGCGGGACGGCCCGAAGCGCTGCGCGCGAGCTAGTCGGTGGACGGCGGCGGCGCGTTGCGCCCGCTCGCGACCCCACCTGCAACTCCAACACCCAACGCCACAGCAGTTCCGACCGTCACAATCGGGAGCAGGGCAACGACCGGCCACGCCACAACCGCGGCGGCTGCTCCGGCTAGCAGCGGCACCGCGGGTTTCTTCACGGCGTCGACGTAGCGCAGCCGGCGCCGCACAAAGTCGCGCGAGGCGACGAAGCCGCCGACGAGGGCGGCGGCTGTTACGATCAATCCAATCATGGTGATCTCCTGTAGGTACGGCGCTCTACGCAACTTGCGTGAGCGGCGTTTCAGGCGCAATTGTGAGCCCGATGGCCAAGGGTCCTCAGTATCGCGACTCAGCCGACGCGATCAACCTCATGCGTGTGATGGCGTGGTTTGTGCCGGCCTGTTTCACGATGCTCGGCTTCCTGTGGTACTTCTTGCTGAACAAGGGCTGGATCCCCGTGGCGCTCTTCGTCATGCTGGTCGTGCTCGATCTTCCCCTGAGCATCGCGGGGGCCATTGCGATCCACCGAACGGTGGGTCGCTCGGCTGTCCTCATGGTCGAGACCATCTATGCGGTCGGCGATATCCCACCACCGCCCACGTATCCGCGCCAGGATGTGCTGATCGCGCAGGGGAAGTACTCGGAGGCGGCGGACTGGTTTCGCGATCACCTTCGCGTCGAGCCGGAAGATCATGAGGCGCGGCTCCGTCTCGCGCACCTGTTGGAAATGCATCTCGCGGGATTTGAGGAAGCCGAGCGACTCTACCTCGAGATCCGTAACGCGAAGCCCGCTGCAAACGCGCGGGAGCTGATGCGCGCCGCGAATGGACTGATCGATGTGTATCGGAAATTGGGACGCACCGGCCGGCTGATGGTGGAGCTGGCCCGCTTCGTCGACCGCTATCAGGGCTCGGCGTTGGCCGAAGGTGCCGCGCGGGAGCTGAGAGAACTGAAAGCAGCGGAGCTTACCAGCGAATCGCCGCGCTTCCCCACGTGAAACCGGAGCCGAACGCCGTGAGCACGAGGACGTCACCTGTTTTCAGACGTCCCTCGGCCAGTGCCTCGTCGAGCGCGATTGGAATCGAGGCGGCGGTCGTGTTGCCGTACTTCTGAATGTTGCTGTAGACCTGGTCGTCCCGCAGGCCGGTGGCTTTCTGGACCATCTCGATGATGCGCAGGTTGGCTTGATGCGGGACCAGCAGCTTCACGTCGGCGGGAGTGAGGCGGTTGGCTTTGAGCGCGATGGCAACCGATTCGGGCATCTTGATCGAAGCGAACTTGAAGACGTCTCGGCCCTCCATTACCGCCCGGTGCAGACCCTGCTCGAGCATCTCGACGCTCACGTAGGGGTCGTGCGCCAGGCCCGGCCCATCCACCCAGAGCTTCTCGGCGTATCGCCCGTCCGCGAAGATGTGCGTCGACAGCACGCCGCGGCCATCGTCGGCGATGGGACCGAGCACGGCCGCGCCCGCGCCGTCGCCGAACAGCACCGCGGTATCGCGCCCGCGCGTCGTCTTGTCGAGACCGCGCGAGTGCACCTCGGCGCCAACCAGGAGAATGTGCTTGTACTGGCCCGTGCGAATCCAAGCGTCGGCAATCGACAGTCCATAGATGAATCCGCTGCATTGATTGCGCACGTCGACGGCGGGAATGTCGGTGAGGCCGAGCTCGCGCTGCAGGAAGACGCCGTTGCCGGGCTCGAAGTGGTCGGGTGTGCAGGTGCAGTAGATGATGCAGTCGATGTCGGTCGCGGCGAGCCCCGCCTTGTCGAGCGCTTTCTTCGACGCCTCGCGCGCGAGCGAGACGCCGGTGTCACCCGTGTCCACCCAGTAGCGCGTCTTGATGCCGCTGCGCTGCACGATCCACTCGTCGGACGTGTCCATAATCTTCGCGAGGTCGTCATTGGTGACGACACGCGACGGGACATGAAAACCGGTGGACAGGAATGCGGTGCGGGGCATCAGTGCTCTGGGTTGCGAGTGACAACGAAGGTACCCAAGATTAGCGCATGGACCTCACGGTGACTAGGCAACAGTACGACGCGGTGCGCAACGCCAAGCACTTGCCCGATGTCCTCAAAAGTGTGCTCGACAAGGCGAGCAAGAACGCGAGTGGGCACGTGCTGCATCTCACGTATGAAGAAGCGACCGCGCTGAACGAGCTCGCCGCCTGGAACGTGCACACCGATACGGACGGCAACGTGACGCCGGAATCCCAACTCTTCGACGATCTGGTACGCGCCATCCTCACCCACCCGGAGTACTGAATGCGCTTTGCCGGTCTGCTCCTGTTAATCGCCGCTCCGCTCGCTGCCCAGAAACGTGCCATCACCTTCGAAGACTACATCGCGCTGAAGAGCGTGAGCGATCCGCAGCTGTCGCCCGACGGCAAGTGGGTCGCCTACACCGTCTCGATTCCGTCGCTCCAGGACAACCGCAACGTCTCGCGCATCTGGGTCGTCGAAGTGGCGACGGGTAAATCACGGGCACTCACCGGCGGACCCGGCTCGGACCGTCAGCCGCGCTGGTCGCCCGACGGCAAAACGCTTGCGTTCATCTCGACACGCGAAGCGGGGGCGCAGATCTGGCTCCTGCCGATCGCGGGCGGCGATGCGCGCAAAGTCTCGAGTCTGGCCGAGGGCGCGTCCGATCCGATCTGGCTGCCTGACGGCTCGGGGCTGCTGGTCACGAGCGACATCAAGTGGCCGGTGAATCAGGAGATCGATCAGCGCAACGGCCAGTATCCCACGGAGGCGAAGATCTGGACCGGCCTCATGTGGCGGCACTGGGATGATTTCCGGGCGGGGAA
>Ga0137376_10001422_pt1 | contig 13256 bp, 9 predicted proteins | sample SagtaG_23_FD_104814 | JGI IMG/M metagenome (GOLD analysis project Ga0137376, IMG submission 104814) | Vadose zone soil microbial communities from Sagehorn Ranch, Mendocino, California, USA - Sage2_L_20_16 metaG | ecosystem: Environmental > Terrestrial > Soil > Vadose zone | place: USA...
ATCCGCCGCCTGCGAAAGTTACAAAGCGGATAATGGTGTTTATCCGCAAAACGGCGACACGAACACGCTGGATCCAACAAGCAATTTCGATCCTACCCCGCCTCCGCCGGGCCAGACGAACGCATACAGCCAGGCAAGCTTGTACCTGTATGAGAAACTCTTCGGCGTGACATCTGGAACGCGATCAGAAGTTCCTTCAAGTCGGTCTTACTTCACCTTTAAGCCAAACATGCTCTATCCCACAGACACCTCTCTGGATGTTGTGGGACTCCGCGATCCATTTGGAAACCTTTACGGTTACTCGACAAGGATGGCCGCGACAGGAAGTGGCGGATATAATCCCACATTTGATCTCTGGAGCACCGCTGGCGGAACGACGACGAATGATGTCCCGAAGTGGGTCAAAAACTGGTAGCTCTGTAGAGGGTTTCTGTGAAATCCGAAACCCTTCCGCGAGCCGACACCGACGCCCTACAATTTCACGGAAATAAAAATCGACACCTACCCTTCGCTCGTGTGCACCACGACTTCTACACGGCGATTGGCGCTTTGCTCTTCAATTGAGCCGTTTGGCGACGCGCGGAATTTCGTTGCGCCGTAACCGTGCGTTTCGATTTGCGCCGGGTTAATCCGCATTAACTCGACAAGGTACCGTTTCACACTGTCGGCGCGACGCTGGCTCAGATCGAGATTGTATTCGAATGTGCCGAACGAGTCCGTATAGCCTTCCACTCTAAACGTCGATTTTGGGTTCCGCTGGATGAGAGTGCCCAGCTTTTGCAGCTGATTGATCGCGCTGGATTGCAGCACGTCGCTGTCGTACTCGAAAAGCTGATCGTCGGGGAGGCGCAATTTTGTGCCTGATCCAAGAGGACCTTTTTGCGACAGCAATTGATCCAAATCGCTAAAGCCGGGAGCGCGCCCTTTATTGGGACCGGCGCTATCGCCGGGCAATTTACTCGTGAAGGTGTTTGGCCGTTTGATCGCGGTGCTCGTGGCAAGTTCCGTTCCGCTCAGAGCGGGCTGCGGGCGGCCCGAAGTCGAGCTGTTGTTAAGCAGAGATTGTTCGTGCAGCGCGGTTGGATCGTTTGAGAGAGTCTGCGCGGTGGAGCGGTCGATTTCATTAAGCACGGAATTGACTTCCGGTTGTTCCACTTTGGGTTGGTCAGGCAAAACGTCCCGCATGTCGTCGGGTAACGCCGCGCTTGCCTGAATGTCCTGCAACAGTTTGTCGAATGACTTTTTCTCGTCCGGCAATTGCACATCGGTGTTGTCAGGGTTCGGTTTCGCCGCCTGAGTTGTTTGATCCGCGCTGCTCTTGTCGAGGTTCGATTCGGTAATGCTCCTGACCTTGAACATCGGCGTCTGCTCGTTTTGGGCGACGGCCGTTTCGGTAGAGGCGAAACGCGTTCGATAAAAATAAGCGCAGAGTCCGAAGTGTATTGCCAGCGAAACAATCAATCCGAACCAGATCCAGTTGCGTTCTTTGGTGCCCGCGAGGAGACCTTCGGTCTCAAACTGATCCAAACCATCGAACTCAGAAACCCTCATGCGGCTTGCAACTTATCACATTTGCAGGGGCGAGCCATTCTTGACTCCGCTATTCCGCGTTCGTTCGATAAAAGCTCGGGCTGCGCGACGGATTTCTTCTGACACGCGCGCTTCAGGCGAGACAAACTTCGGCGTAAACCAGGGAAACAGTCCGATTAAATCGTGCGTGACCAGAATTTGCCCGTCGCAATGCTCGCCTGAACCGATGCCGATCGTTGGGATGTCGATTGCATTTGTAATCTGCTTCGCGACGTCGGAGAGCACAATCTCCAGAACCACAGAAAATGCGCCGGCTTTTTCCACCGCATGTGCATCAGCAAGGAGAGTTTCGGCCTCTGATTGCGTCCGGCCCTTGATTCTATAACCACCCTCCTCGCGCACACTTTGGGGCAGCATGCCGATGTGCGCCATAAACGCGATGCCTGCTTGTGTGATCGCTTCGATTTGCGCGACATGGCTCGCGCCGCCTTCGAGCTTCACCGCTTGCGCGCCGGCATCAACGAGTTTTTTTGCAGTTTCCACGGCCTGCTCCGGCACGTTGTAAGTGTGAATCGGCATATCCGCGACGAGCAGCGCGTGTTTCACGCCGCGCGCCACCGCGCGCGTATGATGCAACATCTCTTCCAACGTCACGCGCGTGGTGTCCTGATAACCAAGCACCACCATCCCGACCGAGTCGCCCACCAGGATGATGTCGATGCCGCTTTCGTCGAGCAATCGCGCGGTGGGATAATCGTAAGCCGTCAGCGCAGTGATTTTCTCACCGCGTTGCTTCATTTGGCGAAAATCCTTCATGGCCACTTGCCCGAAAGATCAGCCGCCGATTTGAGAACGCAAGCTTGCGGGAAAAAGCGGCGGAGCACCGCCGCACTCCAAAACGCAAGTGCAAAATGTGTGCCCGCAATTACGGCCATGTCGTGGAGTGCCGTAGTGTTCTCCCGCGTTGGATCTTTTCAAGCTTACCACTCGTCCGCAAACCGAAGTACCTCGCTGGACTTCCCCAACTCCCTCAGCGACTCGCTGACAGTTTTTTTCTGGCCAGACAAGACCAACTCTGGCCGGATATCGGCCAGAGGTTGAAGGACAAACTTTCTCAAGTGCATGCGCGGGTGTGGCAGTTGCAGCCTCTCATTTTCAATGTTGTGATCGCCGCAATAGAGCAGGTCGATGTCGATCGTTCTCGAAACGTTCCTTGAGTGCTCGCGCCTGCGGCCCAGTGCTTCCTCGATTCGAATGAATTGCTCAAGCAAATTGGTGGGATCACCTTCGTAATCAAATTCAACGACTGCGTTTAGAAATTTTTCTGCTCCTTGTTCACAACCGATCGGTTCGGTCTCGTAAATTGGCGAAGAAAGAATCGGAGGCTTTACATTCGAAAGACTGAGAATCGTCTGTCGGGCGGCGCGCAAATTACCGAGTCGATCGCCAAGATTCGAGCCGAGTGCAACCGCGGTTCTCATGTTTGTAGCCGTGATCGGTGATCGCGGCGGCCGGGGTCATCGACCCCGGCTACAGTGTCACAGTCCCAGCACATCCTGCATCGAGTAGAGGCCCGGCGGTTTCCCCATGATCCATTTCGCTGCCCGCAATGCTCCGCGCGCAAAGATTTCGCGACTCGCTGCACGATGCGTGAGTTCGAGACGCTCGCCAACACCGCTGAAGATTACTGTGTGCTCGCCGACAACATCGCCTTCTCGAATTGATTGAATCGGTATTTCATTCTTGCTCTTTTGGCTCGCTTTCAAAATCTCAGCGAGACTTTTAGCCGTGCCGCTCGGCGCATCCTTTTTCATTTTGTGATGTGTCTCGATGATCTCGGGATCGAAATCCGGAAGGAGCGATTCGGCAGCTTTGCGCGTCAGCCAGAAAAGCACATTAACTCCAACGCTGAAATTCGATGCGAAAACAATCGGCACAGATCGGGCCGCCCCTTCGATTGTTTGGCGTTGTTCTTGCGGATGTCCGGTCGTCCCAATGACTAGCGGCTTATGATAACATAACGCAGCGCGGCAGATTTCGGCGATAGTGTCGGCGTGGCTGAAGTCGATCGCCGCATCGCAATTTTTCATCGCGGGCTCGATTGGGTCACCCAGATCGCATTGCGCGACGATCTCGATTTCTGGGTCGTCGGTGGCAAGGTGGACTACCGTTTTCCCCATCCGGCCAGCCGAGCCGATGAGCAACACGCGCACGGGCGACTTCTTCATTAAGGCAGAACCCTCACCCTATCCTCTCCCTTTCGAAGGGAGAGGCGATTGAGGTCGCAAACGAATTGGACGCTTCTGTCCGCCTCTCCCCTTACATAAGGGGAGAGGACTGAGGTGAGGGGTTCTCTCTCGAAATTCATTTATTTTGCTCGAATTCTTCCAGCGTTTTGCGTAAACGCGCCTGGTTTGCCTCGCTCATCTCGCACAACGGCAAACGAATCTCGCCCGACATCGCGCCGCGCCAGCCGAGCGCCGTCTTCACTGGAACCGGGTTTGGCTCGATGAACAAATCTTTAAACAACGGCAACAATTTTCGATGCAATTTCGACGCCAATTTAAAGTCGGCTGATTCACAGGCGCGGACGAGCGCGCATACTTCGGAAGGGAACAAATTCGAAGCCACGCTTACCACGCCGGCCGCGCCTACCGCCATGAACGGGAGCGTGAGTGAATCGTCTCCGCTCAAAATCGTGAACGATTCCGGCAAACGCCGCCGCAAATCGCTGACGCGCTCTACGCTTCCGCTCGCTTCCTTAATCGAGACAATATTGCGGCACTCTTTTGCCAAACGCCCCACCGTTTCCGGCGTGATGTCCACGCTGCAGCGTCCGGGGATGTTATAAAGTATGATTGGGAGCGACGTTGCCTCGGCGATTGCCTTGAAATGCCGGAAGAGCCCTTCCTGGCTTGGCTTATTGTAATAGGGCGCTACAAGCAGCGCGCCGTCGACACCGAGTTTCTCAGCCGCCTTCGTGTCGGTCACCGCGTGTTGGGTGGCATTTGAGCCTGTTCCCGCAAGCACGACGCAACGTTTATTCGCCGTCGCAACCGTTAACCGGATCACCTCTTCACGTTCTTCGTGAGAAAGCGTCGGCGATTCGCCCGTGGTTCCGATCGCGACCAGTCCTGTGATGCCAGCAGCGATTTGTGTTTGTATGAGTGTTTCGAACGCAGAGACATCAATGCCGCCATTGCGAAATGGCGTGACCAATGCAGTGAACGTGCCGCGGAACATCGGGAAATTGTAGCGACGCCTCTTTAAATTGTCATGTCGAGCGAAGTCGAGACATCTCTGGATTTCTCCATTTAAACTTAGAGATTCCTCAACTTCGCTCGGAATGACAACTTACCAGGATGGGTAGCGTCAAACGTCAATTGTTCCGTCGAACACGAAGTCCGCCGGACCGGTAAGCGTAACATTGCGAAACCGATTGTCGCTCTTTTCAAATCCCACCTGCAGCTCATCTCCACCCCGTGCAATTACCGTGATTGGTCCATTCGTGTTTTCGAGAGTCGCGAAGATGAGCGCACTTGCGACTACGCCGGTGCCGCATGCGAGCGTTTCGTCTTCCACGCCGCGTTCGTAGGTGCGGACAGCAATTTTCTTCGGGCCGCGCTTCTCGATGAAATTTACGTTTGCACCCTTCGGCGAAAACGTTTTGTGACGGCGAACAGCTGAACCTTCCTTGCAGACATCAACATCGTCGATTCCTGGGACGGGAATGACAACGTGGGGCACACCGCTGTTGATGAAGTGAACGGTTGTGCCTTCCTTCCCCACCGGGAGCTCGACGTTTAATCGTAAATCGGTCGGCTCAGTCATCTGCAACTTCACAAGATCATTCAACAATTCAGCCCCAATCACGCCTGCTTGAGTGTCAAAGAAGATTTTGCCACCCGCGTTAGTCATTTTGTTTGCGAAACGGGCAAAGCAGCGGGCTCCATTACCGCACATCTCCGCTTCTCCGCCGTCGGCGTTGAAATAGCGCATGCGAAAATCGGTGTGGTTCGAGGCCTTCTCGAGTAACAAAATTCCGTCCGCCCCGATGCCGCGGTGGCGATCACAAAGACGCGTAATTTGGCTGCGATCCAGACGAATGTCCCCCGCCCTATTATCGATCAGGATAAAATCGTTTCCCGCGCCGTTCATCTTCGTGAAACGCATAATGGCTGTGATTTTAGCGACGGCTGTGCCTGTTGTCATGTCAAGCGTAGTCTCCCGCTACTGCTGGATTATTGTTGTTGAATTAGAGTGAGAGATTCTTCCCGCCTTCGCATAAAGCTACACGTGGCAGGCGAGGTCGCTCCGAATGATAAAAAGTCGCGCCGGTGGGATCAAAATAAGCGCGCCGCCCATTGCCAGTTCACGTTTTGATAGTTACTTGTTCCGCCGTGAAGGGAGTGGCGGCTTGCGTTTTCTTTACAATTCTTGGGCTCGCACCGTGCGGATCTTTCGCGGGGGATTGCAACGCTCTGGTGCTTGAGCAGATTAAACAGATGCCGCAGGGCGGCCGTTATTCTGTTTCGCACTTCGCAAAGATCCGGTTGCAATCTTCGGCGCATTTTGAGTCCGGCAAATTTTTCATTCTGCCATCGGGACCAAGTTTCTGCTCTGGCGCAACCTATCTGGTGTTCATCAGAACAATCGAGGCTCTGCGCGCGGGAGGCGAGCTTCATCTCGATTATCCAACCTTGGAAAAGCTCATTATTCGGGATCAACGAGATGGCGAAGGAATCTGGGGCCGCTGGAATGCAAATGGGCCGGGCACCGCCCGTCTTTTTCACGAACTGCATCTGGGGCGCAACTTCGACAATTTCGATCAGGCCAAGCCGGGCGATTTCATGAAGATTTTCTGGTCACGCCAGGTGGGACGAAATGAGCACGGGCACTCCACGATTTTTCTCGGTGTAGAAAATCGACCGGACGGGCAATACGTCCGATATTGGTCAAGTAACATTCCAACCGGCTACGGTGAGAAATCTGTGCCACGAAGCAAGATCGCCTATGCCATTTTTTCGCGCCTTCAGGCACCTGCGAATCTAGCGCGGATCAATAGCGCGCCGTTGGTTGATACCTATTTGGCGTCTCTTCTTCGGACTCGTTCCAGTATTACAGAAGCCGGGACAAAGTGCGGACTTTAATCGGCTACTCGTGGCGGCTTGGACGGCCGTTTTCCAAGCCGTTTGTCAAAACTGGCTTGCCTCACCGCAAACCGATCTCTAAAACGAGGTCATGCTGATCGAAACATTAAAACGTCATTGGTGGGTTCCGGTTTTAAGGGGTATCGCCGCAGTTGTCTTCGGAGTAATGGCATTCGTCTATCCCGGCTTAACAGCCGCGGTGCTAGTGCTGCTATTTGGGGCCTGGGTTCTGGTCGACGGTATCTTTCGGGTGATCGGCGCCATCGCTGGTCGCGCCTCGGATTCGGAATGGGGCTTCAATCTTATAATCGGAATAGTCGGAATTATCATCGGACTCCTCACATTCCACGCGCCCCGGATAACGGCGCTGGCGCTAGTCATTTATATCGCGGTCTGGGCGCTTATGATTGGCGCAACGGAAATTGCGCTGGCAATCAAGCTGCCGCCGGGAAATCAAAGGCGAATGGTTCCTCATCCTTATGGGCCTGCTTTCAATTGTCTTCGCTGTCATGCTTTTATGGAACCCCCTCCCGGGTGCGCTCGCTCTTGTGTGGTTGATCGGGTCTTATGCGATCGCGTTTGGAATCCTAGGGATTATTCTTGGCTTCCGATTGCGCAGCTTACCGACATTTCCCGTCCGCTAGTTAGCAGAATGCGGTTGTTCTTCTGCTCTGCTTTGGCACCAAGGGCTCTAAAACGGTGCGAGTAGATCCGTAAGGATTTACACAGGAGAGTTTTCCTCCGGCGGACTCACGGGGCTGCTGTTTCGTCCCCGTCCCTTCGGAATTCTCACAAGGAGTGCATTTTTTTGCGCGACGAAATGCGCTGACAGTGGTTTTCTTGAAAAAAAAGCGGCTTCGTGTGATGGATTGGTCGATTACTCTACGGCTCTGGCATATGAACCGTCTGATATCGTGCGTCGGACTCGCGGCGGCGAGAGAAGTTCCATTTTTCTAAGTGGCCCCAACGTATGAAGAAAGCTCCCCTTACTACAAAGCCGCGGTCGCGGAATCGCTCCACGACTAACGGAAGTGAACTCGATACGAGACAATTGCTCTCGGCGTTGATGGTCTTCAAACGCGGGGATTTTTCCGCGCGACTGCCGGAGGATTGGACGGGTGTAGCCGGCAAGATCGCGGACACGTTCAACGATGTGATCAGAACGAATCAGCGCATGACGCAAGAGCTGGAACGCATCGTTCGTGTGGTTGGAAAGGAAGGCCGAATCACCCAACGCGCGTCGTTGAGCGACGTGTCGGAGTCCTGGGGCGATGCCATCGGATGCATCAATATTCTGATCGAGGATCTCCTGCGGCCTACGAGTGAAATGGCGCGCGTTATCGGTGCCGTGGCGAAGGGCAATCTATCCGAAACGGTGGCTACGGAGATCGAAGGACGGCCGCTTAAAGGGGAGTTCTTGCGCACCGCCAAGACTGTAAACGCAATGGTGGAGCAGCTTAGCGCTTTCGCGTCGGAAGTAACGCGCGTGGCCCGCGAAGTGGGGACCGAAGGAAAGCTCGGCGGCCAGGCAAAAGTTAAAGGGGTCGCGGGCACCTGGAAAGATTTGACTGACAATGTGAACCTGATGGCATCCAATCTCACGTCGCAGGTTCGCAACATTGCGGCAGTGACAACGGCGGTAGCAAATGGCCACCTTGCGAAGAAAATCACCGTGGACGTTCGCGGCGAATTTCTGGAGTTAAAGGACACCATAAACAAGATGGTGGATCAGCTCCGTTCATTCGCATCGGAAGTTACGCGCGTGGCGCGCGAAGTGGGCACGGAAGGTATCCTCGGTGGCCAGGCGAAAGTCGAAGGTGTTTCGGGCACGTGGAAAGCTTTGACGGACTCGGTGAACTCGATGGCGTCCAATCTCACGTCGCAAGTCCGCAACATCGCCGCCGTCACCACGGCTGTGGCCAACGGCGATCTCTCTAAAAAGATCACGGTGAAGGTTAAAGGGGAGATCTTGGAATTGAAGAACACTATCAACACCATGGTGGACCAACTTTCGTCTTTCGCCTCGGAGGTAACGCGCGTCGCGCGCGAAGTCGGCACCGAGGGAAAGCTTGGAGGTCAGGCTGACGTCAAAGGCGTCGCCGGCACATGGAAGGATCTCACGGACAAGGTCAATCTGATGGCCTCAAACCTCACGGTGCAATTGCGCGACATGTCGAAGGTGGCGACCGCCATTGCCAGCGGCGACTTGACTCAAAAAATCACCGTCGATGTGCGCGGTGAGATTCTGCAGATCAAGGATGTCATTAACACGATGGTAGATCAGCTTTCCTCCTTCGCATCTGAAGTGACGCGCGTCGCGCGCGAGGTTGGAACGGAAGGAAAACTAGGAGGCCAGGCGCAGGTGCTCGCCATCGGCGGCACATGGAAAGATTTGACCGATTCGGTAAATTTCATGGCCTCCAATCTAACTGCTCAGGTACGTAACATCGCCGCCGTCACGACGGCTGTGGCTACCGGCGATCTGACCAAAAAAATCACGGTGGACGTCAAAGGCGAGATTCTCGAGTTGAAGAACACGATCAACACGATGGTGGACCAACTCCGCTCGTTCGGGTCCGAGGTTACGCGAGTGGCACGCGAAGTCGGTTCCGAAGGCCAGCTGGGCGGACAAGCGGATGTGCGCGGGCTGGCGGGCGTGTGGAAAGACCTCGGCGACAACGTCAATTTTATGGCGTCCAATCTGACGACACAAGTGCGCAACATCGCCGCCGTGACCACTGCGGTTGCCACGGGCGATCTGACCAAGAAAATCACCGTCGATGTTAAAGGCGAAATCCTAGAATTGAAAAACACGGTGAACACGATGGTGGACCAACTGTCATCGTTCGCCGATGAAGTCACGCGCGTCGCGCGCGAAGTGGGCATGGAAGGCAAGCTCGGCGGGCAGGCTCTAGTGAGGGGCGTTTCGGGGACGTGGAAAGATCTTACCGACAACGTCAACTTTATGGCCTCCAACCTCACCGATCAGGTGCGCGGCATTGCCAAGGTGGTGACGGCAGTCGCAAAGGGCGATTTGAAGCGCAAACTTTTCCTTGAAGCCAAGGGCGAAATTGCCGAGCTCGCCGAGACGATCAATAACATGATCGATACCCTCGCTACCTTCGCCGATCAGGTCACGACGGTCGCACGCGAAGTCGGCGTAGAAGGAAAACTCGGTGGCCAGGCGAACGTGCCTGGCGCCGCGGGTACGTGGCGGGATTTGACCGATAACGTGAATCGACTGGCAGCGAACCTGACCACGCAGCTTCGGGCTATCGCTGATGTCGCGACAGCAGTCACCAAGGGCGATCTCACCCGTTCAATTCAGGTGGAAGCACAAGGCGAGGTTGCGTTCGTCAAGGACAACATCAACGAAATGATCCGCAATCTGAGGGACACGACCTTCCAGAACAAGGAACAGGACTGGCTCAAGACCAACCTGGCAGAATTCACCCGCATGCTGCAGGGACAGCGCGACTTCCTGACGGTTGGCAAATTGATTCTGTCCGAGCTCGCTCCACTGATTTCAGCACAGCAGGGCGCTTTCTACATGATGGATAAGTCTAACGGAGAATCGGAGCTTACGCTCTTGGCGAGCTACGCTTCCGAGGAGGGCAATGGCGCAAGAAAGCGCTTCAAGATGGGTGAGAGCCTGGTGGGACAAGCGGCGTTGGAAAAACGGCGCATCCTTCTGACCGATGTACCGAAGAACCACGCGAAAGTGAATTCCGGGCTGGGCGAATTTCATCCGATCAACATCGTGGTCCTGCCGATTCTTTTTGAGGGGCAGGTAAAAGCGGTCATGGAACTTTTGTCGGTTGAGCGATTCAGCCTGACTCACCAGGCGTTCCTGGACCAATTAACCGAGATCATCGGCATTGTGCTCAATACGATCGAAGCAAGCACACAAACAGAAAACCTCCTCAAACAGTCGCAGTCGCTCGCAGCAGAATTGCAGAAGACCAACCTTGAGTTGGAAGAAAAGGCGCGCTCGAATCTGGCGAAGGACCACTTCCTGGCCATGCTCAGCCACGAATTACGCACGCCTTTAACGCCGGTGCTGGCCTCTGCTCTCGCACTGGAGAGCGAGCCAGAGTTGCCGAAAGACATTCACGAATCTCTGCAGATGATTCGTCGCAATGTGGAGCTGGAAGCGCGGCTGATCGATGACTTGCTCGATCTAACGCGCATTGATCGCGGCAAGGTGCAGCTGAATTTTGAAGTCGTTGACGCGCACACTTTATTGCAAAATGCGCTGGAGATCTGCCAGGCGGAAATCGATCGCAAGCATCTGGCACGTTCGCTCAACCTCGGCGCAAGCAAGGTGCATATGCGAGCAGACTCGGCGCGACTGCAGCAAATCTTTTGGAACCTGATAAATAACGCGGTGAAGTTTACGCAGCGGACTGGGCGCATCATAATTTCCACCAGCAATGATTCCAGAGGACAACTTCGCGTCGAAATCGCTGATACTGGCCTGGGGATTGAGTCGGAAGCGCTGCCGAAGATTTTCGATGCCTTCGAACAGGGCGGACGGACTCAGCTCGGAGGCCTGGGTCTTGGACTCGCCATAAGCAAGACCCTGGTTGAAGCACATAAGGGAACAATCACCGCGCAAAGCGCCGGGCGAAATAAGGGCGCGACGTTCACCCTAGTTTTTCCCACGTGCGAAAAGGCCGAGGCTCAAATCGCTCCGGCCGTGTCACCTATTTTACCGGAACGTCAACCGATGCGGATTCTGCTTGTTGAAGATCACGAAGACACAAACCGCTCGCTTACGAATTTGCTTCGCCGGCGCGGGTACAGTGTGCAATCAGCGCTAAACTTTCAATCTGCCCTTGATCTGAGCGCAAACGAGGAATTTGATGTGCTAATCAGCGATTTGGCTTTGCCCGATGGAAGCGGGATCGATCTGATGCAGAAACTCTCCTCCAAGCCAGCTCTAAGGATTGCTCTCACCGGTTTCGGGATGGAAGACGACATCCGTAAGAGCTACGAGGCAGGATTCCAGCATCACTTGGTAAAGCCGATTGACCTAAACAAACTCGACTCTCTGATTCAAGAAGGCGCAGCGATGCTGGCAACGGTATAATTCCACTCGTCACCAACGTTGGCCCAGCGCGCTTCAGAATGAATCCACCAGCCGTCGTGCCGGAATAATATGTCGAGTATCCGACTTGGCGGCGCTCCGGGCACAGGCGATCACCAGCGCGGACATGAAGGGCTGGGCCCGCCAGGATTCGAACCTGGGACCAAGGGATTATGAGTCCCCTGCTCTGCCGCTGAGCTACAGGCCCGCATTTGATAGCTGCATTTGCACCGATAGAGAAATTTTACATGCGCTTAGGTGCCTCGTCCATTGAGACCAAACTTACACTGAATAGCGACGCTTTCACGCTTGACGGCTGTCTGGCCGGTTTCTAAGACTCTGGTTGCGTCAAGTTCGCTAGGCGTCTCCAATCAAGCTTAAAGATAAGGTGTAGGCTATGCCAGCAGAGTTTCGCGACCAACAGGTCCCGCGATCGCAGGAAGTCTTCATCTCGTATTCGCGCAAAGATAAAGAGTTCGTGCGCCGGCTAGATGAGGAACTAAAGCGTCGTGGTCGGGAAGCCTGGGTTGATTGGGAAGGGATTCCACCTGGAGACACATGGGAGAAGACGATCTACGGGGCAATCGAGGCTAGCAATACGTTCATCTTCGTGCTGACACCCGATTCGATCGCATCTGAGATCTGCGGCAAGGAAATCGCGCACGCAGCGGCCAATAACAAACGCCTCGTGCCGATCGTGCATCGCGATGTGGCGGCCGACAGAGTGCCGAAATCGCTTGGAGAACTGAACTGGATTTTCTGCCGGGACAGTGACGATTTTGGCGAAGCTACTGAAACTCTGGTCCGCGCGCTCGATACCGATCTCAGCTGGGTGCGCGCACACACGCGTCTGCTCGCCCGAGCAATTGAGTGGGACACAAACGGCAGGAACAACAGCTTTGTCTTGCGCGGTGACGATCTCCGGTCGGCTGAGCGATGGCTCGCGGAAGCGGGCGCTCAAAAAGAGCGCCAGCCGACCGCGCTGCAAACGGAATACATTATCGCGAGTCGCAAAGCCGCAGCACGACGGCAGCGGATCGCGCTCGGGGCGGTCGCTCTTGGTGCGGTGGTTGCCATCATCCTGGCCGTCGTCGCTTTCATTCAGCGAGGTGAAGCTCGCAAGCAGGAGGCCAAGGCGAAGACGACGTCCGTGCAGGCAGACTTTGATCTTGCTGTGTTGTATCAGAAACAGTCGGATAGCGTTGATCCACGAACTCTCGCCCACTTGGCGCGAGCTTTGAGAACGCAACCGAACGCCAGATTGCCCCGGCAATACTTAGTTTCGCTGCTACGCGACTCGCCTTGGTTTTTGGCCCAGATGGAGCCAATGCGCCATGAGGGCATAGTCAAAGCGGCCAGTTTCAGTTCAGACGGGCGGCCGATTGTCGTCACCGCTTCTTTCGACAAGACCGCACGCGTGTGGGATGCCGAAAGCGGTAAGCCGGTGGGTGAGCCAATGCGCCACGAGAGCTTCGTCTATGCGGCCA
>Ga0137376_10001424_pt1 | contig 13246 bp, 13 predicted proteins | sample SagtaG_23_FD_104814 | JGI IMG/M metagenome (GOLD analysis project Ga0137376, IMG submission 104814) | Vadose zone soil microbial communities from Sagehorn Ranch, Mendocino, California, USA - Sage2_L_20_16 metaG | ecosystem: Environmental > Terrestrial > Soil > Vadose zone | place: USA...
ACAGGTAGTTTGCAGAAAGGGACCTATGGGCGAGCAAGTAGAGCTGAAGCTAGAAGAACGAACGGTACAGGGGAAAAAGGTAAAGGCGCTGCGCCGTGCCGGCTACGTGCCGGCAGTGGTATATGGGCATGATTTTGCCGCTCGATCAGTTATGGCGCCACAGTTGATTATGACCAAGGCGGTGAACAGGGTAGGCAAACACCACCCGGTTGAGCTGCAAATTGACGGCACCAAACGCTTGGCCATGATAAAATCGACCGACTTCGACCCGGTAAAGCATCAGCTGCGGCACGTCGCCTTTCATGTGGTCAAGCAAAACGAAACGGTTGAAACCGAGATACCGCTGGTCGTAGCTGGCGAGGGCGAAACGCCGGCCGAGAAAGCCGGTTTGGTGGTACTCACTACCATCGACGCAGTGCAAGTCAAAGCCCTGCCCCGCGAATTACCAGACCAACTGAGTGTTCCGGGCGAACGTCTAGCCGAGATTGGCGACCACTTGACGGTAGCTGACATTGATGTGCCAAAAGGCGTGACCATCCTGGCCGATTCTGAACAAGTTGTGGCCACCGTCTACGAGCCAAGCGCTCTGGCAGCGGCCAACGAAGCCGCTGGTGATGCTGGGCCCGCCGACGAGGCCGAAGTCGAAGCCGAACAGGGCGAAGACACCCCGCAAGAAACCCAAGCCGAAGAGGACAAGCCCGGCGGCAAGAAACAGTTCGAACCTAAGGGCGAATAACGCCATGACGAACCAGCTCGAAGGCAACTATGACCTGGTTTAAGCCGCAAACAGTACTCGATAAAACCTTCGAGATCGGTATTATCCTAAAAGGCCTTGATGGCTTGGTCGAGATTACTGGCGCTGCGCTGCTATTGTTGGTATCATCGGCCACAATCGACCGCTTTACTACGCTCATCACGAAAAACGAGCTTGATAAAGACCCCAATGACTTCATCGCTACGCATATTCTGCAATACAGCCACGAACTGACCAACGGCAGCCGCGTCTTCGCGATTGCCTTTTTGCTGTCACACGGGTTTATTAAAGTCGTGCTGGTTGTGGGGCTACTGCGAAGCCTGGCCTGGGCTTATCCATTTGCCTTTGTGACGCTAGGCGCGTTTATTGTCTACCAGTTGTATAGAATTGCCGTGCATCCCACATTTGGTATGATATTCCTGACCATTTTTGATGCCTTTATTGTGTGGCTGACCTGGCGGGAGTATCAAAAATTCAAGCGCGGCGAGCTAATACCGAAAAAGATTAGTTAGTTGGGTCGGATAGTTCCTTAGTAATCAGCAGCGATCCCCACGCCGCCAGTGCCGCAATTATAAACGCCACATTCAAAAAACTGGCGTTTTGAGTTACAAAAGCGACGGCGCCCAGCAGTGTCCATACAAATATATAGGCCAAATCGCCGGCTATTTCCATGCTGAGGATATAATTTATGCCGCCACGGCGGGCATGCGCGTAATACAGGCTCGTCCAGGCGTTTTGTTGATAACCCATGGTGCTTTTGTCGATGCTGGTGATGGCTGTAACCAATGCCGGGTTAATGGCGAATAGCCGCAGCAAATGGGTGAGTGATACTGCCACTGTGCCCTCAAACAGCACGCGTCGCAATTTGCCGCTGTCGCCGCGGATGCCGGCTACCTGTAGTACCAGGATGGCTACGATCGATGAAAGGGTTGTCACAAAACCAATACTCGTAAAGTTAGGCAACGCCACCGCCAAAAAGATCGGCCATACAAATATAGCGATCAACCCATGGGTATTGTAGGCAAAGTTTGCCAGCACGTCGCCGCGCGGCGCATGCGCAAAGCTGTAGCTGAGGCTTTGTTGGCGTACATGTCCGCCGGCCAGTTTGTCCGCCTGCCAAACAGGCACAATGGCTGCCAGTACAAATAGGGTCGCCATGGCCAGCAGCCAATTGGGGCCGCCAAAGGCAGCTATTAAACCACCGACCAGTGGCGCAGCCAGCGAAACCACGCGTGTCAGCGAGGCGATATTAGCAATGTCCCGGCTTTTGCGCGCTTCGTCCATAACTCGCGAAATGTGCAGATGCTCGGAATTCCACGAGAATGAATTGGTCAGCGCCATAGCCAGCGGCGACACAAACACCAGCCATTGCCAACCAGGCAGCGACGAAGCGTTCAGCAACAGCAAAAAAGCCGCAGTGCTGGCATAGCCCACAATTAACCCAGCCCGAGCACCGCGGGCGTTGATAATCAGCGCGCTGGGATAATTAACTACCAGCTTGCAGACGGCATACATGGCATAAAACAGACAGATTTGCCACAAAGCAAATCCACGCTGCAACAAAAGCAGTGGAATAAATACGCTGACCAGCGAGCCGCCAAAACCAACCAGCAGCTTGGAGAGTGTAATACTCCGCAGATCATTATGGAGCAGTTTTTGCATCGCAATCTATTGTACGAGAACTGTGGCCTGCGGTCTAATCCTCGATAAACCCGCCAGATTGGTGAGCCCACAGCTGAGCGTAGGTGCCTTTGTGCTTGACCAACTCGGCGTGCGAACCTTGTTCGATGATTGCCCCGTCCTCTAGCACCACAATACGGTCCATTTTTTGCACCGTGCTAAGGCGGTGAGCAATCACAATAGCCGTGCGGTTTTTCATCAGCTCGGCCAAGGCAGCCTGGATGAGGCGCTCGCTTTCAGAGTCTAGCGCGCTGGTAGCTTCGTCCAGCACCAAAATGGGGGCGTCTTTAAGAATCGCCCGGGCAATAGCTATGCGTTGGCGCTGGCCACCGCTTAGTTTTACGCCGCGTTCACCAACCAGCGTGCCGTATTTATGTGGCAGTTTGTTTACGAATTCTTCGGCATGGGCTTTGCGGGCTGCTTCAGCAACTTCGGCGTCGGTTGCATCTGGCTTGCCATAAGCAATGTTTTCGCGGATGCTGCGGTGGAATAGCAGAGGCTCTTGCGGCACGTAACTAATGCTGCGGCGCAGGTCATCCTGGGTTATGTGGGCAATATTTTGGCCGTCGATTACAATTTCGCCCGCGTCGATGTCGGAAAATCGCAGCAACAAGCGCGTGAACGTTGTTTTGCCCGAACCGGAATGCCCAACCAGACCGACTTTTTCGCCCGCGGCAATATACAGGTTTAGGTCGCTGAACAAAGAATCGTCCTTGCCGGCACCGTCGTGGGTAAAGTCAACGTGGTGGAGGCTGATCTCACCTCGGTTAATACGTAGCGGTTCGGGTTTGGCCGGGTCTTTTACTTCAGGCTGAATCTGCAAAATTTTGATCATGTCGCTAGCGTCGCCGAGCGCGCGGTTGTATTGGCGCAGCACATTCTGAAAATCCCACAGGCGCATACCAATGCCGCCGGTAAAGCTGACCATCAGAAAAACTGTGGCAATATTGGCGTGGAACATGCCGACGCCGATCACGGCAATGGCCAGGGCCGAAACACCGATCGAGCTGGTCACAAAGCTGGCGTAAGTCTCACGCTTAATGGTGGCATTGAGCGAGCGGATACCCATGGTACGGTTCAGGCTGGCAGCCTTCCAATAGCCGGTTTTTTCCTGGTCGCCAGCGGCAAAGCTTTTTATAGCCATAACATTGGTGATGGTATCGGCCAGATAGCCGGTTTGGGCGCTCATGGCCGATGCCTCGGCGGCATTCGCGTCGCGTACGGCTTTGGAAAAAACGATAGCACCAATAATATACGCTACCGAAAGCGCAACCAGTACAAAGGCATATAATGGTACCCGCGGTGCCAATATTACCACCGTAGCTATAATGGCGGTGATAAGCGTGTAGAGGTTAAACATGGTGGCGTCGGCAAATCGAATATAGCTGCCATTTAGCTTGGTGGCTTGCGAAACCAGCGAGCCGCCAAAGCGGTTAGCGTGGAAGTTGGCGCTCATATTCATGAGGTGCTCGAAGATACGCTGGGAGATGTCGCGGTTTACGCGGAGCTCAAGGTGCCATACAAACCAAATAATAATTCGCCAGCCCACGATAGCGCTGGCCACCATGGCCGCGGCAAATAGTAAAATTTGGCTGCTAAAACTGCCCCACAGATCATTGGGGTTGTAGTCGCCTTGGCTAATTCGCTGCAATACTTCCGAGGTAATAAGCGGCTGCACGAAATCACCGACCAGAATAGTCAGCGGCAGCATAATTAGCGACGGCAGCAAAAAGCGCTTATAGCGCAGGGCATGATGCACGAACAGGTTAATAGTTTGTTTGGTGGTTGACGCAGACATACCCAGGCATTATAGCCATAAGAGGTGCAACAGATCAATGTTATAATGTGAAATGTGCAAAAAATCCTGCTATATTACAAGTTTACGCCCATTGCCGATCCGGAAGCGATCCGGCTGTGGCAGCGTGCGCTGTGCGAAAAGCTTAATCTAAAGGGGCGGATTTTGATATCCAAGCATGGCCTGAATGGTACTGTTGGTGGCGATTTGGAAGATTTGAAAGCGTATGTGAAACAAACCCGCCAGTACGCCGTATTTAAGGATATTCCGTTTAAATGGAGCGACGGCTCGCGCGACGATTTTCCCAAGCTTAGTATTCGGGTGCGCGACGAGATTGTTAGCTTTGGCGCGCCTGAGGCGCTGCAGGTAGACGAGCACGGTGTGGTTAATGGCGGCAAGCACCTCACGCCCGAACAAGTACACCAGTTAGTGCAAGAACGCGGCGATGACGTGGTGTTTTTCGACGGCCGCAACTCCCGCGAAGCCGCGGTGGGCCGGTTCAAAAACGCCGTGGTGCCAGATGTGCGCACCAGCAAAGATTTTGTAAAAGAAATTGAAAGCCCCAAATATAATGGCATTAAAGACAAACCTATTGTTACCTACTGTACCGGCGGCGTGCGATGTGAAGTATTAAGTAGCTTGATGAAAAAGCGTGGCTTTAGCGAGGTGTATCAAATAGACGGTGGCATTGTAAGGTATGGTGAGAAGTATGGCGATGAGGAGTTATGGGAAGGCTCTCTGTATGTGTTTGATGGCCGTATGAACGTGCGTTTTTCTGACAAGTCGAAAGATATTGGTGAGTGCGTGCACTGCCAGGCCAAGACTAGCAATTACCAAAACTGCGCTTTGGCCAGAGCTGCGCGCAAAAAACAGAAGTATGTAGTGCAACTTGTCAAGAAAAGATTGTTGTAGCGTAGGTATTGACAAAAAAGTCCGAATATTATAAAATGTCAACGTAGTCATTCCTCATCCAGAGGAGTAACTCACGCACGTTCCATCGAGTTCTACAGACGGGAGAAGAGAGTGACCGATTGGGTTTACCGTTTCAAGGTCGCCGCCTTTGTGGCGGCCCTCGCGGTGTTTGCCACAGGCGTACTCTGGGCGCAGTCCAGGTACGACCTGACCATTACTGGTCGGATCATGGTCTGGGTCTGCGCTGTGGCCGTGCTCTTCGGGTTGCTCTTCGCGCTGTTCGCGGAGAACATCGACGGGCCGGTGCGGTCGGTCGGCATGCTGGTCCTGCTGGGGCTGGTGGCCGGCGTCTTCGGCCTGTGGCACGGGAGCTTCATCGCTCCTGACCGCCAGGCTGCGCTGCATATCCGCCAGGACGCCGCAGCAACCCAGTACACCCAGCAGGTGAGTGTCGGCACCGGCTGCACGGTCTTCGACACCGCTCCGGACGTCGCTGTGAATGCGGCCGCTGGCAGGTGCGAGGTGACTGTGAATGTCCGGGACAACGATGTCCTGGCCGTGGTCAGTGGTCGCCTGGAGGTCTCAAGTCTGAGCGGCACGTTCAGTGCCGATCGGGCGAGGCTGACAATTGGCTACCACCAGAACTCCCAGCTCAACCTCTACCTGTATGACCCGCACAAACCGGCACATCCACTGCCGGCCTGGGTGCGGACAAGTCCGCGGCTCGTGGCCTTCGCCACGGGCGGCTGAGGCCAGCAAGAACGTGCGGCGGCCCGGGCAGATCCCATCTGCTCCGGGCCGCACGTACCCACGATGCGAAGAAGAAACTGCCATGAGCAGTTTTTTGTTTGTAGCAGCGGTAATTTACAATGGATATGGAATGAACAAAAAACTGCTCAACAAGCTAAAAACCCTGCCCAATTCGCCCGGCGTGTACTTTCACAAGTCCGCCAAGGGCGAGATTATTTACGTTGGCAAGGCGGCGGTGCTGAAGAACCGTGTGCGGCAGTATTTTCAAACCTCACGCCTGCGCGATGCCAAGACCGATGCGCTGGTGGCCGAAATTGCCGACACCGACTGGATGGAGGTGGAGTCGGAAATCGACGCGCTATTTTTAGAAAGCGAAATGATCAAGCGCTACATGCCGCGCTACAATCTGGCCCTGCGCGACGACAAATCGCAAATTTTTGTGCGGCTGAATATGCGTGATAGTTACCCGTACCTCAGCTACACTCGTCAGCCGCTCGATGATGGTGCCGAGTATTTTGGCCCCTATTACAACGGCTGGGCGGTCAAAAAGGCCTTGCGCTATTTGCGCCGCGTGTTTCCGTATTCTACGCACGCCACCATGCCTAAGCGGGTTTGTTTGCAGTATCACTTGGGCCTGTGTCCAGGAGTGGAGGAGGGGAAAATCAGCAGCGCCGATTACAAAGCTATCCTGCGCAAACTTATTATGTATCTAAAAGGCGAACGCAAGCAGCTGGTGCGTCAGCTGGAATCGGAAATGAAGGCTGCCTCTGCCCACCAGGAATTCGAGCGTGCCGCTAAACTGCGCAACCAAATCCATAACCTGCGCGAACTGCAAAAGCAAATTGTGTTCAGCGACCGCGAGTTTATGGATATCAGCAAAGACCAGGCTCTGGCCGGGCTACAACAATTGCTGGGGCTGAAAGGCGCGCCGCGCCGCATAGAAGGCTACGATATTAGTCACATGAGTGGCACCAATAATGTGGCCAGCATGGTGGTAGCAACAAATGGCGTGGCTGACAAGTCCGAATATCGCAAGTTCAAAATGCAAATCCCCGGCAACAACGACTTTGCCCACATGCATGAAACTATGAGCCGGCGTTTTAGCGGCCGCCACCTGGACTGGCCCAAGCCAGACCTGTTATTAATTGACGGTGGCAAAGGCCAGCTCAGCGCCGCCCTCGACGCGCTAGAAGAAAAAGGCGTACATATCCCGGCCGTTGGGCTCGCCAAGCGCGAAGAACAGATAGTGGTGCACAAAAAGCGTAGCAACGTCACGCTCTCGGTCGAACCGCCCACACAATCAGTGCTGAGTGGCGCGTTAGGAAGGGTTCCCACGCCCGGAGCCCAGCACAGACGTGGGAAGGATGCCTGGAGCGACGAGGCTCAGGACAGCTTGCTATCGGATACCGCGGGTCCTGCCACCCAAAGGCGACCCTCCCACGTGCTCGCTAACGCTGCGCGCGAGGGAGCCCTCCCTTTGGGTGTCACCCGCGGCTTCGCGAATTCCGAAACCGACGATTGGCATGATCCATACGTGACCGAATCGGAAGACTTTTACATCATCAGCCTCCCGCACAGCTCGCATATTGTGAAGCTGCTGCAGCGCATCCGCGACGAATCGCACCGTTTTGCCGTCAGCTACCACACGGTGCTCAAACGCCAAAAGCAAACAGCCTCCTCGCTCGAGGAAATCCCCGGCATCGGCCCATCCACGCGTAAAAAACTCATCAAATCCTTCGGCAGCCTGCGCGCCATGCAAAAGGCCTCCCGACAACAACTAGTAGCTGTTATCGGTGAGGCTAAGACAGAAGTTTTATGGCCATATATTGCGGCACATCAGACAGCCCAACACTAATAGGTGCGAGCGATTCAGTTTTTGCATAAGCGGTTTGACATGCGCCAAACACCCTTCATATACTGAAGTATGGAAAAACAATTTGCACTTAGTCTAACGTTCGATGATGTGTTGCTCCTGCCAGGATATAGTGATTTTGGCCGTGAGCTGATCAGCCTTTCAACAAAACTCACCAAGAACATTAAACTTCAGGTACCGCTGATCTCGGCGCCTATGGATACGGTGACCGAAAGTCAACTGGCAATTGCTCTGGCGCGTGCCGGCGGCATTGGATTCATCCACCGCAATTTGACCATTGCCGATCAAGTAAAAGAAGTAAAAGCAGTAAAAAAGCATGGTCTTTTAGTTGGCGCGGCAGTAGGTTCCAGCAAGGGGTATGAAAAGCGTGTCGAAGAGCTGGTTGCTGCTGGCGCAGATGCGCTGATAGTCGATTCGGCGCATGGCTATGCCAAAAAAGTAATCGACGCTCTAGTTTATATTAAGAAGCACTATAAAACAGATGTTATTGCCGGTAATGTGGCGACTATGGCGGGTGCACAGGCTCTCATTGACGCTGGCGCCGATGCTATTCGAGTAGGCATGGGTCCGAGCGCGATTTGTTCGACCCGCATTGTATCAGGGATGGGTGTACCCCAATTTGAGGCGCTCATTGATACGGCCAAGGCAGCACATGCGGCAGGTGTGCCATTGATTGCTGATGGCGGTATACGGTATTCGGGCGATGTAGTCAAAGCACTCGCCGCAGGTGCGTCAACGGTTATGATGGGCCGGATGTTTGCCGCAACCGAGGAAGCACCCGGTAAGACATTCCAATTAAAACCGCACGAAGTGCCAGACCGTTTTAAAAGCATCATTGACGGTTCTACAGAAACGTATTGCTTTAAAGAGTACCGGGGCATGGGTTCGGTGGCGGCTATGCAAAGAGGTATCGACATTAGCTCTGAGGATGAGTTCCACGGCAAGAGCCTTACCGGCGACGTGCTTATTGCCGAGGGCGTAGAAGGTCTAGTACCATGCAGCCAAAAGATGCAAGATGTGGTGGAGCAGATAATTGGCGGCGTGTATTCTGGCTTTTATTACATTGGTGCCAAAACAATTGTCGAAGCCTGGCAAAAAGCCGAATTCAGGCGCATTACAGAGGCCTCGCTGAGCGAGAGTCACCCTCATGACCTGTTTATTACCGACTCGGGTATGAGCTATCAGTAGCAGCAGGGAGGTCATAGATCGACCCTCCGGTATGGTACGCTAGTAATAATATGAACACCCCTTTTGCCGCCGTTTTTTTTGCAGCCAATCGTCAGAAGTTATATGAACAGTTAAAGCCAAATAGTCTGCTGGTGATGACAGCTTATGGCGAGATGCAGCAGGTGTTTGATTACGCTTTTCGGTTTGAACAGGAGTCGAACTTTTGGTACATGACCGGGATTGATTACGCCGACTGGCTGCTGATTGTGGATGTCGACGCGCGCCAAGAATGGCTGGTCGCGCCGCAGTTGTTGGAAGTGCAGCAGATATTCGATGGCTCGCTCGACCCCGAGCTGGCCAAGAAGCAGAGTGGGGTAGAGCAAGTTTTAAACAAACGCGACGGCAGCAAACTGCTGAAAAAACTGCTGGAATCTAAAAAACAGTCGTACGCCATTTTGCCCCAGCCCAGCATGTACTATGGGTTCCACACCAATCCAGCCCAGCGCAAATTGGCAACCAAGCTGAAGGGCAAGCCAGTGCACGACGTGCGGCCGTTGCTGGCTAAACAACGCGCTATTAAACAGCCGCTGGAGATTAAGGCCTTGCAACACGCCATCGATGTAACGATCAACGGCCTAAAAAAAGCTCTGCAGCAACTGCCACAACTCCGTAGCGAAAATGAAGTCGACGCGCTCCTGACGCACGAATTCCGCCGCATGGGCCTAAAACACGGTTTTGATCCGATTGTTGCCGCCGGTCCGCACACTACAACCATGCATTATCTGGAAAATAATTCTCCGTTTGGCCAGAAGGACTGGCTGCTGATGGATGTCGGCGCGCGCAGCAACCACTACACCGCCGACATCTCGCGCACTGTGCCACTTGGTAAACCAACCGAGCGCGAATTGGAATTATACGAATCGCTGCGCGGTGACCAGCAAACAATTATTCAGCTAGCTCAACCTAACACTCCGACTCGCCACTACCTGGAGCAAGCCGAGCAGGTGCTGTACGATTCGTTTGTGCGCCTAGGTTTGCTGGACCAAAAAGCTGAGCGCCGGGCAATCTATAAAGTTATGCCGCACGCTATCAGCCACGGTCTGGGTTTGGACGCGCACGATTCACTTGGCCGGCCGGAGAAGTTGCTGCCAGGTATGGTGCTGACCGCCGAAATCGGTTTATATATCTGGGACGAGCATTTTGGCCTGCGCCTGGAAGATGACATCCTTATCACCAAGGACGGCCCGCGCAATCTCAGCGGCGCGCTTTCGACCAGTCTTGATAAACTTTTGCCCGATTTTTCTTGACACCAAAACCGAAACCATGTTTATCTAGGCCGGATCAAAAGGCATGCTATTGTGCTGCTGACATTAGAATGAGGTTAAACGCGAACCTTGGAGGTAATTACTTATGTCATGCGAAGCTGATGACTATTCTAAACCAACCGGATTTCGGGCAGACCCAATTGCTTGTCATAACAGACGAAAGTTTGTTGAATGTCTCGAGAAAACGCAAGCTTGGCTGCTGGGAGAAGGCATTGATTATCGAATAGTCGGTTCAGTCGCAGTTTCTGCTTACACGAACTCAGAATCGAACTTTAATCGCCCTTATGCTTTTGCGGATCATCAACGAATCCCGGATATAGACCTCATAACCCCAAGAGACCGCGTGCCTGATACCCGCCGTTACCACACAGAATTATTAAAAACTGATTTCCCGGTCTTCTTAGGAATTGTACCAGCGATTGCCGAGGTAGATTTTCGGCCAGACGAACAATATTCGTATTTGAGGCACAAGAAACTTACTGTTCCAATTAAAACGCAAGTATTTGATGCTCAACAGGTGAAGTTTGACGATGCCGAAGTCACAACTGTTAATCCTGTGACGCTGCGGGGATTATATGAGAATGGTGCATGGCTTGGTAAGCAAAAGGATAAGGCCGCAAGGGCTAGTCTCACAGAAGTTATCGAAGCTGAATATTCATATGATCCTGCCGACTACGCAGCATTCCAAGAATACATCGCCAAGAGGAAGCAGCAATATCCGGGTTTTCTGCTCGGAAAGCTCGCGGTAGAAAAAACACTCGCAGCACTACCGCCCTTGCTTGCTTCGGTAATACGCCACTATGGCGCCAAGGCCTTCATAGAAGGCAATGCTATTTCAATGCTCGCGTATAAACCCGAATGATCAGATAAATATGCTAGCTTCGTACCCCCTATGGGAACCAGTTCATCAAATAATCTCATTTTTTTAACAGCCTTGGCTTGCTTGTTTGGATCAATAAAGAGTACATGGTCAATCCGGCGACCAGGCTCACCAGGCGGCAGAAACTCTTTATGAAAGGTTGGTTTAAAGTCTTTTGCAAAGGCGTCTTGCAGGTGAGAAGCGGCTATAAATGATTCAAATAGCTCGCTGTCCGCAGGTACGTTAAAGTCGCCAGTAATAATGACAGGCTGCTTGGCGAAGGTGGTTATAAAGTTGTTTAGCTTGGTGAGTTGCGATTTATGCATACCGTAGAATCTGACGCTTTCTTCTGACCAGTTGCCTTCGGTGTTGGCGCTGAGATGCACATTACAAAGTGACAGACCGGCCATTTCCACTAAGAGCACTCCTTTTACGTTGACGCCCAGAAGACGGCTCGCCCGATTGACTTGGCAGAATTCGCTTTGGAGTGGCTTGGATTGCGAGAGTATAACCAACCCGGCCTTTGGACCGAGCAAAGAAGGCTTGTAGGTAACGTAATAAGAAGACGGCAGCCTACGGGTCAGCTGATGGAGGGCTCGGTAGGTGTGGACTTGCTGCAGGTTGATTATATCTGGTTCTAGCTCGCTCATGACCCGGCAGATTCTATCTAACCTAGCTGGCAGTTTGGAAAAAGGGACACCGTAGATATTAAAAGTGATAATAGTAATCCGCATATAAACTCACGATTAGACAACCTCTCGAGTAATTCTATCGTTTAACAGGAGATATGCCAAGCTGAGTGCTGTGTAATCATGGAGAGGCATTTCGTTCCATAAGCATGCTATACTAACAACAAATATGCAACGACAATTCTTTCGGTTTTTGCTTCGATGGGTCTTGAATAGTGTAGGCCTATGGGTGGCGGCCCGCTTGCTGGCTGGCCATGGGGTTGAATATGATGAAACGCAGGGACTAGCGCTGTTTTTTTGGGCGGGCTTGGTATTGTCGCTGGTGAATGTGGTGCTGAAACCGCTTATCGTTATTCTGTCACTGCCGGCAATTTTGCTTACACTGGGACTCTTCACGCTGATTGTAAATGGCTTTACCGTGTGGATTGCGGCCCATTTGGTAGAAGGCCTGACTATTTCGTTCTGGGCCGCGGTACTTGCCGGTATGATTGTAAGCTTGATAAACTATGTATTGACTAACCTGTTAGACCTTAGTCAGTCAGAAAAGTAGGCTTCACCACATGGCACATCTTGGCACAAAAACTGCGCTCCGCACAATCGCTTCGCGATCTTCCTCGGTGCTCGACAAGCATTCGTACCAGTACAATGCTTGTCTACGCGCCTGCGTTCGCCACCGTACTGTAAAGTACGGCTCCTTTATGGTGCTCCCTTTTGCGTTCAAGCTGCACTCATGCGGAGAAGTCTATACGAGGAATCATATATGAACATCCATACAACTTTAGCCGTAGTGACCGTTGTGGCGGCCGTGCTGATGGTGGCGGCTATTTTGCTGCAAGCTCGGGGCGCTAGCTTGGGCGCGGGCTTTGGTAGCTCTGGCGAATTGTTTACGACTCGGCGGGGGACTGACAAAAGCTTGTATGAGGCAACTATAATGCTGGCGGTGGTGTTTGTTGGCACGTTGCTGGCGAACTTGCTGATCCCATAAGGCCTGGTTTATGAATGTACGCCTGCCTAAACTGAGCCAAAGCAGCTCGACCGAGGAGCTGCAGGGCCGTTTGCGCCGTATTGAGGGCGTGACGTTAGGGCACGCGCACAAATTTATCATCCGCCGCCTTAAAAACCTGCAAGAAGTCCGCCGCATGGCCGGCGCCTGGCTGCTGCTGATTGCCGCGCTGATTGTGGCAGTGTTTTGGCAAGGCACGCAGTTTTCGCGCTTATACAGTGCCGATGTTCCGGCCGAAGGCGGCACCTATACCGAAGGTGTTTTTGGCGCGGTGGACAACCTGAACCCGCTGTTTGCTAGCACGCCAGCCGAGAAGTCGGCTTCGCGCCTGCTGTTTGCGCATTTATTTAGCTACGATCATGATAACAAGCTGCGCGGCGAACTGGTTGACCACTATAGTGTGGACGACACCGGCAAAGTGTATGTGGTGGTACTACGC